>ENA-UALJ01000072-UALJ01000072.1-human-gut-metagenome-genome-assembly--contig:-NODE-72-length-55759-cov-11.545149_pt1 | contig 55759 bp, 67 predicted proteins | sample MGYA00243694_ERZ654456 | MGnify/ENA primary metagenome ERZ654456 (study PRJEB26926, sample SAMN06164784) | human gut metagenome | biome: ENVO:00009003; feature: ENVO:2100002; material: ENVO:00002003...
CTACACCCTAGAGTTCGTCGGCAGCGTCAGATGTGTATAAGAGACAGGTACTATACGGTACAAGGGAGATTGTCCCCTTTCGGTACCTTTGAACGGATAATTTTGAGAAAAACATAAAAATATTTTTTTGGGCTAACAAGCAGATTCAGACAAAGTAGAGTGAATTAGTTGAAATAGTGCTCATTATGAAAGCAAATAGTACTACCTTTGTATGGTTAAGTAAATATTAGTACTCACCAGATATTGAAGAATCAGATGAATAGCAATTATAAAGTTGGGGATTTAATTTATGATGCGAATATTTATGATGGAATGAATACCCACATAGATGATTTGCTATTTTACAAGCGATGGCTGCCTAAAGCTAAGGATGCCTGTATACTTGAGCTTTGTTGCGGTACAGGCAGACTTACTATTCCGATAGCACAGGAAGGGTATGATATCAGCGGGGTGGACTACACAGCTTCTATGCTTGAACAAGCGAAAATAAAAGCTGCCGGAGCAGGATTAGAAATAGAATTTATTGAGGCTGACATCAGAACTCTCGACTTAAAGAAGAAATACGACCTTGTCTTTATTCCTTTCAATTCGATCCATCATTTATATCAAAATGAAGATTTGTTTAAAGCATTGCGTGCAGTTAAAAATCATCTCAAAGCAGGAGGCATATTTCTGTTAGATTGTTTTAATCCCAATATCCAATACATTGTAGAACATGAAAAAGAACCAATAGAAATTGCTGAATATACCACCAAAGATGGGAGAGAAGTATTGATAAAGCAGATCATGCGATACGAGAGCAAAACTCAGATAAATCGCATAGAATGGCACTATTTCATTAATAGTGAGTTTGATTCGGTTCAAAATTTGGATATGAGGCTATTCTTTCCTCAAGAGTTAGATTCATACCTGGAATGGAACGGTTTTGAAATTCTTCATAAGTTTGGCAGTTTTGAAGAAGAAGCATTTTGTGATTATTCGGAAAAACAGATTTTTGTTTGCCAATGAGCTATTAATGAATAATATGAAAGAACTATCTACAAGAAAGCATGAGAATCATAGATCATAAACCTGTTTTATTTGAAAAGTCCGTTCATAACATTTGGACCGACCCTTACATTCAGCAGCAGATATTAAAAGATCACCTTGATCCGCAATCTGATGGTGCAAGCCGGAAGCAGGAATCAGTTCTGAAGATAGTGGATTTCATACTCCAGCACACAAAGCCCCAAAGTCATTTGCTTGATTTAGGTTGCGGTCCGGGGCTGTACACATCGCTTTTAGCAGATAAGGATTATATGGTGACGGGCATTGATTTTAATAAAGCTTCTATAGAATATGCCATTGGAAAACGGGAGGAAATCAACTATATTTTGGGTGACTACATCAATAATTATCCTATGGGTAAGTACGATGCAATCACCATGATCTATTGTGATATGGGAACCCATCCGGATAGTGATCGCGACCGATTGCTGGACAATATATATCTTTCGCTGGCTGATGGAGGCATTCTCATTTTTGATGTTTTCTCGGAAGGGATTATTGATGACAGACAGGAAAGCCGGGATTGGGAATATGCCCCTTGCGGTGGGTTCTGGAATGAAAGTGAATATTTACTTCTAAGCCAGACATTCCATTATCCGGAGAACAAAGTTTTTGCATATCAATATAACCTGATACTTGAAGACACAGCCAAACATTTCATCATTTGGGAAAGGTATTATTCGGAGGAAGAAATAACAAGTATATTGAAAAAGGTAGGATTTCGTAAAATATCTATTTATAAAGAACTACTCGGCAAGAATGATTTTACATCGAGTAGTGAATTTTTTATAGTAGCAGAAAAGTGAGTAACGAAAGAACTTCACTACTCACTTTTTCACTCTGACAAGGAGATTTATCCTAATGGATTTTCATCCAAACCGCCGTCACCACCTTGGTTACCACCGTCTTGATTTCCGCCACTGCCGTTACCACCGGAACTACTTCCGTCCGTATAATCCGTATCAACGGGAATAGAACGTGTCACACTCATTTCTCCCAAAGTACGTTGGAAAATCTTTCCCGGAGTAAATACAATACGCTTGCGCACTATATTACTTGCCGTTACACCTTCCGCCGTATCCGCACTTTTGGCCTTAATGGTGGGGCGGAAGATGCCGAACTCTCCTAATTGAACACTTTTTCCGTCATCAATATCCTCCGCCATCATATCAACCAGACCGCTGACTACTAAATCGACTACCTTTCGGTGGATTCCGCAAAGTCGACTAACCTTTGCACAGGTTTTACTAAAACTCATCTGTCCCGAACGTACAGATTTCGCTACATACTTCTCTGTCTTTGTGTCGTCAAAGCCAAACACTCTTTTGGTCACTACATACTCTAAAGCCATAATAATTAAAGTTTAATTGGTTAAAAAAAATAGGGTTTACTTGCCATCATTTATTTCTGATGACATTGCAAAGATAGGATGTAGTGCGGGAAGTATTGTGCTCTTTTGATACCTTGGAGTGGGTTTTTCTGAGAAAAGTTGTAAATGGATGATTTAAAGCGCTTTGTGAAAATCGATAGAACTTGCTCTTTCTTATTATTTTTAAAGATAAGAGCAAGATTCTTTTCTTTGTTATCAATTGATTCCAAAACTATACTTAAATCATAAGCTTTTTCAGAAAGTAGAAATATTCTGCGGCTTTTGTCATGCCATTTTAAGAATTACACCTTCAATATATAATGGCTTATTCTCCCAAGCGGAAATCGCTAACATTATCGTGAGACAAAGAAATTTCTTCAAAACGACTTGTGCAGCTGCCTTTTTGAGGACACTGGCTACTGATGCCCAAATAGATGTTTTTTGGATAACAATTCTTGTATAGACGAACCATGTTCCATCTTTTCTTGTCGATGGAATAATAGCTGGCAATGGTTTTTGTATCAGATGAAATCTTCAGGTAAACAGATGAAACATCTAATTTATCATGATTATTATCATCGGATGTTCCTTGTGTTCTTACTGTAACAATACGGTGGTTACCGTATTCATCCTGTTCAAATGCCAGTTTCTGCCAAAGTGAATCACAAGAATATACAAAAAGGTCGGCTGCATTATACAACCCCTCTGCTGTAAACTCTGGAGTAACCTTGGCTATTAACGTAAAAGGTTTCGTGTTCTCAACGGGGACGAGCAGGATAGGAAGCGTTGTATTTGACAGTTTTCCATTCGGGTCACTGAAGAAATCCAGTCCTTCGGCACAATGGAATTCCAATGCGCCATCATCAAGCAGTTTCACGCAATTTTCAGCTCCATTGATGGCATTAGTGAAAGTGATGTTTCCCGCACTGATTTTGCAATCTGTAACTTTGTTCATAACTGTTTCGTTCATTGTTTGTTGAGACTCATCTTGCTTGGCAGAATTGTTAGATTGGCAAGAAGCCAATATGATGCTTCCTGCAAGAATTACTTGACAAATAGTATTACTTTTCATTGCTTAATAGATTATGAATGATTAATTTTTTGCAAAAATAGTCTGTTTCGGCCATTCACACAATGGTGAAAAATAACCAAATTCATAACGGGACAATAAACTGGTTTGGGAAAGCATCACGAATTAGTGATATACAGCACATCGATCATTCTGATTACACGAAAAGTCCGGTTGGTTGAGGAACAATTAGCTTATGGGGATGTTTTTAATCTTATACTATAGAATTAATTCTATAAGTATCCTGAAGTTTTTTAGCTCTAAGGAAAAGTATAATAATATTATAACATTTTACAGCATTATGAATTTAGACGAAGTCCTCCATTATCGTCGCTCTGTGCGAGCGTATGATAGAACAAAACTGATAGATCCGGAAAGAATAAAACATTGTCTGGAATTGGCAACATTAGCTCCCAACAGCTCGGATATGCAGTTGTGGGAGTTCTATCATATCACTCAGCCCGAATTGCTGGCAAAGGTTTCAAGAGCTTGTCTCGATCAGAAAGCCACTTCTACAGCTTCACAAATAGTTGTTTTCGTGGTGCGGCGTGATTGGTACAGGAAACATGCGCGGTTTGTGCTTGATTTTGAACGGGAGAATATCCGGCGTTACAGTCCGAAAGAGCGTCAGACCAAACGCATCAAAGACCGGGAATTATACTATGGCAAATTGATGCCGTTTGTTTATGCCCGTTTCTTTGGAATCTTGGGATTATTCAGAAAACTGCTGGTTAACATCATTAGTATTTTTCGCCCGATGATGCTCGAAGTCTCTGAAAATGATATGCGTGTGACTGCCCATAAATCTTGTGCACTTGCTGCCCAAACGTTTATGATTGCTATGGCAAATGAAGGGTATGACACTTGTCCTCTGGAAGGTTTAGATAGCCGTCGGCTAAAAAGGATGCTGAAATTGCCTCATGGTGCTGAGATAAATATGGTTATTCCCTGTGGAATACGGGATGGTAATAAAGGAATCTGGGGAGAACGGTGCAGAGTACCATTTGATGAAGTTTATCGTAGAATTTAAAGTCGTTTTTTGATTATCAGTTCATGCTATATGTTAGGTATTGTGAAAATGTAAAGTTCGTTTGTACTAAGTGAAATAAAACATACTATAGTCTCAAATATAGACAAATTATAGGCGTTTTTCTGCCTTGTTCAGCTTCCTGTTATTCGTTTTTAAAGAATAACGGGAATGTTTTTTAAGAACGTGATCAACGTTTATTAAAAACGTAAAAAGCCTCTTTTAGGCCTAAATTCGATAAATATCAACAAAAAAGGCGGTGATTCTTATGAAGAATTACCGCCTTTCCTATTTATTGTCTATTATTATTCTGGGAATGGATCGCCCAGATTCTCTATTATCAGTCCGTATTGCTTGGGGGAGAGCCAGCGATGATTATAAGGCTGATAGCCCGTTTCAACTAAAGCAGTCGCCAAATTTGTACACCTTTTAATGCTTCGTTGTAAAGATCTTACCGCATTTTTCGGAGTGGAACAACCGGGGAAATACATACCGGCCAATTCGGAGAAAGAAAGAATCAGTTTTGCCATTTGCTAAGGTTTTAGGTTTAATATTAAAATTCAGTTTTCTTAAAGCTCTACAAAGATACTACATCAGAAAGGCGAAGTCAAGTATTTGGGTTGGTTTTTCCGACTTTTATTTTTTCTTTTTTTTATTCTTCTCATTTTCTGAGATAACATCTTGTATATTCGTTTTTTTTATAAATTTGCCCAACTTACAACATAACAAAAAACAATATGCGACACTCTTGTATTTCCTTTCTCAGCATCTCTCTTTTTCTTCTCACGGCTTGTTCCGGAGAAAAAGGTTCACATGAACAGGTTTCTACAGTCAGTATTGATAAAGGCGTCGAACACTTTGATGCGGACTACACTTCGGCACAATATCAATCTCTTTTCAAGAATCCGAAAACGATCCGGCTGGAAACGAATGATAAATGCCTGTTGAGTGCTAATGTGTACCTGCTTAATGTGACTCCAAAGTACATAGTTATTGGAGATAAGACGAGTTTTTATTTCTTTAATGCCGAAAACGGTTCTTTTCTTTCTGTGATGGACAGGAAGGGAAATGGACCTGAAGAATATGCTGACATCTTTTCCCGTTTTTTTGATGAAGAAAAAGAGTTGATTTATGTTGCTACTCCTAATAAGACTAAATTATATAAGCCGGACGGGACTTTCGTCAGCGAATACCCCAAAGATAGTATATCCAACTTTATAGGTGTGTCCAACGGATATTGGGGAACCTACAAAAGAGAATATCAGAAATCGCACTTAGTAGCCTTCTTTGATAAGGACTGGAACATGAAACAATCTTTCTTTCCTTTCGATGCTGAATCGGTAACGGGCTTTTCAGGTGGCTACATTGTGCCCAGATTCAGAGACGGAAACGATCAAGTGTGTATCGTGATTAATGATACGTTGTATGCCAGCAGAAAGGAAAAACTCATTCCCGCTGTAGCCATCAATCAGGGCAAACTAAAGATGCCGACAGATTTGAATGGTGATCTTGAACGTATGCTTACGGAAGGGAAATATTGTATTAAGGCGGAAAATGCTTTATTGGTGAATGACCTGTTGTTTTATGATTTCTTCTGGAATGAGAGCAGGCATTATACACTATGGGATACAAATAGCGGGGAATTGCTGACTCATTCGGAAAAAGGATATGCCATGCCTTATAATGAGAAAGCAATTGTAAATACTCCCGTTTCCCTTATCCGGAACAACAAGGCATATACATTGCTTTCTATTGATAAATTGGCTCAATATGGTTTAGCTAATGAGGAGGATGACTCAAATCCTACATTGCTCTGTGTGGATTTAGAAAACTGAAATATAGTGTCCTGCAAGCCCAACCAATGTTCCCAATAATATGGCATTGAATGCTATTATTGGCAAAGATTTCTTATCCGAATGTCCTACCTGAATAAGCATCGGGATAGTTAGTGCTAAGCCTACAACGCCGCCTTCCAACCACCAGGGAATATGAGTTATGTCTACATTGAGAATAATGATTGAAACAAAGAAGTAATGGAAAAATGCCGAAACGGTGGAGTAGCGGGGAAGTTTCTGCATAATCATAGGAATGATGTCTATGACTCCGGCAATCAATCCGATAATTGCCGAGAAAAGTAATTTGTCCATGTCAGATATTATTTAGTTAGTGATGAAAAATCATCTGTTTTAAGCAAATTGAAAAGATATTCTTTGGCTTGCTGTTTAGAAGAATGTCTGAGTAAGTTTGAATATAGGGCTGTCGCGGCATCAATGTTTTCCATGGCAGACTTCGATGTGGAGATTCTCTCCGGTACCAATGATGATGAGTAAGGCAGGGCAGGATCGATACGGTGTTGGCTGAGGGCATAATTTACCCGGTTCATACAGTTGCATTTCTTGCCTCCTGCGTGCTCGCAATATTCTGACAGGAAAGTACTCATTACTTTTCTGGAGCGTGACAGCCGTTGCCTGAAGTTGTCAGCCGACAATCCTGTAATCTCACTTCCCAGTCTGCTGTCTACATCAAACATGGTTCCCAGAATGAAGATTAACCTGTCGAATGGATTTAAGCATTGAAGCAAAACGTTGGTGCATGACAGTTTCAGCTCTTCCGAGAAAATCTTTTTCTCAGCCGGATTCGTTTGGTCAACTGAAGAGGAGACATATCTGTCTATATCACTCCCGAAGATTTCAAAAGACAAAGGATGATTTACGAAGTCTTTATTCTTCTCATTGATTAAATGGTTTACGGCTATTTTATACACCCATGTCGAAAATAAACTTTTTCCTTTATAAGAAGAAAGGCTTGTGATGACCTTTATCAGAATGTCTTGCTTTGCGTCTTCTGCATCTTCAATCCGCCCGAGCATGCGCAATGACAAATTAAACACCGGGCCTTCAATATTTTCAATGATTGCTCCTAATGCCTCTTTAGAGCCATTTATCGCTTGGTCCACATGATAGATTTCTATTTCCATGATTTCTGTTTTATATATTTAGACATGGACCGAAGAGGATTGTGACAGTCATTTGTGCTTTTAACATAAAAAATGCAGAGACTATTCTTTTTATCGGATAATCTCTGCAATACCAGATACATGCTTTACACTCAGCGGAGTTTTATAGTATGATTATAACAAATAGAATATACCATACATCATTACGAAATTAAATCCCGAATGTGCCGCAATTGCTCCCCAAAGTGAATCACAATACAGCTTACATCTGAAAAACACCTGGCTGACTATAAACATTGAAAACACCCAAAGCAAGGCAGGAATCGGTAAGAAGCACCATGTCCCCAGTGTATAAACGATCCCGAAATGGGCTACATGCGTTAATGCAAAAGCCAGTGAATCAAAGTATGAAGCCTTTGTCTCTCCGAACTTAGGGACAAAGCACCCGTGAATAATGCCTCGATACAGGAATTCTTCGCCTATCGGACTAAATATCATGCTTGGAATAACAGCGATTGTGAAGTACAGCAATTTATCATCTCCTGTTATACCACTGCTGGGATTATTTCCCCCGATATATACAAATGCGTTTTCGACAGATTGTCCATACAGAAAAGAAAATAAACCAAATATGGCCAAGCAAATAACCCCGCCGGACAGGAAAGAAACTCCTATTCTCCACCAATGCGCGGGACGTTTAAGCCCTATGCCTTTCCGACCATACTTTGTAAGAAGAATGAACGGGATAATCCACATGCTTAAAAATACGAACATGACAGTGCCGTAACTTCTGTCCACATAAGATTGTAGCACGATTACAAAACGGGGTATTCCGAATAACAATATGAGAAATACGCCTAATTTCCAATTAAATTGAAAATGATTGCCCCAGAATTTCTTTAGATACTGATTCATAGCAGTAGAATTTATAGATTACACTTCTTTTGAAAGAATGCTCGTAAAATTACAAAATAAATCGAAAGGACAATCTGCTTTTGCATTTTACATACTTACCTTTTCTTTTATCCGTAATATTGGTTATATATTCCGTAATTTATATACCTGCATACTGGATAATACTCCGTAATTTTGTATCATTGCAATATGCTTCCCGAATCGAAGCGTTTGCTACGGAAAAGTAATCTATGTTTGAACTAAATAATATATCGTATGAAAAGACTTACATTCTTTATGGTAGCGATTATGGCGTTATGTTTGACCGCAATCGCACAGAAACAAAGTTCTAAGACATTGGTTGCCTATTTCTCGGCAACGGGAACAACGGAAAAAGCAGCCAAGGTAGTTGCAGAAGTCACAGGTGGCGCTCTCTACGAAATACAGCCTGCGAAGAAGTACACCTCTGCCGATCTGGATTGGCACGACAAGTCCTCACGCAGCAGTGTGGAGATGGCGGATGCCAAATCACGTCCTACTTTAAGCTCCAAAGCGGAGAACCTAGCGGACTATGATACTGTTTATATCGGTTTTCCCATCTGGTGGAATTTAGCTCCGAGAATCATCAATACTTTTATAGAAAGTGGTGATTTTTCAGGTAAGACAGTGATTCTGTTTGCCACGTCGGGCGGAAGCAGTATCTCCAATTCCGAAAAAGAGTTGCAGAAAACTTATTCCAATCTGAAGTGGCAGAAAGGCAAACTGCTGAACGGTGCAACCAAAGAAGACATTAAACAATGGACTAAAAAATAAATTAGTATGAGAAAGAATTACGGAGCAAAACCCTTTTCCTATCCGCAGCCGGTGTTTATCATCGCTGCTTATGATGAAAATGGACTCCCAAACGCTATGAATGCGGCTTGGGGCGGTATCAGTGAAATGAAAGAGATCAGTATTTGCATCAGCGAAGGACACAAGACCACTGCGAATATCCTGAAACGCAAAGCATTTACAGTAAGTATGGCAGAAGTGGGGCAAGTTGTTGCCTGCGATTACGTAGGTATCGTTTCCGGCAATAAGGTAACGGACAAATTCGCCCGTGCAGGTTTCCATGCCACCCGTTCGGAGTTCGTGGACGCCCCGCTGATTGACGAACTGTCCGTAGCGGTGGAGTGCAAACTGAAAGATTACAATCCCGAAACCTGCATCTTGCGTGGAGAGATCGTAAATGTAAGTGTAGACGAGCGTGTACTTGATGAAAATGGAAAAGTAGATGCTTCCAAAGTAGCTCCCATCATCTTCGATCCGTTTAACAACGACTATCTGAAGGTGGGCGAAAAGGTGGGTAAGGCTTTTTCGGATGGTAAGGCGTTGAAATGATTCTAAAATCAGGTCTTCACAAAAAAATATTCCTCAAAGTATAGCTTAAATACTTTGAGGAATACAGATCAATGATACATTGTGATAGTTCTGTTAAACTACTTCATTATCAATTTGTTTAATCACCCTACAAGGATTTCCCACAGCTACGCAATTATCAGGAATAGAGTGGGTTACTATACTGCCGGCACCTATGACACTGTTTTTCCCAATTGTCACTCCCGGTAGGATTATTGCACCACCACCAATCCACGCTCCATCATTTATTCTTACGGGGAGTGCATAGGTTTTGCATATACCTTCTCCTGCTTCCCAATCCGACACGACTCTTTCTTGCAATTTGGTAGAGTGGGTGGCTGTGTATATCTGTACATTGGACGCTATCAACACATTGTCGCCTATCTCGATTATGTTGTTGTCTACAAACGTACAGTTCATATTGATGATAACCTGGTCACCAATGAAAATATGCTTCCCGTATTCGCAATGGAAATCAATATCGATGTGAACATGTTCTCCCATCTTGCCGAACAAATCATGAAAAATTCGCTTTCTCTGTTCCGTATCGGCATAATCCGTTTCATTTAGTTGTTTCAATAATCTTTTAGCATTCAGCGTCATATCTGCCAATACTTTGTCACCGCCATTGAACGGTTCTCCGGCTAAGCACTTTTCCAATTCTGTTTTCATATATTGAGATCTACTAATTTTTAGAGCATTCAGGTCATTACGAAGATGACTTATTCACCACATTTATGTGATAAAGATAAGGATAAAAAACGGAAATATGAACAACTATACTTTTCAAATACCAGATTAAAAACAACCATTAATGATTATTTATCCAACCACTCTTTCAAAGCAGAAGCTCGTTCTCTGCTTACAATAATCTCTGTATCAGGATATTTTTTCATATGTATTTTTAATCTGGAGTTAAAGTAGTTGCTTACATTCCGTATGCTGTCAATGTGCAAAAGATATTGCCTGTTTGCCCTGAAAAAAATATCGGGATTGAGTTGGCTTTCCAGTTCATCCAATGAATAAGATATGTTCATGGATGCTCCATCGTTCAGAAATATAAGCGTCGTCCGTTCTTTCAAAGCGATATGGCTGATGTTTTTCACTTGTACGGAGATGTACCCATCCCGCCAGGGCAACAGGAAACGCTCGCGATAACGGTAATTATTGCGGTACATATATTCCACTAACCGACGCATATCTTCTCCATGCGTGTCGGACAAAGTCCGGCGACGCACCTTATTGATGGCTTCAGCCAATTCTTCGGAATTAATGGGTTTGAGCAGGTAGTCGAAGCTGTTATATTTAAAAGCTTGGATTGCATATTCATCATAGGCAGTGGTGAAGATGATTGGGGATGGTATGGCCGTCTGACGCAATACGTCAAAACTTAGTCCATCGGACAGGCGTATGTCCGCAAGTATAAGATCCGGAGTCGGATGGGTTCGTAGCCATTCCACCGATTCCTGAATATTGGCCAGTGGTCCTTCCACATGAAAAGTCGTATCTATCTCCTCCAATTGACGTCTCAGGCGATTGAAGTTTCGCTGTTCATCTTCAAGAATTAAGATATTCATATTATGGGCATGAAAACGAAACGTACAACAGTGTGATAGGTGTTTGAGAGTGTAAACCTTTGATAATTCAATAGATAAATGAATGTGATAGGGTAGAGGGCTGCAAAACGAAACGTACAAAAGGTTTAAGTTGGTTTAGTTTTGCTTTAAGAACGAGGGCAAAGTGTTTAAGCAGGTGTTTAATGCGGCTTTGCATCAGGTTTAATTTGCTTTAATCGCATGGGCGGTCAGGTGGCTTTTTAGGGGCTTTCTGGCCGCTTTCTTTTGTCTGGTGACAGAAACCCTGCAAACGAGCAAAAACGGCGTGAAATGGGGCTTTTGCCATGTTATCTGTTTGTTCTCAACCGTGGGGCGGGGTAGGGGAGAGGTGAGGTCGCAAATGGAGCACAAACGCTGTTTAACGGGTATTTAACTGCCTGTTAAATGAACTTTCGGAAATGGTCGGATTGGAGGCGTCAAATGGTCGGGTCGGGTAGGAGGTAAAACAGTACGTTTCGTTTGAAAAAACGATGTTGGGGTGTCAGTTGGGGTGTCAGTTGGGGTGTCAGTTGGGGTGTCTGCGTGCATGGTGAATACTCCCCCAAAATGGCAAAAACGACTATATAAAAGCGGTTTTTTCGTGAAAATCTACCCCTTTAATTTCTTTTTGAATATAGAAAAGATAACGGTTGTAACCTATTTAAGTTGTTGATTATAACCGTTTAATGTGTGTTTTGTTCTCGGAAAATGAAGAAAACAGCTAATCATCATCCTTTTTGTGCCATTTTAGGGGTGTTGGCAGTATAAGGGTGAACGCTGTGTTTGTACATCGAATTATCCGACATTGGCAATAGTATCGGTGCTCGCATTGGCTGCATCTTTTTCAAAACGCTGTTGCATTTGGGCTACACGTTCACGCAGTTGTCCAATTTCCTCGGCTTGCTCCATTATAGTCCTGTCTTTTTCTTTAATAAGTTGCATAAATGGGGCTATCAAAGAATTGTTATCGGTTTGGATATTATTGATTTGTTCCGATTCTGATTTATCCTCCTTTGCTTTCTGGGCGAATGGAGGAACGCATCCATCACCATCATAGAGAATGACAGGTGGGAGTTCTTCAGATTCTCTGAATACATTTTCCCCTCGGCTCATTAGAAGCCAATCTGGCGATATATAGTAGTAGTCGCATAGAATAGCAAGCATATCAACACCTGCTTTCATACGACCATTCAGGATTTCTGAAAATTTGGCAGGCTTAATGCCAAATGCTTCTGCAAGCGTGGCCTTACTACTTACTATTCTGCTTCTTAAAAGCTCTTGAACAGCAGTCAAGAAGCGATTGTTTATTTCTTCTTTGGATAAAATTTGCCTATCTATATTCATTTTTTCTGAATTTATTTTTGCATAATACAGAATTTCTGTATCTTTGTGGCGTGAAACTAATAACACGGCGGCCAAAGATACGAAAAAAGGCCGAGACCGAAGAATGTTAAACCCTAAAAGTGAAAGGACAATGAAGACTTACAGAACATCGAAACACGTAGCACGATTGGCAAGTTATCTCGTGGCTACCTGCAAACCGTTTGCCTTTGACGGGCAAACAATCGAATTTACGGCAAGCGAAAAGTTCATAAACCAGCTGCAACACGATGATGCCTTGTTTTCCACGGTAAACTTTGAAATACTTTAAGTTATGAAAAGATATTATTACGAATTACTTAACGCTCAATACGATGATTTGGGGGCTTGTATTCCCGATGGTTGGCATAAATCGACCGCCATTAATCAGGCGAAAGCATGGATGCGGGAAAACGGTGTGAAACATGCCAACTTATCGGTAAACAGCATGAGAACAAGCAACATTCTGGATATAATCGAAATTACAATTTGAACATGGAAAAGTACATAGCAGTAACGAAAGAAAATCGTGAGTTCTTGATTAAGACGTTCAAGACTACGAAAATGGCCGTATGGCGGGCACTGACCTTTGTCGAACGTGGCGGCGATAGCCCGCGGGCGCGGAAAATCCGCCATCTGGCACAGCAGCGCGGAGGTATTCTGATGATTGCCTCCCCTGCAATGGAAACAATGCACGATGCTGACGGCTATATGCGTCAGTATTTCCCCAATGGTGTGATGTTGGAATGCGATAAGAACACGGGGCGTGTGGACATCATCAAAGACGGCAAGTCCGTGAAAAACTACAAAAATGTAATGTTAGACCAGTTTCCTGCCATACAGGCGGAAGCGCAATCAATGTAAGACATGGAATATTACGGTAACACGCTTTGTATAAGTCACACCGAGTTGATTGCTGGTATTATGACGGAGGACACGGTGAAGAACCTGCGCCGTCGTAAGCAAATCAAGCAGGTGCAACGTGCCTGTTATGGTACACCCGCGCTGTTTGCTGTTGAAAGCCTGCCATTGAAATACCGCACGGAGGTTTACCGCCGTTACCCCGACTTACAGGAAAAAGCCGACAGCAAGCCTTTTATGGACACAATCACCCCCGACGGACAGGCCATGCAGTTTTACGCGGACTATGTGTTGGCCGATGGTCGCCACCTCACCACCGAAAAGCAGGCGGAATACTCAAACAACTGCGCCATCATGAACGCTTTTCGGCAGTGTATCGAAACCAGCAACAGCCACCGTTTACGTCAGAGCAAACCGCGCCTGAACAAGACAGAGTTCTGGCGCAAGGCCGCGGCAGCCCTGCCACGTCTGGCCGACCGTTTCCCACACTCCCTGCCTGAAAGCGACCGCCGCCTGCAACGTAAGTTTAACGAATACCTGCACGAGGGTTATGTGTGCTTCATCAGCAAGAAATTCCAGAACATCAACGCCGCAAAGGTGGACGACGATGTAAAGGAAAGCGTGCTTGTGCAACTTATCGGCCACCACAATAACCTCGACAACGTGGCGATAGCCAATCTGTATAATGCCGTGGCGAAGCAACAAGGCTGGAAAGCGATAACCCCCAGCACAGTGGCAAAATGGCGTGAAAAATTGGACTTGGTGACATCGGCAGGCCGTTTGGGCAGTACGAATTTCCGCAACACGAAATCCATGCAGGTAAAACGAACCAGACCGACCGCTCCGTTCCTCATGTGGACGCTTGACGGCTGGGACGTGGAACTGCTTTACCAGACAACGAAAACCGACAGCAAAGGCCGCAACGTTACGACATACTGCAACCGCCTGACGTTGGAAGTGGTGCTTGACCCTTGTATCAATTACCCGATAGGCTACGCCATAGGCACGCATGAAACGCCCGAACTTATAGCTGAAGCCCTGCGCAATGCGGCCAAACACAGCGAGGAACTTTTCGGGGTCATGCTTCGGGCAAACCAAATACAATGCGATCACTACGGCATTAAGTCCATGACCCCGCTTTACAACGTGATGGGTGACAAACTGACACCTGCCCGCGTAAAGAATGCAAAGGCCAAAGTGGTAGAGCCTTATTTCGGCTACCTGAATAAGACATACTGCAAGCTGTTCAATAACTGGTCGGGCTTTGGCATAACCACCGACCCCAGCAAGCAGCCTAACAGCGAAGCCCTGAACATGTTGCGGCACAGTTTCCCCGACGAAGCGGGAGTACGCGCACAGATAGACCGCATTATGCAGATGGAACGCCAGCGCAAGGTAGAGCAGTTCCGCAAACTTATGGAGAACCTGCCCGCGGAACGTCGCCTGCCGTTAAGCCGTGAACAATACCTGTTGAATTTTGGCGCGGAAACAGGCCACAAGAACGCCATCGAAGGCAGCGGCCTGCGGCCTACTCTTTTGGGCATGAAACGCGATTATGACTGTTTCGACGTGCGTTTCCGCCAGTATGCAGGCAAACGCTGGACGGTGAAATACGACCCCGACAACCTGCATGAGGTGCTGGCGGTAAGCGAAGACGGCACGCTGCGCTTCATGCTGACAGAGAAATACGTGCAGCCGATGGCACTTGCCGACCGCAAGGAGGGCGACGCGGCCGCACTTCAACAGGTGCAGGACTTCAACAGGCATCTGGAACAACATGTAACGGAACGCCTCGCGCTGGCTTATGAAAAGGCGCAGCCCGTTATCGCGCAGGACAATATCCTCAATCGCCTGCTTATATGTGACAGCCGCGGGCAGCACAAACTGCCGAAAGCGCAGAAACGCCTGAAAGCCATTGACGTGGAGGCGGTAGAGGTCAAGACGGTGGAAGTGCCCCTGATACCGCAGGGTGCGCCCGCTTCGGATAAAGACGATTATTCAATTTTCTAAAACGAAATAAGATGCAAAAGGACGAAAAACAACAGATTGCCGCACGTCTTAAAGACTACTGCGCGCAGAAAGGCAGCCAGAACAAGGCGGCCAACAGTATGAACGGCGTAAGCGCGGCCACGGTCAGCAAGGTGCTGGCAGGCGATTGGGACACCATCAGCGACGAAATGTGGCGCACGATAGCCGCCCAGACAGGGCACGAGGCAAAAGCATGGCGCATCGCTGAAACACGCGCGTACACCCGCATGGGTTTCCTGCTTGACAATGCCCGCGAGGACAGCCTTGTGTTGGCCGTCACGGGTGACGCTGGATGTGGTAAGACGGAAGCCATAAAGAATTATGCCGCCACACACCGCCATGTTTACCACCTCTGCTGCTCCGAATATTGGAACCGCCGCACGTTCATGGGTAAGCTGCTGCAATGTATGGGTGTGGACTTTACGGGCAGCACGGTGTCGGATATGATGGACGACATCATCGACACGCTGAAACGCAAGGAAAACCCGCTTGTGGTGCTTGACGAGGCCGACAAACTTTCGGATCAGGTGCTTTATTTCTTCATCAGTCTTTACAACCAGTTGGAGGGACACTGCGGCATCATCCTTTGCGCTACCAATTTTCTGGAAAAGCGCATCAAAAAGGGGCTACGCACCAAACGCAAGGGGTACGAGGAAATTTATAGCCGCATGGGGCGCAAGTTCGTGGAGTTGCAGGTGGTGAACAGTGACGATATAGCCGCCATTTGCGTGGCAAACGGCATTACAGCCACGAACGCCATTAACTGCATAGCGGAGGACTGCGAATGTGATTTGCGCCGTGTAAAACGCGCTATTTGGGCTTTGCAAAAGGAGGGTAAATAAATAGCTATGGGACGGGCGATAAGCAATAAAAACGTGCTGACGGCAAAATTTGAGGTGGCCGACTTCGATGGGGCGTTTCTTGCCAGCTTCGGGCGGCCAGAACTGCGGGGCGCATGGATAATCTACGGCGGTAGCGGTTGCGGTAAAACCACCTTTGTGATGCAGGTCTGCAAGTACCTTACCCGCTTTCGCCGCGTGGCATACAACAGTCTGGAACAGGGGTTAAGCCTGTCATTGCAAAAGGCATGGGAGCGCGTGGGCATGGCGGAAGTCGGCAACCGCATTATACTGTTGAATAAAGAGAGCCTGAAAGACCTGCGCGTCCGTCTTACAAAGAAGCAAAGCCCTGATGTGATAGTGGTTGATAGCGTGCAGTATTGGCACGGTTTGAAATGGAGTGACTTTACCAACCTGAAAGACGACTACCCCAACAAGCTGTTTATTTTCATCAGCCAAGAGCGGGGCGGTCTGCCCGATGGAAAGTTGGCGCAGAAAATCCGCTATGACAGTGAAATAAAAATACGCGTGGAGGGTTACAAGGCATTCGTCACTACCCGTTACGAGGTTGCCGACCTCGGCGAGGGCGGTGCTGACTTCGTGATATGGGAGGCAGGCGCACAGGAATATTGGATTGATAAAATGTAAAAGTATATGGCAGAAAACAAGACGATGGATGCGATCCACCGAAATATCTTAAAAAAGTTCCACGCGCTTTGCAGCGTGCTGGGGCTTACCGAGGCGGAAAAGCGCGCCATAGTGGAAAGTTACGGCGTTGAGAGCAGCCGCGACATGGACACACACGATTTGATAAACGTGTGCGGCAAACTTTCGGCACAGGCGAACGAAAAAACGGGTGCGGGTGAAATGGACAAATTGCGCAAGCGTGTAATGGCCGCCATTGGTGGCTATCTCAAAGCCACGGGCAAAGAGAGCAATGCCACAGTGATTAAAGGCATTGCCTGCCGTGCCACAGGACACACGGACTTTAACAAGATACCGCGTGAACGGTTGCGTAATCTGGTGGCCGCGTTCAACAACAAAGTAAAAGACGCGCAGGCGGTGAATGATATAGCCGACGCTCTGTTTATGCAAACACTGTTAGGTCATGGGAACGGAAGACAGGCAAATGCGTAAGGAGCGTAACCTGCGTTACCAGATGCGGAAGAAAGGCTACTTGTTCAACCGTGAGCAACGGGTGGCCATACTTCCAGAGGACAGCAAAAAACGCAGCGCGGTACAGGAAAAACGGCTGCGGGCATTGGGATATGATTTTCAGTACAATATGTTTCAAACGACTTAAAAATAAGAGAAGATATGGACGGAGATTTATTTGCAGTTTGCGAATTGACACCTGAACAACAACGGGCATTTAATAGGCTTAAAAAGGCCTATAAGGATTGTGTGCAAACAGGAATTTACTTTGCAAATAATTACGGTCATTTAATGGCTTTTAATAAGGAACTTGTAGCAGAATATGGAGATACGACCTTTCGTCCTGATGGAGAATATGAGGTAGTTCTTCATGGTGGTTGTCCTGCTGAATATATGAGAATTGTCAATGAATGGGCGGACGATACTCATGTATTGGGATTGACTGAAAAAGGTATGAGATTGTACTTGTCGGATGAAAAGAATAATTAAACAGAAATAAGCATGAGTGCAAAAAGCGACATCATCAAAGTAACGCCCTCTGAATTTGTCGGGGTTGGCAATATGAAAGAAACCATTACCAGCAACGGCCATTTGTGCAGATATTGCCACGGTAACGGCTTCTTTTGGTGTGAGCAGCAACGGGAACGAGTGAAAAAAGACTGCCCCGTGTGTAAGGGTAGTGGTAAACTCGATGCGGTGATAACGATTGAATGGAAACCATCAAAGCAGTAGTTTATGGAACAATGGAGGTTTGACCCAAAAGTCGTTCGCGCTTGTGCAGTGTCTCTTTCAGAGTTCGCGCAGGCGTGCCGTGCTTTTGTCATGATAACAAAGCAATTAAATGATGTAATAATAAAAATCAAACATGAGCAGTACAGTAATGAAAGACGTTCAGCGTGCCATCAAGGAGCGCACTGTCGAAATGGAAAGCGAGGAATACGCGGCATTCATGCAGGAACTTGCCGAATGGGCGCAAATGCAGGCCGACATGGCCGAATACGCCGATGATATTTACCAGCACTTTGACAACGATTAAACAGCATTTAATCCCTTTTTAATAACTTCAAAATCCGTTTAATATGGAAAATGTAACAATGACCGCGGAAGAACGCCAAGAGTTTGAGGCGTACCGCGCAGAGAAACAGAAGAAAGAAGCGGCAGCGCAGCGCAAACAGCAGCGTGAGAACTACGCCGCGATGGTGGACGATGAACTGCGTACCACGCTACCCGTCCTCCAAGAGTTGAGCGAACAGATTAAGACGGTCAAGAACACCGTTTTCGGCAACTTCGACGCCATTCTGAAAATGAAGTCGGAGGTGCTGGGGCTGACGAAAGACGACCAGCGCAGCCACACGTTTACCGCCAGCGACAGCAAACTGCGTCTTACCCTCGGCGTGAACACCATCGACGGCTACCGTGACACGGTGGAGGACGGCATCGCAATGGTCAAGGCATATATTGAAAGCCTTGCCAAAGACGAGACCAGCAAAGCCCTTGTGAATGCGGTTCTGCGTCTGCTTTCCCGTGACCAAAGCGGGAACATCAAGGCCAGCCGCGTGCTCCAGCTTCGTAAGATGGCCGAAGAAACAGGCGACGAGCGTTTTATCGAGGGCGTGCAAATCATCGAGGAAAGCTACCAGCCCACCGAGACAAAGAAATACATTCGTGCTGAATACAAAAACGAAAAGGGTGCTTGGGTGAATATTCCGCTCGGCATGACCGACGTGGAATAAAAAGCCGCGCCAGCTCCATCTGCCAAACTTAACCAACAGCGAGCCAGCGCAAAGCCTTTGCAAAAGGACGTTTGCAAAGGTAGTAAAAAGTAAGCAGATGGAGAAACGAAAACACCACGAAAGTACCATAGAGCGTGTAAGGGTGGTTCGAGCCATTACCGAGCAGCACTATGAAAGCGGCAATCAGGCGCGGTGTTACAAGGCCGTATGGCGGCAGCATATTTTTCCAAAGTTCAAAATCTGCTACCGCACCTACCTGAATTATTTAGGCATACCGACGCCTCCGCCCGTGCAGCAGCCGCAGCAACTCACCTTATGGGATGCACTCAACGAAAGCCCCGCGACCTGAACGCGGGGCTTTTTCTTACCCTTTCCGCAATGTCGGGGCAATCCCCGTCACTTGCGCGGCTTTCGGCACTGCCGTGATGTCCTGTGCGCTGGCGGTGTACCGTTCGACGCTCTCCATCAGTTCCGCGTGGTCGTGGTTGGTCGCCGAGGTGGTCAGCTGGAAGCCTGAAAAGTTATCACCCCGCAATCCCTGCATGGCGGTATTTATCTGGTCTATCAAATCAAGAAACCCCAGCGCATCGGATATTTTCGGGTCTGCCGCCCCGTGTGTGCCGACGGCTCGCGTCACCAGATGCAAGCGCACGGCCACGTCGCCGCGCCGTGCGCCGTTGTTCTGTTGCCGCCACTCTATCGGCTCGAACTCCACGAACACGGCAGGCAAAGGCCATACCGAGCCGCCGTTAAGCGTCTGGACGTTGTTGTTCCATAGGTCTATAAACTGAATATCTGGCACGCGCTCGGTAAGACGTGCGCAAATGGCCTGAAAAATCTGCTTTCTCATTTCCTTATGAATTTAGACAGTTGCATGTTGAAATCTGCGACGTTATCGGCGATGACGTCCTTTATTATTTCCTGCGTCCGTTTGCCGTCACCCACAAACTGACGCTTCGGCATTGTAAACTTCCGCGTGTGCGCCTTGACTGTGTATTGCTTTCCCTTTCTGCTGGTTCGGGTATGCTGGCGCACAGGCTTTGTTCCCGTTCCGCCCTCATTGTGTATGGCTGCGTATGGCACGGCGGACGTGAACCGCACGCCGTTGTTCCTTACTTCCGCTTTGACACTTCGGCGCATTGTTCCCGTAACCATCAGCAGCGACCCTTTCGCGTTGGGGTTGGCTCGGCGTTTCCATTTCTTTGTGAAAAACGCCTTGCGGTCGAAGTTCTTGTCGAACTCGTCGGCGAGTTCCACGCGCATATCGTCCAATATGTTTCTTTTAAGTTGTTCCCCGTCTATCATTTTGGGTGCGATTTTTATAGTTAAACAAAAAATAATTCGTATTTTTGCCGATATGAAAGTGCCCGAACAAATAAAGAGTGCCGCAAAAAGCCTTATCGACCTTTACGGCGATGCCTTTGACTACCTCGGTAAGTACAAGGGCAAGGACGCTTTTTTGTTCCGTTTCCCAGAGGACGCAAATACGGGTTTTCCATACATCTACCTTTTCAAAAGCGACAAAGTAACTGAAATAACAGGCTTTGAAGCATTGGACATTCTGGATTTACTTGTCGAAAATCTCGATAAAGTCCGTGCAGAATAGTTTGTTGTCTATTCGCATTATTCCCCTGCAATCTGCCTGCGTGCCACTTCCGTACTTTGCCAGAAAATTAAGGTCGTAACTTTCGCGTCCCGACCCCTTTGAATTATCGTGCTGCGGCTCTATGTAACGCAGTTCACCGTCAGGAAAACGTTGTAAGACGGTCATGTGTCCGCCGCCCCGTTTCCATCCGATAGACAACCCGTAAATCCCGACTTCCTTACATGTTTCGTTGAAGTATTCCAGCCAGCGTTTTTCGGTCATTCTTGCATATTTCTTGCTTGCCAGCCAGTTGTTCACACTTACATGTACGGCTTGTGTCCCGTCTGGATTTTTCCATACCTCCCATGCGTTCATCCCGCGGCTCAAATAGTCCAGCTTTGAACCGCGAGTGTTAGGCTTTGCCGTAACATTAAATCCCAGCGTGCGCAAAACGTATGCAGGCGTACAGGTCTGGCAGTTTATGCCATACTCGCGCTTTTTCCCGTAGTTCGGGTTGGCGTGCTGCTGGTCGGCCTGCTCGACGGTCATAGGCTTTCCCTTTGTTATTTTCAGGGCTTCTTCTATTTCGAGATTGTGCACGGCAATGGCCTGCTTTTCGTCAGGCGTCAGGTTGTTGGGCAGTTCCTCGACCATGTCGCGGATGCGCTTCTCTCTAATAGCTTCCTGCGTCACCTGTTCGATGACCTGCTTTGCCTCTGCGGGTGCTTTGAAATACGGGTGTTTTGGCGGGAAGAGTTGCAGCGATTTTCCAGCGTTATACCTGAAAATGGCCTTTTTTGCCCCCTCCGTGCAGTTCTGCCCGCGTTTCATGGCCAGTTCGGGGTCGGATGCGGGATATTTGTTCTTGCGTACTTGTACGGCCGTGCATCGGCAGTTCCAGCCGTTCGGCGGCAGGAACATATCCCAGAACGGGTCGGACGGCGGCAGTGTCGTGCCGTTTAATATGGCGTGTTCCTCGCGTACCTTGTCATCGCCAGCCGTGCGGTACTGCAAGTTGTAACGGTCGCCATCCTGCTCGAAGTCGTACCATTTGGCCGCCATCTGCGCCGCCCCGAGCGCGTGGTTATATTCCGCGTACAGGTAATTGTGGTTATACTGCGCATTTATCTGCTTTACGTCCGTTAGGAACTCCCCGAACGGTTTGATGTCGCCCTTTTCCGTGAGCATGGACAGCCCCACTTCACGCAGCGCGTGGAATGTCTTAAATCCCGAAAACACAAAAGCGTTGTTTTCGAGGGCATAACGTATGGTGTCGGGCACTTCATGGGGCAGCGCGCTGCCGACGGCCGTGTCAATCACGCGCAGCGTTTCGTTAATGAGAGCCTGCGCCTGCGGTTCTGTCAGGCATGAAACGTCAAATCCCCCGTTCTGGTACACCGTCTTTGCCGCCTCGTCAAACAGCGCGTCGTCGAAGTCAAACGGGCGGCCGCCCTCGGCCAGCGTCAGCAGTTCACGCCCGTAAAGCGAACGCAACGCCGCGTTGAAAGCCTTGTACCCTCTGCGCAGCCCCACACCCGTGGGGCTTACCCGAAAAAAGCGTCAGGCTGTGTTTTTGCTTGCCGCACGCCCGTGATAGGGATGTTGTAGTTATCGACGAAATACTGCGGGTCAATCTCGTAATATTCCAGCAGCAGGCGTTCCTCCTCGCGCCTTTCGGCGGGGCTGAACGACGCGGCGTCGTCCCATTGGAACGTCAGCCCCTGCACGGGGAAACCGTGCCGCGCCATGAGTGGTAGCAGTTTGTCATTTACTACATTTGCCACCATCTTTGCGTCGGCCTTTACCACGTCCTCGAAAATTTCAAGGTGCGTTTCCGACTGTGACAGGGACGAACCGCTGTCGATGGTCATGGTCTGCATCAGCGTGCCTTTGGACAGTTCGCTGTTGCACCTGTCCACGCGTTTGTCATAGACGTTGTAAGCATCCCCGCGGCTGCTTTCCTTAATTTCGATGTCCGTGCCCTCGGGGAACAACGCCCAGAATGCCGCGCCCATCTTGTCCAGCGACCCCTCAATGCGTCGGCGTTCGGCCTCGTCTGTTGTATTGGTACGCGCCACGCGCATGGGCGCGCCGAATATCTCGCCGAACATGTCCCAGAACGCCAGCATGTTTTTTTTGCTTATGCAGGAGGGCGCGCATTTGAGGAGCAGCCCCAAGTCTTTGGGCTTTCCCACCTCCACGCACCAAAGGGACAAATCCCCGTCGCGGTATGGTATGCCCGTGCGCCAGTCTGCGGCGGGTTCTGGCGTAATAACCCCGTATTCGGGGCATACATGCTTGCGCGGCACAATTTCCACGCCCTCAAAGCGCATCCCGTTCTCATCCGACACGATGTCGCCCAGCTGTATGAGGCTGTGCCCCCAAAAACGGCTGTCCAGCGCGAGGTCGCAGAAATCGTTGAACCACTCCCTTTGCAGCAGTTTGGTGGCGTCGGCTTTTTCCTTTCCGTCCTTTCCCACCAGTCGGAAATCCTTTTGCAGCGTCTTTCCTTTCCGCTGTCCGATACATCCCGTCAGGTGAAGATCCACGAGGCAGTCGGTATAAATGTCGTACAGCCGTGCGCGGTTCGGCGTGTCTATGCTTATGGCGGCCTGCCATGCCTGCCGCCATGTCGCAATGTCTTTCTTTGTCAGGCTGTCGGTCTGCTGCATCAGCTGCGCGGTCAGTTTAAGCCCCTGTTTGCTTTTGACAAACCGTATCAGCCTGTCCATGTCCGCTTCGGTGTATGTGCGCCGCGTGAAAGCCTGTTTAATGCTACTGATTAAGTCCATTTAATTAGTGATTAAATACCGTTTAATAATCGTATCTGTTCGGGGGCATAGAGCCGTAACGGACGGGGTTGTGTGCGTCCGTTTCCCCGTCCGTGCCTGTATATGTCGGCAGGTCTGGCGACGCTTTGGAGTTCTGGACGTCGCGCAGCCATTTCACCGAATCGTTGTACAGGCATTCGCGCCTTTCGTGTCCCATGTTCTGCGGCAGTCGGTGAATCATCAGCCAAAGGGTGATGTTTACCATGCACTGCACCAGCATGGCATTGCGCTGCTCACCCTCGGCGGCAAACGCCTGCCGCATGTCGTATCGGTGTCGGGTGTAGCTGCAAATCTGCTCCATTGCCGCCCGTTCTGCCGTGAGGCGTTCCGCTTCGCTGGCCGTCACCTGCTCGAACTCGAAACTGTCGCACACGCTCTGGTAGTCTTCAATCGTCAGGAACATGGCGTCTGCTTTTTTGAGTTGTCAGGGATGGCGACGTACAGCGCGCATTTTTCGGCTTTCTCGGCCGTGAACCCTTTTGCGAAACGGTGTTGCCGTATCAGCTTTTTAATGCCCTGCATGGAAACCACAACGGGCTTTCCGCCGAATACGACCACCAGAAACTTTTTCCCGTACAGTGCGGCGTCGCCGGCTGCTTTTTTCTTGGCGCGTTTCAGCCGCCATTCAAACACAAGTGCTTTGAAATACTTTCTTACCATGATACATTTTTTGCATTGTTCCGCCTGCCGAACGACGGAGTGAAACTACTAATCCGTGAGTGCTTTTGAAGCAGTGATATTGCGCCCTCGTCGGCGTCGGGCGCGTCATCGTGTCCCCGCATCCCTTTCTGGAATGCGAGGGTCTGTTCCAGCCCCGCGAGCATGTCGGGGTCTTGTTTCTGGCTTTCGTCATAATAGACAAAACCTCGTTCCCAGTTTGCCGCGCTGCTTTCGATACGCAGGAACTTGTCAGGCTTTTTGCGTTTGTCTCCCAGAATGGGCAGCTGGTAGCCGCGCAAATCACCCTCCGTCTTGAAATCTTTTAGAATTTCCTCCTGCATGAAATTGGCCTCCATGTAGAACTTTATCGCGATACCCGTTTCCTGTGCCCACTCGAACAGGTCATAACACCACCGTACCATTTCGGGAATGGTTGCCTGCCTGACGAACGCGCGCAGCTGCCACAGTTGCGTTTTGCGTTTTCCCCATAGTTTTGCCGCCTTGTAGTCGTTCTTTACGCTGCTTTTCCACGCGGGGTCAATGTACAGGATAAGTTCTTCAAACTCTTTCCATTTGGGACGTGTCGCCCATTTAATCCAGTCCTGACGGAATACCGCACCCTCGGTGATGGGGTTGTTCATGTACTCTTTTTGAAACGAGCGATACCCCTGAAACCTTTCGATGTTTTTCACTTCTTCGGGTGTCCATTTGGCCGCCCATGACACGTTACCGTCCTTGTCCCAGATATTCACCTGCGAGACGTGCACCCCGTCGATGGCGCAGAAGTTGGCCAGCACGCTGTTCTTTGAAATGAGGTTGCCCACCATGATAAAGCGTCCGCGTCCGCCGTCCAGCGCACCGAACAGAGCCTCTTTCACCCAATTTGTAAGACGGGTGACACGTGCGGGACTTTCGCACAGTTCATCGTCGTCGAGGTCATCTATAACAATATAGTCGGGGCGGTGGCTTCTGTAACGCAGACCACGCGGCGACTGCCCGCGACCACGCGCGAAGAATGCCGTGCCGTCCTTTGTCACGAACTCGCCTTCCTCCCATGAACCGTTATTGTACTGCTGCCCGAAATCGTGGATATACCGCTGGTTGAACTGCAATTCCGCCTGTATATCGGCCAGCAGGGTGTTCGCGTTGTCCTCGCTTTTGCCCACCAACACCATGACGTTAAGTTGGCGCGTTTCCTGACATTTCAGCCACAGGGGTATGAAAATATCCAGATGGGTGGACTTTGCCGCGCCGCGATGCCATTTGAACGCCGCTTTCAGGTTACGTTCTTTCAGCACCTTGTTCGCCGCCTTGATATGGAACGGCGCGCAAGGTGTCTGTTTTCCCGTTTCGGGGTTTACGGTGTAGTGCGGGAAATAATAATCCACGAAAGCGGCATAGTCGGAACGCACACGCCTGATACGCGCCATTTTCTCCCTTGCCGTTTCCGCGGTATTCACCACGGTGGCCTGCTGTACTGTCTCGCAGTGTTTCTGCCACCTTTCGACCGCTTCCCTTAATTCCGCTTTTGAAGCCATAGGCTACTGATTAAATTTGTTCTGCAACAGTTCATTGATGTACAGGTCATGATACTTGTTGATGGTTTTGAGCAGTTCGGGTGTAATCTCGTCGTCGAACGACATGCGGAACTGCATCCACTTGCTGAACGCCATGAATACCTCTATCACGTCCACGATGGACGCCTTTTTGTCGAGGCGTTCGATGGTCGTTGAAAGTTTCGCCAGCTTGTCGCCCAGTCCCGCCATTGCTTCGGGGTCTTCGCTTTCGTTTACCTGTTCGATGAGTTTGTCGATGGTGTGCAGCAGTTTGTTCACCAGTTCGGGGCGTGTGATGTTGGACGCCGCGCGTTGTTCCTGCCAGCCGTTTTCGGCCACCCACTTGTTAATCGTTACGGCCGATACCCCGACCTTTTCCGCAATAACCTTTTGCGTTTCTCCCTGCATGAAAAGCAGGCGTGCATACTCTCTTTTGTCTTCGAGTTCCTTTTTCGTTGCCATTCATAATTAAGTGTTAAACATTCCCCTTATCGGGGCTTTTGCTTCTGCAAAAGTGGCACTATCGGGCGACTGCAAGAAAAAGATATGCAAAGTTTTACACTCTTTTTGCCCGTGCATGGGGAAAGATGAAAATTTGCATCATCAAACATCGCGGGGTAGAGCAGATGGCCAGCTCGTGAGGTTCATTCCCTCAAGGTCGCGGGTTCGAGTCCCGCCCCCGCTACAATGGTATTTTTAAGGTAAGACGATTGTTTCAGTTGCGGGCGGCGGTGATGTGATGAACGACGCAGACCGCCCGCTTTTTAAGACAGACAAATGGCAAAAGAAGTAATCATAAGCACCAGCGGCCTGAACTGCTACGGCGGCCGCGTGCTGACGTCGGGCATCGACCTGACACAGTTTCAGAAAAACCCGCTGCTGTTGTGGATGCACCGCCGCAGCTTCGACCGCGACGCCATGCCCATCGGGCGCATCGACAACCTGCGCACGGACGGCGACCGCCTTATCGGCACGCCCGTTTTCGACCAGAACGACGAGTTCGCCAAAAAGATAGAAAGCAAGTGGGAGAACGGTTTTCTGCGCATGGCCTCTGCGGGTATCGAAATCATCGAGACCAGCGACGCGCCCGAACATCTGCTGCAAGGCCAGACGCGGCGCACTATCACCCGTTGCAGGCTGGAAGAGGTCAGCATCGTGGACATGGGCGGCAATGACGAAGCCCTGCAACTGTATGACCGCAGCGGCAAAGTGCTGAAACTTGCCGCAGGCGAGGACAACGACGCGCTGCCTCTGCTTGTACCCGAAAAGAAAGACGCCCCGTCGGGAACTGCCCCCGACGGCAAGGATAATAATCAAACCAAAAAATCAACTCAAAGCATGAACAAAGAATTTTTGCAGTTGCTCGGCCTGTCGGAAACAGCCACCGAGCAGGAGGCAGTGGGCGCGCTCCGCCTGCTGAAAGAAAAGGCCGACAAGGTGGAAACGCTCCAACTTGCCAGCATTACGGCCGTCGTGGACGGTGCAATCGCCGAGAAGCGCATCACGGCCGACAAAAAGGAGCATTTCGTGAACATCGGCAAGGCCGCGGGTATCGACAGCTTGCGCACGACCCTTTCGCTTATGCAGCCCGTCAGGAAGCCCACGGAGGTAATCCACCAGACCGACACGCCGCATGACGACGAGCCGAAGACCTACGCCAAACTGTCAGACGTCCCCGCCGCTGAGCTGGAAAAGCTGCGCGAGGAAAAACCGCAGGACTATGAACGCCTGTACAAAGCCGAGTATGGGCATGACATTCCCAAGAAATAACCAATTAACAACCAAAAGCAATGAAATTTTTTAAGTATCTGTTTACGGCCGTTCTGGCCTTGACTGCATCCGTCGCCCTGAACAGTGTGGCGGGTGCGACGCTCGCCTGCGTGGCGGGCTTTTCCCCCGCCGCTGGTGCGGTGGCGGGTAACGTGGCGGGCTTGCTTGCAAGTGCCGTCCTGCCGCATGGGTGCGCCTGCGCCACCGTGTTTACTGAAATCTGGACGGGTGAAATGATTAAGGCGTTCCGCACGGCCGCCGAAAGCCTCGGATGGTATGACCGCATCAAGAGTTACGACCAGTACGTTGATAACGACGTTATCCACTTTACCGAACTGGGCGGCGACCCCGATGTGTTGGTGAACAACACTACTTATCCGTTGAACATTCAGGAACTCAAAGACGCGGACAAACCCATTTCGCTGGACTACTTCGACACCACGGCCACGCCTGTTACGGACGACGAACTGCACGCTTGCAGCTATGACAAGATGGCGAGCGTTCAGGAACGTCACCGTGAGGCACTGAAAGAGAAGTGCATGCAGAAAGCCATCCATGCCATCGCGCCCGCTGAAAATAAGACAACGTCGCCTGTGCTGGTGACTACGGGAGTTGCCGACGGCACGCGCAAGAAATTCACCACCACCGACCTGCTCGCGTTGAAACGCAAGTTCGATGACATGAAAATACCGAAGAAAGACCGTGTGTTGGTGATGTGCAGCGACCATGTGAACGACCTGTTGGAAACCGACCAGAAGTTCAAGGAACACTACAACATCAACCAGACCGAGGGCAAAATCTGCCGTTTGTACGGCTTCGACATCTACGAGTATGACGGCACGCCGTACTACAACGCCACCACGAAGAAAAAACTCGCATGGGGCGCGGCAACTGCCGACACCGACATGCAGGCGTCTGTGGCATTTTATGTCGGCCGCATGATGAAAGCCAACGGCTCGGTACAGTTCTACCACAGCGAGGCATCGAAAGACCCGCTTTATCACCGCAACCTCGTGAACTTCCGCAAATGGGGTATCTGCCTGCCGCTTTCCGACAAGAACTGCACGGCGGCCGTCATCAGCGCGAAGACCGCGAACTAACCCGACGTGAGCAATGGCCAAACTTCAATATCTGGTTATCCATTGCACGGCCACCCCCGAGGGGAGCGAAGTGAGTGCGGCCGACATCCGTCGGTGGCACACTTCGCCCGCCCCTGCGGGTCGCGGCTGGAAACAGGTAGGCTATACCGACCTGTTCCACCTCGACGGCCGTGTGGAGCGTCTGGTGGCGAACAACGAAGACGCGAATGTCGATCCGTGGGAAATCACCAACGGCGCGGCGGGCTACAACAGCATAAGCCGCCATATTGTTTACGCGGGCGGTTGCGATGCGAGTATGAAGCCGAAAGATACCCGCACGGCGGCGCAGAAAGAGGCGTTGAGAAAATACGTGCTTGACTTCCACGCGCGCCACCCCTCCGTCAAAATCGTGGGACACAACCAGCTTGCGGCGAAAGCCTGCCCGTCGTTCGATGTGGCGGCGTGGCTTCTGGAAATAGGTATCAAACAGTAATACAATGAGCGCAGAACTTACAACCATAATTGTGTCGTCTATTGTGGCGGCCGTGTCCGCCCCGCTGGGCGCGTGGGTGAACAGCAGGGTGCTACGGCAGAAATACCAGCTTGAACTCGACAAACTGCGTGCTGAAATGAAACAGACGCTTACAAACGTTGAGAACAGCGAGCTGGAGAATGTGCGCAAAGCGAGCGGCATACTTATGGAAAATATAGTGAAGCCGCTCGAAAAAGAAATCAAATCATTACGCAAGGATGTGGACAAATTCCGAAAAGCCGTCGAGAAAATACCGTCATGCCCTATGGCTGGCGACTGCCCTGTTTCTCGTGAGTTGCTCGCCGCAGAAGCGGCTGATGCGCGCCGAGGTGCAGACGCGGATAAATGAGAGTGCGCAGGCGCATTTTGACAGCCTTGTGCGCGCACAGGTTGCTATGATGCTGGAACGTATGACCGTCAGCGAGGGCGAAACGGTTACGGACTTGGTGGTGTACGACACCGACAAGCCTGCCGCCGACAGTACAGGGCTGCCGCCTGTGAAAGCAGTACTGCACAAGGAACATCGGCAGAAACAGCAGAGCCGCGAGACGGCGCAGGCCGACGTCCAGACGGAGGCGCAGGTAACGGCCGATACGGCCGAAGACAGTACACAGCAGTCCGACAGCGTCCAGACCTCCGAACAAAAACCGAGTGCGGGCATGGGCATCCTGCGGCTGGGTACAGGCATGTTCCTGTTGGCGGTGTCTGTCCTTGCAATCTGGATATTTTACAAACGAATTAAACGCTAAAATTATGGCAACGAACAAGAACAAGGAAAAAGAAACGGCCGCCGTACAGGCAGCCCCGACCCCTGAAACACAGACGGCACAGGCCGCTCCCGCGCCCGTCACCGAAGCCCTCGCCGAGGAAAAGACCGCTGCGGTTGCACCCGCGCCTGAAACTGAAAAGGCCGACAAAAAGGCTACGGCGGCCAAAGAGGAAAAGAAGCCGAAATCCGCGGCCAGCGTTTTGGAAAAGGCAGGCAAGGCCGCCATCGCACGGCACGGCTTCAAAGAAGTATTCGTAACGTCCGACGGTCAGGCGTTCCCGTTGCGCTCCGACGCGCAGCACCACGCCGCCGATCTGGCAGGTAAGGAAATCATCAAAGTGACGGAGTAATGAACAGCTTAAAAATAGAAAGACAAAACGGCAATGTGCCCAAAAGCGTGGCTGGTGAAGACCATGTGTCGGGCTTCATCGCATATCTGGCTGCCGCGGAAATTCCCGACGGCTTCAAGACGGCGCATGTGCAGGCCATTTCGACCATCGACGCCGCCGAGGCGTTGGGCATAACCGACAAGGCAGACAGTTGGTCGGTGAAAGTGCTGCACTACCAACTTTCGGAGATATTCCGCGTCAATCCGAGCATATCGCTTTACGTGGGCATTTTCACAAAGCCGACCAGCTACAAGTTCGCTGAAATCAAGACGGTGCAGAATTTCGCCAGCGGTCGCATCCGCCAGATAGCCATCTGGTGCGGCGACAAGGCTTTCAGCGCGGACGACGTTACCGCCATTCAGGGCGTCGCCGACGCGCTTGACATTGAGAACGCGCCGCTTTCCGTACTGTATGCCCCGAAAGTGTCCGCAGTGGGTAATATGCCCTCGGACGTTGCGGGTGCGAACCAGTGCCGCGTCAGTGTCGTAATCGCACAGGCAGGCAGCGGAACAGGTGCGGAACTCTACGCGGCCGAGGCCAACAAGACGGCCAAAAACACCGTTTCGGCCATCGGCGTGGTGCTGGGGCTTCTTTCTTCGGCCGCCGTGCATCAATCCATCGGCTGGGTCAAGAATTTCCCTACGGGCGTGAATGTCCCCGCTTTTGGTGACGGCACGCTTTACCGCGACCTTGACAAGGCACTTGTCGAGCAGCTGGACGGCGGGCGTTACCTGTTCTTCGTCACCCATGTGGGACAGGCGGGCAGCTACGTGAACGACAGCCACACAATGGACAGTGCCATCAGCGACTACGCCATGATAGAAAGCGTCCGCACGATGGACAAGGCCGTGCGCGGTGTGCGCACCTACCTTATTCCCGAGCTGGGCGGCAATATCTACATCGACGCGGAGACTGGCAAGATGCAGGCGTACAGCGTCAGCCATCTGGAAACAACGGCCAACAAAGCCCTCGAAGACATGGAAAAGGCGGGTGAACTGTCGGGCTACAAGGTGGAAATCGATCCCGAGCAGGATGTGTTAAGCACCAGTGAGGTGGAAATCATTATCCGACAAGTGGCCGTGGGCGTCATGCGTAAAATCAAAGTAAAAATCGGATTTGCTAAAACAGTATAACAATGGCAAGTGTAATCAACAACGGCATCCCCCTTATCAATGGAATGCTTTGCTCGTGGGCTGACATCGTGGCAGCCATCAGCGGCGTACCTGTTACAGGTATCGTCGGCATAGAGTACGCCGACAATCAGGACGTGGTAAACAAGTACGGCGCAGGCCGCCATCCCGTCGGCCGAGCAAAGGGGCGCATCACCCCGACGGCAAAAATCATCCTGTATCAGGAGGAAGTGCAGGCTATCCAGTCGCAAGCCCCTAACGGACGTATTCAAGACCTCGCGCCCTTTGACATCACTGTCACCTATCTGCCCGACAGTGGTATCATCCATACGGATAAAATCCGCAACGTGCAGTTTTCGGGAAACAGCCGTAAGTGGAAAGAGGGTGACACGGGGCAGGAGGTGGAACTTGAACTCGTGCCGTCGCATATCGAATGGGGGCAGTAGTAACCAATCATTAAACAGTATAGGAACATGGAAAATAACGAAACGAAACAGCCGCAGGGAAAGACCTATGACGGCGGTGTGACCGAGGAACAAATCAACAAATGGAAAGCCGTACACAAGCGCGTTATCCGTATCGACGTGACGGACGGTGAAGACCTGCACGTGGCCTATTTCAAACGCCCGTCACTGGAAACCATGTCGGCCGTTACAAAGGTCGGCAAGAACGACGAGGTGAAAAGTGCCTCTGTGCTTTATGACAACTGTTTTCTGGGCGGTGACACGGAAATGCGCGAGGACGCTCTGCTGTTCATGGCGGCGACCACGCAGCTGGGCAAGATGTTCAACTCGTGCCTCGGCAGCCTAAAAAACTTGTAGAGGCGCACCAGCTTTCTGACGACGACGATAAGGACGGTTTTCAAAAGGGGTGTGCCTTAATCCGCGCGAACCTCGGCCTTGACCCGACGGTCGGCAGTTATGAAGAATGGGCGGCGCATTACGTCGAGGCGTTATGGCTGGAGAAGTTCCGAAACAGGAATCTTGCAGAAATGCTATCGGGAATGTTTGGGGGCAATGCCAGCCCTTGACGCGCGCCTGAAATCTTTGAACGCGGCACGGGCGAAAGCACCGAGCAGATAAAATGGCATAATAACGATACCTATGCAGATAGGCAGCATTACGAACCATTTACCGATAAAAATCAAGATGCTTTCCATATTCAAAACAGTGTAAAAGTAACACGTTGCTAAAATAGTAAAAACAACCCGATTATGCAAAATTTCGACTACCAATTTAATGTCGGCGGCAATTTTACCGCCACGATGGAGGGAATGGCCGAGAGTACAGGCCGTTTCAATGCCGCCGTGGAGGGTACGCACAGCTGGCTCGGCAAATTGGGTCAGACGCTTGCAGTCTGGGATTTGGCAAGTAACTATGTAAGCAAGTTCAACGACACGCTGGGCGGCCTTTCGTCTTCGGGCATATCGCTTGACAGCCAGATGCACGATTTGAGTGCCGTTGCGGGTGTTGTGGGTGACGGCCTGAAACAGATTGAGGGGTACGCCCGCAGCAGTGCAAAGGCTTTCGGTATCGACGCCTCGCAGGCCGTCGATGGTTACAAGCTGCTGCTTTCGCAGCTGTCGCCCGAACTCGGCAAATACCCCGAGGCTTTGCAGGCGATGGGTAACTGTATTGCCACCACCAGCAAACTGATGGGCGGCGACGGTGTGGCGGCGGCCGAGGTTCTGACTACCGCCATGAACCAGTACGGCATCAGCCTTGACGACCCGATGAAAGCCAGCGCGGAAATGGCGCGCATGATGAACGTCATGGCCGCGGCGGGTCAGGCGGGTTCCGCGGAACTCCCCGCCATCAAAGTGGCGTTGCAGCAGTGCGGTATGGCCGCGAAAGCCGCCAACGTCAGCTTTGAGGAAACGAACGCCGCCATTCAGGTGCTCGACAAGTCGGGCAAAAAAGGTTCGGAGGGCGGTGTCGCCCTGCGCAACGTGCTTTCCACCCTTGCCGCAGGCCGTTTCCTGCCCGAAAAGACGCAGGAGGAACTGCAAAAGGCGGGCATCAACGTGTCCTCCCTGACCGATAAGACGAAGCCGCTGAAAGAACGTCTGGAAACGCTCAAACCGCTGCTGAAAGACGACGCGCTGCTGTCCGCCCTGTTCGGCCGCGAGAATGCGAACGCCGCCCTTGCCCTGATCAACGGTACTGAAAGTTTGCAGGACTTCACCGAGGCCGTTACAGGCACGGCCTCGGCGGAAGAACAGGCGGCCATCATCATGGACAGCTACGCCGAGCGTCAGGCACGTATAAACCAGCAGTTCGAGGACTTCAAGATAACCGTCTTTCAGGCCACGGGCGACCTCGGCATCTGGCTTTCCACCCTTATGGGCGCGCTCGTTCCGCTTTCGCAGCTTATGCCGCTGCTTATCGGCATGGGCAACCTTATGGCATGGATAAAGGGCTTGCAGTGGGCTGCCATGTGGTCGCGCGTTCAGGGCTTCATCTATGCCGCCCGCCTGCAAATGGCGTTCATGAACCGAGAACTTATTACGGGACAGTTCGCCTCCAACGGCTTTTTTGTCAATATCACCCGCGCTACGCTGGCGGTGCTTCGGTTTGCCACAGTGGGGATATTCCAAGCCCTCAAAGGTTTGGGCGCATTGGTTCTGTCGTTTGTCACGGGCGGGACTGCCTCGGCCACTTTCGCGGGTGTCGCCTCCGCCTCTTTCGGCGCGTTCAAGCTGGCGGCCGTTACCGCCTGCCGTGCGGTCAGTGTGGCCATCATGAACATCCCGATTATCGGGTGGATAGCCGCGGCCATTGCCGCCCTTGTCGCGCTGGGCGTTTACTTCTGGAACACGTCGGCGAAGTTCCGCGCCACCCTGAAAGGTCTGGGTGCGTCCTTTGTCGCCGTATTTAAGGGCATCTGGGACTTGGCTAAAAACGTCTTCGGCAGCATCGGCGACCTTATAAAGGCCGCTTTCTCCCTTGACGGGCAAGGCATCAAAGACGCCATAAACAGGCTTAAAGGCGGCTTTTCGGAGTTCGGCACGAACGTCGGCAAGGCGTTCAATGACGCCTACAACGCTGAAATGGCTGCCAGCAAGAAAGCGGAGGAAGCCAAAAAGAAAGGCAAGCCCGACCCGAACGCCGCGGGCGGTGAAGTCCCCACGGTGGACGTGCCGACCGTCACGTCGCCCGACCCGACAGGCGGCAGCCTCGGAACTGTCGGCGGTGGTAAAAGCGAGGGCAGCGGTAAAATCAGGAACATAACGGTCAATGTGGACAAGCTGGTGGAGCGTTTCGAGATACACACCACCAACCTGTCCGAGGACTTGGGAAAGGTCAAGGATATGGTGGGCGAAGCCCTGCTGTCCGCCCTTAATGACGTAAATCTGGCAATGTAGTATGACACCGATAAGTTTCATGTTCATAGCCGCTGGCGCGGCCACACAGGCGAAAGGGCTGCTGTACAGAATGCAGCCCTCGCGCACGGGGCAAGCCCCGAACTGGGACGGCCACGGCGGCGGTATCACCCCGCATGAGGTCAGCAGCCCGATAACCGATAAAAGCTATTGGGAGGGGCGTTATGTGCTTTGCGAACTGACGCTGCGCAAGCAGGACGGCCAGACGCTTGTAATCAATGACGCTGTGTGCGCCATCAGTCGCGCGAAAAACATAGTCACCACGCAAATGGTAGGCATGGACGGCACAGTGAAAGAATACATCAACGAGGGCGACTACCAGATAAACATCGTTGTCGGCGTGGCCGCCGTCCGTAACGGTGTCATCGTGGACGAATACCCTGAAGACGGGCTGCGCGAGCTCCGCGCCTTTTTCGACGAAAAGGCAGCTATTGACGTGCACAGCGTTTTTCTGGAGATATTTGACATCGGCAGTATCGTGATAAAGAACTTTTCCGTATCGCAGGACACGGCCAGCAATTACCAGAGTGTGAGCATTTCGGCCATGAGCGACGGAGATTATAACGTGTACAGCACGGAGTATTAAACAGTAATTAAACGGCATTCAAACGATGTACAGGCTGACGGCGAAAATAGAAATCACAGGCGCGAAGTCTTGGCGGCTTGAAAAGGTCACGGAGGTGGAAATCACCCGCGACACCGAAAAGCTGACGGACGAATGCCGCCTGACGCTGCCCAAAAAAATCAAGTGGGACGGTGCGGCCGAGATACCCGTCCAGCGCGGCGACGGTGTGAAAGTGTGGTTGGGCTATGACGGTGATTTGCAGCTTGCCTTTATGGGTTACGTGCGTGACGTGGGGTTTAAGACGCCCGTCGTCATTACCTGCGAGGACGAAATGTTCAAATTGAAGCAGATGCAGGCACAGAAGAAAGCCTACAAGAGCGTGAATCTTGAAACCCTGCTGAAAGAACAAGGCCTGAACTACCCGCTGCGCGTCATGGGGGAACAGAACCTCGGGCAGTACCGTGTCACGGCGGACACTGTGGCATCGCTTCTCGGCCACTTGCAGGAAAACGGCGTCCGCTCGTTCTTCCGCTACGAGGGCGGCAGCCCCGTGCTTTACTGCGGTGTCCTGTTCGAGAGGGACAGTCGCCCGTCGCAGGTCTTCGCCACGGGGGTGAACATCATCGACGACCAGAGCCTCGAACAGCAAAAGGCCGAAAACATGCGTCTGCGCATCAAGGCGGTCAGCCTTATGCCGAACAATAAAAAAATCAGGGTTGAAGTGGGCGACGCCGACGGTGAACACCGCACGCTCCATACCTACAACAAGCAGGAATCCGAACTCAAAGCGTGGGCGCAGCAGGAAATCAAACGTCTTAAACGGGACGGCCTCACGGGCAGTTTCAAGACATTCGGTTACAGGTTGGCGGACAAGCTGGACGCCATCGGCATCAAGATAGACGGTGAGAAAAAAGGTGTCTATCAGGTAAAGAAAAATATAATCAAATACGGCACGGGCGGCTTCCGTCAGGAAATCACGCTCGGCCAGCGTGTAGGAGAATGAACAATATAAAAGAAACCATCAGACAGTTGGCACAGGGCGGCCGCCAGAGCGTGAGCCTTGTTTGCACAGTGGACGCCGTGGACAAGACGGCGCGCACTGTGGACTGCACGCCGTTGGACGAAAGCGCGCCGCTTCTTGGCGTGAACCTGCAAGCCAATCAGGAAAGCCAGTTCGGTGTGGTGTCATTCCCGAAAGTAGGCAGTTACGTGGTGGTGGGCTTTGTGGCCGACGGTGCTGCGGGCGTTGTGCTGCTTACCGACGAAGTGGAAAGCGTCGAGGTGGTAATCAGCGGTGACACCGCCCGAATTTCGGCCGATAAGGACGGCGTGTGCGTGCTGATGGGCGACGATACCAGCGCGGAACTGACAAAAGAGGGCATAACGCTGAACGGAGGCGGCTTTGGCGGCACGGTCAAGGTCGAGCAACTGACCGAACGTATCAACGCCATAGAGCGGGACATCAACGACCTGAAAAACGTGTTTTCTGGGTGGGTGGCCGTCCCGCAGGACGGCGGAGCGGCCTTGTCCGCCGCCGCTGCCGCATGGAGCGCGACCCCGCTTGAACTGACGCAGCGGGGTGATTATGAAAACGAAAAAGTGAAACACGGATGAACGGCATACTGATAGACGCGGAAAGTGGCGACCTGCTGATAGAGCGCGGCAGTGTCGTAATCGGTGACACCGACAGCCAGATTGCCGAGGGTGTCCTTGTGGCCATGCGCGGCGAGTGGAAAGAATGGCCGCTTATCGGCGGCGAAGTAAAAAAAATGCTTGGCGGCAAGGTGGACGTCATGTGGCGGGGTCAGGTCAAAAAGATGCTGGAGGCCTGCGGGCTTGATGTCCAGAAAGTGAGCATAACGGAAGACAACATTATAACAGTGGAGTGATGGAGGTAAAAGTAAAGGACAGGCAGAGCCTGCTCGACATGGCCGTCCAGACGGCTGGCAGCATGGAGGCCGCTTTCGACCTTGCAGCCGCCAACGGCGTGAGCCTTACGGACACCCTCGCGGACGGGCAGGTTCTTGACACGGTAGCTGCCGAGAATGCGGATACGGTGCGCCGTTACAGCGTTCAGGGCATCCAGCCCGCCACGGCATTGAGCGAGGAAGAAATGGCCGCGCTCGCGCAGGAGGGCATCAACTTCATGGGTATTGAAATAGATTTTGTAGTAAGTTAAAAATAAGACAATGGCACGTACAATCGCAGAAATCAAAGATAGCATGACGGCCGACCTTATGCGCAATCCCGATGTGGCGCGCGCCTACGGGTTTGAAACGGGTGCGGCCTTTTCCTCGCATTTCAGCAAGGTAAGCGTTGAAAGCCTGCTTTTTTATATCGTTGCCTGCGCGATCTGGGTTCTTGAAAACCTGTTCGACCAGCACAGGCACGATGTCGAGCAGCGCATCGAGTCCATCATCCCGCACCGTCCGAAATGGTACAGGGACAAGGTTCTGGGCTTCATGAAAGACAAGACCCTCGTTCCCGATACGGATCACTATGACACGGAGGGCATGAGCGATGGCGACATTGAGGCCGCGCGCGTGGTAAAATATGCGGCGGCCAGTGAGAACGCGGACGCCTCCATCCTTACCATCAAGGTGGCGGGGGAAGCTGGTGGCGTTCGGCAGCCTCTTGACGCTGATACCGAAATCCAGCTTCTTGCCTATATCGGTGAAATCAAAGACGCTGGCGTGCGTGTGAACCTCGTGAACCAGACCGCCGACGTGTTCCACTGCGAGGTCGATGTGTACTATGACGCCATGTTGCTGCCTGAAACCGTCGAGACACAGTGCAGGGACACGATACGGAACTATATAGAAAACCTGCCTTTCAACGGTGAGTACAGCAACATGGCACTTGTGGACGAACTCCAGAAAATCGAGGGTGTGCGCATCGTTGAGATGAGCGGTGCAACCACGGAGGTGGACGGTGAAAGTACCCCTACCGACATAGACGCCCGTTTTACCCCTGCGGCGGGCTATTTTTCCGCGGGTAACATCACAGTCAATATGAAATCTTACAAATGAGTGTGTACGATGTCAAGATAAAACGCCTTGCGCTCCTGCTGCTTCCCACAGCCCTGCGCAAGCCCCTTGTAGCGGCTTTCATGCAAAGCGCGGTACAGGGTTGCAGCGTGCTGCACGGCGAGTTCATGCGGTGGCGCGACGATAAGGATTACAGGCTCTGGCATAACGGTCAGGTCTGCCACCTGCGCGCGGTTCTGAACGATACTTTCGACCAGACGGAGCGTCGTATCACCGTGGACGACGAAGACAGCGGCGGGCTACGCGGCACACGCCTCTTTACGCGGGACATGGACAGGCATATCCTTTTGCCCGTGCGGGGCAGTGGCAAGGCTTTCATCATCAACCGCCGCGGTTACGGCGGTGTGAGCGGCTTCGACTTCTGGGTGTCCGTTCCGTATGCCCTTATGGGTAAAATTGACGAGACACGCCTTGCCGCGGTGGTAAGCACCTATAAACTTGCCTCCAAACGTTGGACAATAAATTATAATTAAACACTGATAAAAGACTTTTAGAATGGAAACGATAGGTAATTTCCTGACCCAGCCGAACAAGGATTTTCCGCTTGACTGCGACACGCTCGACATGTTGCAGGCGGGTACGGCACTTGTGGCCGCACTGGGCAATATCGCGGGCGACAAACTTATTCTTACAGGTTGCGAGCTGACGAACAACGACACGCAGCGTGCCGCGGGCTATGTGTTCGTCAAGACGCGGGACTACCCGCACGGCGAGGTTCTGCGCTGGGAGGGCGGTAACATTTCAGGGGGCATGTACGTGAAGCTGGAGGACGTTTCAGTAAACGCGCAGGGGTTTGAATACCCGAAAGCCTACACGCGTCGGACGCTTGCCGCAGGCGTGGGCAGCGAAAATTTCAAATGGGCGGACTTCAAGAAACCGAAGACGTCGGCCGAACTTGAAAAGCTGATTGCCGACCTTGCCAAACAACAGTCGGACGCCGCGGCAAAATCCGTCAGCGAGCCGCTGGGCATCGTCAAGATGTGGGCGGGTGTGAAAGTCCCCGAAAATTATGCCCTGTGCGACGGCGCAATGTTGAAGACCAGCGAATACCCCGAACTTTACAAAGCCCTCGGCACAGCTTTCAATGCAGGTGTGAACTACAACGGCACGCGCTACACCACGCAAAGCGGCTTCTTCCGTCTTCCCGACCTGCGCGGACGTTTCATCGTGGGTTATAACGACCTCGACGACGAATACAAGAAATACGGCAACGCGGGCGGTGAAAAGAAACATGCCCTTACCATCAACGAAATGCCGAGCCACACCCACCCGCAGAACCTTTGGCAGGAGGACAGCGGCACATGGAAAGGCGGCGGGCGCAATTCTTCGCCCAATTCAACATCGAAACATGACAGGACGGTGCAGTTCGGAAACACGAACGCCACGGGCGGTGGCGCGCAGCATGAGAACCGCCCGCCGTATTATACCCTTGCCTACATCATGAAAGTACGATAACCCGATAAAAGAACACTATAATGCCAATAAGAAGCATCGCACAGTTAAAGGCGTGGTTCCGTCGCGGCAAGTACCCGACGGAGGAACAGTTTGCCGACTGGCTCGACAGCTACGTCCATAAAGAGGAAAGCAAAATCCCCATCGCGCAGGTAGAGGAACTGCCCGAACAGTTGAACGGCAAGTATGCTGCCACCGCGGGGCAGGAACTCGAACGCCAGCACCGTGAATTGAAAAGCGACTACGACGCGCATAAGCGGTCTTCGGCCGAACAGTTCGACAATATCGCTGAGAACATCGAGGAACTGGAAGCCACTGACGAACGGCAGCAGGAAGAAATCGACGCTCTGGAGGCCGAGGTTGAGAACATCCATAAGAAAGACGCGGAACAGGACAAGGAAATCACCGCGCTGCATAAGACGGACAGCGACCAACAGGCGGAAATTGACACGGCCAACGTCAATCTGGAACACATGCGGAAGCGTCTGCACCCGACAGCCGTTTTCGGCTCTCTGGAAAGCACGTTTTCCGCGCTTGGTGCAAATTACAGCACTTTGTGGGCTTTGGCCAACACGCTTAAAACCTTTCTGGAAGCAAAGGACACTGCGGACACTACAATAAACCGCTGGCAGGAAATCGAAACCTTTTTGCAGGGTATCACCGACACCGAAACCCTTTCGGGACTGCTTGAACAGCTTGAAAAAGACATTACCGCGGCTTATGACAGAGCCATCGCGGCGGCTGTCAAGGTGGAAAGCGACAGGGCAAAGGGCGCGGAAGCCACGCTGCAAACGAACATCGACGGGGAACGCCAGCGCGCGGAAGCGGCCGAAACGGCACTCGGCAAACGTATCACCGACACGAAAACGGGGCTGCAACAGACCGACGCGGAAATACGTCAGGACATCGCTGCCGTGCGTCAGACCATCTTTGCCATACAGGCCGACAGCGCAGGGCGCGTCATTCCCCTTGTCATGACTGTTGAACCTCCGCGGCGCATCACCTACGGCAACCCCGTTAAACAGTACATCAAAGCCAGCCTGCTGCCGCAGTTCGCCGTTCAAAACGTGCTTTGGCTTTCCGACGGCAAGGCCGTGGACGTCGAACCTGACGGCGAGGTGGTGGTGCTGGGGCTTGGCACAAGCCGCGTCCACGTCATCCCCACCGAAAACACGGCGTTGCACCAGACCGTTACGGTTGAGGTCGTCAGGCCGTCTTTGATAAAATCAGGCCATGCCTCGCTTTTGCTGGCTGGTGCAAACATATTATTCACTTAAAACCATCATTCAAATGGCATTAAACGCAAACGAAGAAGAAAAAGTCCGCCAGCTTCTGACGGCTTTTGAGAGCGGCAAGCGCATCAACGAGCTTGACGCTGCCACGGGCAGCATGTCCGACATGCAGGTGGCCGTGGTTGATGAGAGCGGCGAAACGCGTCGCATGAACTTGCAGGAGGCCGTCCAGACGGCAGGCAACCCCATTGCAGGCCGCTGGTGGGACGAAACAGCCGCCACGCCTACCGCTGCGGGGTATTACGGCTCTTTGCAGGCCTTAAAGGAACTGCCCGCCAAATTGGGACTTGGCCGCTATCTGGTTACTGACGACCGCAAGCGTCGCAAGCTGGATGCTGCGGACAGCACCCGTTTCGACGACGGCAGCCCCGCGAAGCTGGACGGCACTATGGGGCAGTGCATGTGGTGCTGGAACGCCCACTACTTCACCACTTGGACGGAGAGCAACCGCCGCATCCAGACCGTCACGTTCCAGCCTATCAAAGGAAAGAACAGCATCTACGTTCCCGCAGGCGGCATTTCGTGGATTGACGCGGGTGTTATGGACAGAACCGAACAAAAGCTGTGTTCCGTCATATCCACCGACCCCCGTTATCGCGGCGGCAACGGCAACGCGCTGGGCGATAATTACCCGTTGGCGGCCGACGCCCCGCAGAAAACGATGCTGGGAATGCCCGCCACGGCATTAAGTACAACGGCTTTCGGAACAAACGCCCGCAAGCGCGGCGAGGGCTGGGAGGCAAACTGGTTTGTCGCCCGTGCGGTTGTGGAATACTTATTCGAGATAATCATGGGCACGCGCAATTCGCAGGCCGCTTTCAACGCAGAACTTGACGCCAACGGCCTGCGTCAGGGCGGCTTTGGCGCGGGTGCTACGAATATGCCGAACTGGGACACGTATAACGGTTATTATCCCGTCATTCCCACCAGCGTGGGGCTTGAAATGGGTGACGGTGTGGGACTTGTGGACTACTCCGTGACGAACGCCGACGGCGTGGCCGTTTACCAATGCAAAGTCCCTGTTTTTTTCGGCCTCGTAAACGCTGGCTTTGGTAACCTCTGGCGTTGGGTGCGCGGTCTGACTATTTCACAAACGGCAGGCGAAAAGACGGAGGTGTTCGTGGCAAAGTCCATGTATGCGGCTTTCGACCCTGCAAATGTCGGTGAGGGTATGCGTAAGGCGTGCGAATGCCCGCAGCGCGAGGGGTATATCATAAAGAAATCCTACGAGGGTCTGTGTTGTATGCCTACGTCCGTGGGCGGTTCTGCCTCTACCTACTACTGCGACTATTTCTGGACAAACGCCGCTACACAGACTAGTTTGCGCGTTCGGGCTGCTGGCGGTAACGTGAACGGTGGCACGGGCGCGGGTGCGTCCAGCTCGCATGCGTTCAACGCGGCTTCGACTACGACTGCGGACTGCTCGTCGCCCCTCTGCTTTTTCGAGGAAGACCCGCAAATCGAATAAGACGAAAAAAACGAAAACGGGGCGAAGCCCCCGAAAAACAAACAGCGTTCTTTGAAATTTTTTCATACCGAGCGAAAATGTAGCTGGCAATGGCGGCGGGGTTTTCTTTAATCCCGCCGTCAGGCGGGCGAAATTTTTTGGGAATTTTGGGCATGTGGCGCGAAAGTGTTAAATTTGCATCGTCTTTCAAGTGAAAGGCAGGTTGCATTTCCCGTGGGTGGTTAGTTTGCGCGTTCAGGCTGCTGGCGGTAACGTGAACAATGGCACGAACGCAGGTGCGTCCAACTCGAATGCGAACAACGCAGCTTCGACTACGAATGCGAACTACTCGTCGCCCCTATACTTTGGAAAAGAACTAAAAGCGACAGGGAAATGAACCTTGCCCCTCGGCAAAAGATGACAGGCCAAAAAGGGTGTCAGTAGGGCGTAAGCCTCGACCGCTCCCGATTATGCAAAGCAGATTTTAAGACCCATAGACCCCATGACCCGAAGACCCGATGAAACGAAAAGGTTACTTGTTCGAGCAAATCCGCTCGATGGAAAACCTTTTGCTGGCGTTCCACAATGCGAGCAACGGCAAAAGGAAACGTGACGAGGTTAAACGGTTCGAGGCCGATTTAGACGCCAACCTGCGGCAGTTGCAGGCGGAACTGACGACCCGAACCTATACGACCTCCTCTTACGAGGTGTTTGTCAAATACGAACCTAAACGCCGCGAAATCTATAAACTGCCTTTTCGTGACCGTGTTGTCCAATGGGCAATCATGCAGGTGCTTGAACCCGTCTGGACGCCACAGTTCACCTCGAACACCCATGCCTGCATCCGCGGGCGCGGTATTCACTCGCTGCTTCGGCAGTTGCGCACCGACCTGCGCCGTGACCCTGACGGGACGCGGTACTGTCTTAAAATCGACGTGCGCAAGTTCTATCCCTCCATCGACCACGGCATACTTAAACAGGTCATTCGGCGCAAGCTGAAAGACCCCGATGTGCTTTGGCTTCTTGACGGCATCATAGATTCGGCCAGCGGCGTGCCTATCGGCAACTACATTTCCCAATATTTCGCCAACCTGTACCTTTCGGAACTTGACCACCTGTTAAAGGAAGACGTCGGGGTGCGGTACTATTACCGTTATGCCGACGATATTGTGCTGCTTTCCGACAGCAAGGAGTATTTAAGCGGCGTTCTGGTATATATCAACCATTACCTGAACGACAGCCGCCTGCTCACGCTGAAAAGCAACTTTCAAATCTATCCCGTGGAAAGTCGGGGTATCGACTTCGTCGGTTACGTGACCTACCATACCCACTGCCTTGCCCGCAAACGCAACAAACAGGGGTTGTGCAGGGAACTGGCCGCTTTGCGTAAAAAGGGACTGCCTGACGAAGAAATAAGGCTTCGCGTTGCCTCACGCATGGGCTTTATGAAACACTGTGACAGCAATCATTTATTAAAAATACTCGGTATGAAAAAATTTAGCGACATCAAGCCCAAACAGGGCAAATTAACGGGTGGCAAATACCACATCGACACCATCCTGAACCGTGAAATCCATATAACGGCTTTTGACGTTTCGCAATCGAAATACGACGGTGAAATGCTGACGTTGCAATATGAGATTTACGAGCAGATGGAGGACGAGCAGGGCAAAGTGATAGACGACGAGGGCAATCCCGTCATGGCTTGGATAAAGCACATCACTTTCACGGGGTCAAAAGCCCTTATCCGCCAGCTTGACGGTGTGGAACTGACCGAACCCGTTGCAGCGAAAATAATCAAGCAACCCATCGGGACAGACGGCAAACGCTGCTTTTACAGCATAGTCGATCCCGACCAATAAAAAAGAGTAATGAACACAGTAAGTTACATTGAACGAAAGAAGTATGTAAGGTATGACGCGAACAGCTATCTGCTTTATCTGAACGAAGCCCCCGCCGACGTGGTGGTGGATGAGGAAAGCGGCGAAACCGCCCGCGGCTACTCCTACACGGGTGAGGAAACCGACGGTTCTACCCGCATTTCCGTCGATGCACGCACCGTCACCGACGAAAACCGCCGCGGCAAGTTCGTGGCAGGGCTTATCGGCAGGCGTTACAGTATCGACGACCAGATTGCCATTCTGGCAAACAGCGACAACACGGCCGAACACGCCGAGGAACTGCGCACGTTTGAAGCCTACCGTGCCGAATGCAAGCGGCAGGTGGATGAACTGCTGAACCGATAGGCACCTGAAAGAGGGGGAAAGAAAAAGCCCCCAACCTGTTAGTAGGACGCCAATCACATACTAACACAAAGATGCGCCACAACGCACGGTCGGGGGCTAAAATGCCTTTTGACCACGTTGTGACGCTTTTTTTGTGTGCGGCATTACCGCGTTGTATGTGATTGGCATTGCAAAAGTACGAAAAATAACCCAAACCCCATTTATAAACCATTAAAACATTGTTAGTATGCTGAATGATTAAAGAAAATCTGTTTGTCCTGAAACAAACCTCGTCGCTCGGTGACCTGCTCATCAAACCCGTGGAAAAGGAACTTGCCCGCCAAATGGTGATAGAACACCACTATTCCCACAAATGGAATTTTGGCGGCTTCGGAGTGTTTAATTTCGGTATCTTCCGTGCCGATGAACCAGACAAATGCCTCGGTGTTGCAGTTTACGGTTACATGAAAAACATGAATGCAAAACTGTTCCACCATCCGAACCCGAAAGCGTGGATGTGTGAATTAAATCGGCTGTGGATTGACGACTGTCTCGGAAAGAACGCGGAAACCGTGCTGATTGCTGCCAGCATTAAGCTGATCCGAAAGATGGACGAGAACGTCGTGGCGATACAAAGTTTTGCCGACGGTCGTTTAGGCTGCGGAACAATCTACAAAGCGGCTAATTTCAAGTATTACGGCTATCATTACACGCGCTTTCTACGTAATAGACGAACGGGCGAATTTACCCACGAACAAATACTCACAAACACGACTTCACCGTCAGGTTACATTCGCTCGAATGTTGCTTTTCTGCTTGGTGATTTGGAGGTGTTCGTGGTGAAAACCTATCGTTACATTTATCCTTTGTGCAAGCATTTTAAGTTTAAGACAGGCGAAAAGTCTTACCCTGAATACGACAAAGGAATGGAACAAACAGAGTGGGAAAGAGATAGACACAAGATAAAGGCAAATATCATTTGCCTGCTTGACAAGCTGGTTGCATGAAAGGCTTGCGAACGGGACAAACCGACGCAAAATAACCTCTTAATTACTATGTAAAGATAGTGATTTTCTATGAATTGAGCAAATAAAGTGCAGACAAAATGCAGCTGAAAAGCAACATTTTCCGCGCTTTTTGCAGATGTTCAAAAGGCATTTAATTACCGCTTAAATGGTGATTAAATGCCTTTGCTTTGATGGGGTGAAAAACAGTGAAAATTGTACGTTTCGTTTTAGAAAGTTGTACGTTTCGTTTTCGCGATTATAATATTAAGTATTATTTATAATAGGCAGTTTGACAATATAGGTATTTTCTCGTTGTTCGATAAAAGGTTTTTTCTTGCAAAGTAAGAGATAACGCCCGATGATATTTTTATTGCCGATCCCCGTCGATTCAAAATCGGATGCTATCGGGCGTAAGTCGTTTTCTACTACAATATCATTTTCTTCACGGAAAACACGTATCGAGAGAGGGTGTCGAGCCGATGCACGGTTGTGCTTAATGGCGTTTTCCACCAATAATTGTAGGCAAACGGGAGGTATCTGCCCGTCGATTTGCTTCAATGTTTCATCTATATTTATGCAGACAGCGTCCTCGTAGCGCATTTTTATCAAGTAAATATAAGAATGGAGGAAAGCGATTTCTTCTTCGATGCTTACCGTATCTCGTTTCAGATTCTGGATGACGTACCGGTACACCTTTGACAAGTTGTCCAGAAACTTTTCAGCCAATGCAGTGTCTTTCACTATCAATTCAGAAAGAATGCTGAAGTTGTTGAACATGAAATGAGGGTCTATTTGCGATTTCAATACTTCCAATTGCATCTGTGCGGCATGTTCCTTTTCTTTCAGAAGGGTTATTTCCAACTCCTTTTTCTGTCTTTCGGCTAATATGGATGATTCCATATATTGGGCATCAGTATAGATATAAGACACGAATGTCGCCATTACACTGAATATGTACAACCCCTGATGAAAAAAAGCAAGTCCCTCATCAAAACATATATTTATCAACAGAGAAAAGCACCAAACGGTCAGGTTGTTAAATAAGAGTAGCAGGAAAGCACAGATAAACAGTCGTAGATACGGCTTATCCGTAAATGAAACAAGACGAAACGACCAACTGCTATAAAAGACAGATAGTTCCACGAATACGAAACTTATCAGCAACGACACGCCGAAATCGATCATATAATCTACAAACGACAGTTCGCCGCCGAAAAACCACGTAGTATATTCTTTGTCGATCAATGCTGTCAGCAGATAACTGAGAAGAAATACAATCACTACCAGTAGCACGCGATTTTTTATATTGTCGAACTTGGTTTTTGCCATCCGTTTTTATTTGCAAAATAAGTGACTTTTACCTCTTCCTCCAAACAAAGTGGAGATGAAGCTTCATAAATAGTTCTCGAAATGATATAAATTGAGTGTGAATCGAATACAGGAAATGAAAAAGAGAGTATGTTTCATTATCCACATGTCGTAATCCATTTATTACGTTTCCGAAACTGTTTTCTACGTTTCACGCATTTGCTTATTGCGGTACAGTTCCGTAATTCTTTCCTTTGCGCCAAAAAAGAGAAGAAAGAATGAAAAGAATTATTGGAGTTATACTTTTAGCATGTACAATGTGCCTGTCTTCGTGCAAGAACAGGGAAGTGAAAAAAACACTGCCATTGTGCCGGGTGATGACTGTTGCCGCAAAGGCGGTGGAAATAAACGAGTCTTATTCAGCTTCCATACAAGGGCGGCAGGATATTGACATCTACCCACAAATATCGGGTACGATAACAGAGCTTCGTGTGTATGAAGGGAAAACGGTTCGGAAAGGTGAAGTAATGTTCGTCATAGATCAAGTGCCTTACCGTGCAGCATGGCGCAAAACAATGGCTGATGTACATGCAGCTGAAGCACAGGTGGAGACGGCTCGTCTGGAATATCGCAGCAAACAACAGCTTTTTGCGGAAAAAGTCGTTTCAGAATACGATCTGTCCACTGCGAAGAATGCCCTTGCCATTGCCGAAGCGACATTGGAACAGGCAAAGGCTTTGGAAGAGGATGCACGGAACAGCCTGTCTTATACGGAGGTAAAAAGTCCGTCGAATGGAGTTGTCGGCACACTACCTTACCGGGAGGGCGCATTGGTCAGCGCTTCGATGGCTATTCCGTTAACTTCCGTTTCCGACAATTCAGAGATGTATGTCTATTTTTCAATAACCGAGAAGCGGGTTCATTCCTTACTCCGACAATACGGATCCCATGATGAAGTAATCCGCCAAATGCCTCCGGTCAGATTACAACTGAATGACGGTAGTCTGTATGATGGACAAGGACACGTAGAGAGCATTAGCGGCATTATCAACCGGAAGACCGGTACGGTATCCGTCCGTAGTATTTTTGATAATACCAACCGTACATTATTAAGTGGGGGAATCGGTAATGTCATTATTCCGCATCGTGAAGATTCTGTCATTGTCATTCCGCAGACGGCTACCACCGAATTGCAGAATAAGATTCTGGCATATAAGGTAGCTGAAGACGGTTGTGTTCACTCTTGTGAACTGACTGTGGAAAAACTCAATGATGGCAAAGATTATATTGTCAGATCCGGTCTTGCCGTAGGTGACGTAATTGTAACCGAAGGAACGGGACTTCTGCGGGACGGTATTCAGATAGATATAAGAAAAGATGAACCCTCCAAATAATAAAAAACTATGAACCTAAGATTTTTTATAGACCGCCCAGTTTTTTCTGGCGTCATATCTGTCGTGATCGTACTAATGGGATTCATCGCCTTATCTAATCTGCCTGTGGAACAGTATCCTGATATTGCACCGCCTACTATTCAAGTATTTGCCAACTATCCGGGAGCCAACGCCGAAACGGTACAGAAATCGGTTGTAGTTCCTCTGGAGGAGTCCATCAACGGGGTGGAAGATATGACTTATATCACCTCCACGGCCTCTAATAACGGTGATGCCATGATAAATGTTTATTTCAAGCAGGGAAGTAATGCTGATATGGCGGCGGTAAACGTACAGAACCGTGTATCCACTGCCTTGAGTTTGCTTCCTGCCGAAGTGACAAAAGTCGGTGTTACCACCATGAAGCAACAGAATGCCGAACTGAAAACATTCTCGCTCTTTGACCCTACCGGGAAATATGATTTGCAGTTCCTGAACAATTACATGAAGATAAACGTGGAACCGCGCATCAAGCGTATCGGGGGTGTGGGTAATATGATGCTGTTCGGTTCCAATTACAGTATGCGTATCTGGATGAAACCCGATAAGATGGCGCAATACGGTCTTATCCCTTCGGACATCACCGCTATGCTGGAACGGCAGAACATTGAAGCTGCTACGGGAGCCTTTGGGGAAAATCATGATAACGCTTATCAGTACACAATGAAATACCGAGGCCGATATTCCACTCCGGAAGAGTTCGGTGAACTTGTCGTTCGTTCCCTCCCTAGCGGTGAGGTTCTCCGACTCAATGAAGTGGCAGATGTAGAGTTGGGCGATGAAGCCTACAACTATTCGACTGAGATGAATGGCCATCCGGCTGCCATGGCAATGATTTACCAAAAGGCCGGCTCCAATGCTTCGGAAACTATCAATGAAATAGATGCCGTACTGGACGAGCTCGGCAAGGATTTACCTAAAGGACTGGAATTCGTAACTCTGAACGACACGAACATTTTTCTGAAAGCATCCATCAAGGTTGTATTGAAAACATTGTTGGAAGCTATCTTACTGGTAGTGCTGGTGGTATATGTGTTTTTGCATGACATTCGTTCCACCCTTATTCCGACGATAGGCATTGTGGTATCCATTGTTGGCACATTTGCTTTTATGGCAGTGGTTGGATTTTCTGTCAATTTAATCACGCTCTTTGCACTGGTTCTTGCTATTGGTACGGTAGTGGATGATGCCATTATCGTGGTCGAAGCGGTACAAGCACGTTTCGATATAGGTTATCGTTCTTCCTATATGGCCACCAACGATGCTATGCGGAGTGTCGCATCGGCTATCCTGACCTCTACGCTGATATTCATGGCCGTGTTTATTCCCGTTTCCATGATGGGAGGTACATCCGGAGAATTCTACAAGCAATTCGGCATCACGATGGCCGTAGCTGTGGGTATTTCAGCGATCAATGCATTTACCCTTTCACCTGCCTTGTGCGCTTTGCTGCTTCATCCTTACAAGGATGAGCAAGGGAATACGAAGAACAATTTTGCCGCTCGTTTCCGTACAGCGTTCAATGCGGCTTTCGATGCGATAACTTCCCGATATATGCGCTCTGTTCTGTTCCTTGTCAAGCGTAAATGGCTGATGTGGGGAACGCTGGCGGTGTCGATGATATTGCTTGTCTTTTTGGTGCGTACCACCAAAACCGGACTTGTTCCCGATGAGGACACAGGTTCGGTAATGATTAGTATGAATGCCAAGCCCGGAACTTCTATGGCTGAAAACCGGCGTATCATGCAAGAAGTAAACCGGAACATAAACCGGATATCCGGCATTGACTATAACGCCAACATCGTGGGATATTCCTTCAGTGGCGCAGGTTCATCTATGGGAATGTCATTTCTTTCTCTTAAACACTGGGACGAGAGAAAGGGAAAAGGACAATCGGCAAGGGAAATCATAGACAGTATCTATGCTTTCGCTCCCGGTGTACCGGATATGCAACTTTTTGCCGTGACTCCTCCAATGATACCGGGCTACGGGATGGGAAGCGGTTTCGAACTTTATCTGCAAGACAAGGTTTCAGGCGATCTGAACAAGTTCAAGGAAGTGGCGGACAACTTCGTAGCAGCTCTCAATGAACGTCCGGAGATAGAGATGGCATATTCTTCTTTTGAAACGAACTACCCGCAATATTGGGTTGATATAGATGCTGCCAAATGCGAACAAGCAGGTATTTCCACTATCGAGATTCTGGAAACTCTTTCCGGTTATTACGGAGGAGGTTATGTGTCGAACTTTAATCGTTTCTCCAAATTGTACCGTGTGCAGATACAAGCAGATCCGACATACCGGGTTACTCCTGAATCCTTGAACCATATTTACGTTCGAACGGGTGAGGGAATGGCGCCTCTCGCACAATTCGTACAGCTTACCAAAACCTATGGGCCACAGGACATGTCACGATTCAACCTTTATAATTCCATTTCTGTCAATGGAACACCTGCATCCGGATACAGTTCGGGGGACGCATTGAAAGCGGTACAGGAAACAGCAGAAAAGCTGCTTCCGGCTAATTATGCGTACGAGTTTGGAGGTATTTCCCGCGAGGAAAGTCAGACGACTAATAATGTGGCTATTATCTTTGCCATCTGTATGGTGTTGATATATTTGATATTGTGTGCGCTTTACGAGAGTTTGCTCATTCCTTTCTCGATCATTTTGTCCGTTCCGTGCGGATTCTTAGGAAGCTTCCTGTTTGCTCAGATTTTAGGTCTGGAAAATAATATCTATATGCAGACCGGACTCATCATGCTGATAGGATTGCTCGCCAAAACCGCCATTTTGCAGACTGAATATGCAGTACAACGCCGAAAAGCGGGCATGTCGCTCTTACAAGCTGCTTATGTGGCGGCAAAAGACCGTTTACGTCCGATTTTGATGACGGTCATGGCTATGATATTTGGATTGCTGCCTCTGATGATGGCACATGGTGTGGGTGCAAACGGTTGCCGTTCTCTGGCTTCCGGTGTAGTGGGAGGTATGTTGATAGGAACATTGGCACTGCTGCTATTTGTTCCCGTCCTTTTCATTGTCTTTCAGTATTTACAAGAAAAAATCAGACCTGCACAGACTTCATGTAAAGATGCGGATTGGGCGATACAAACGGAATTGGAGAACCTTAAGATAAAAGAATGAAGATGAAATTTGCATATTATACATTCATATTGTTATGGGCAGTTTGTCTGATGACGGGATGCTCCATATATAAACCTTATTCCCGTCCTGAAGTTCAGACCGAAGGATTATACCGAGACTTGGAGGAAACAAGAGACACTGCTTCAATAGCTACTCTCGGCTGGCGGAATTTATTCTCGGACAAAAATTTGCAAGCCTTGATTGAGAAAGGGTTGGAACGAAATACGAATTTGCGTGTAGCCCATATACGGGTGAAAGCTGCAGAAGCGGTGTTAATGAATGCACGACTTTCTTATCTGCCATCGGTAGTACTGACTCCGGATGGCAGTATCAGTGGTACAGAGGGAGCGAAAGCGATAAAGACATATAATCTTGCCGCTTCCGCAAGCTGGGAAATAGATTTGTTTGGAAAAGTAACCAATGCCAAACGAGAGGCGCTTGCCGCTCTCGAAGGAAGTCGGGCTTACAGGCAGGCGGTAGAGACACAGCTTATAGCCACAATCGCCAATAGTTATTATATGTTGCTGATGCTCGACCGCCAACTCATCATCAGTGAACAGACGTTGATTACTTGGAAAGAGACAGAACACTCTATCGAGGCGTTGAAACGGGCTGGAAAATCCAACGATGCAGCGGTACTTCAGGCCAAAGCGAACCGTTTGGCATTGGAAGCGTCTGTGGTGTCCATACGGAAAAGTATACGTGAAACAGAGAACGTACTTTCAGCATTACTGGCCGATACATCACATGACATCATGCGGGGAGCACTGCAAAAGCAACAGTTTCCCGACACACTTTCTGCCGGACTTCCCATACAGCTGCTTGCCAACCGTCCTGATGTGAGACAAGCGGAATGGAATCTGGCACAAGCATATTATGCTACCAATGCCGCCCGTTCCGCTTTTTATCCGAGCCTTACTCTTTCCGGCTCTACCGGATGGACGAACAATGTCGGCGGTGTTGTAGTCAATCCCGGAAGTTGGTTGTTCAGTGCGGTAGGCTCGCTTATGCAACCTCTGTTCAATAAGGGAACGAATATAGCTAACCTGCGTCAGGCAAAAGCTCGCCAGGAAGAAGCTCTTCTTCTATTCCAGCAATCCCTGTTAGATGCTGGAAAAGAAGTAAACAATGCTTTGACACGTTGGCAATCTGCCCGCATTCGGATAGATTATGTCAATCAACAAATCATGACCTTGCAAGAAGCCGTGCGCAAAACCGAATTACTGATGCAACATACTTCCATTAATTATCTTGAAGTATTGACTGCACGTCAGAGACTACTGGAAGCGGAATTAACGCAGGCTCAAGATAAATTTGAGGAAATACAAGGAGTAATTGATTTATACCATGCTGTGGGAGGAAGATAGCCACATAAAAAAGTACATGAAGTTACAACATAAGATATTTTTCAGCTATTGGAAGTTGATATTGGATAATGCGGATAGGAAACACCTATCCGCATTACTTATAAATCCCGATTGCTGATTTTGCAAATTACAAGAAAATGCTACTTAGCATAGAGGTATTTTACCTTCTTTTCATCAAAAAACGCCTTTTCAGCCATTCACGTACCGGTTCGTCATACAGTTTAAGGCAAGCATATGCGATAGCAATGGATAAAATGAAGATGGAAACTGCAAGCAAAACATGCATGCCTAAAGGTGCGTCCGGATGATTTCGTGCCCAGGCTATCTGCATATAAATCAGCGGAAAATGTGTGATATAAAGAGGGTAGGAGATCTCTCCGAGAAATTGGCAGATGGCTACGGAACGTTTTCCCGTCACATTGCTGCCTGCTCCCATTGCTACTATTAAAGGGAACATAATAAGTACACAAAAAGCTTCGTAAGCACCATTCATCCACATGGCTTCCGTACCGCCGATGCGGGGCATAACTAAAATGGCAACTATCAGCAATGAGCACCAGTAAAATCCTCTTTTTATCTTTATCAGTTTGTTGACGCGCGAAAGCAGTAGCCCCACGAAGAAAGGATAAAGCAGTCGGGATATACCGATGTAGAGTTGATCGGGAGTAAGGCTCCATCCGCCGATAAAGGTATATGCAGCCGCTTCTCTTGTGACCAACAGACCAAAAGTATCTATATTGAATGCTATGTCGATGGTCAGCAACGCTGCCAGGGCGACAAAGATTCCCAAAGCGATTTTAGAGAAATGGCGGATAAACAAAGCATAAAGGATGTTTGCTATATACTCCCACATGAGCGACCAGGTAGGGCCGTTCAGGGAGTTTACTTCCCACCAGCCCCGTATGTCCCATGAAACTGGTGTGGGAATCATCAGACAACCCAACAGAACCATCAGGAGGACTTTCCACCAAGGTGTTTCCATAATCAGAGGGAAAGCGGAACAGTCGCCCAGATAGAAAAAGACAGCTCCTATTAACGTGCCCATAATCACCATAGGATGCAGACGTACCAAGCGTCGCTTAAAGAAATCTTTTATGGACATCCTGTCCCAGCGGTCATCATAGGCATATCCTATTACAAAACCGGAAAGAACAAAAAAGAAATCCACAGCCAGATAACCATGATTCAAAATCTGATGGACAGGGCCCGCAGAATAAGTTTCAAACAAGTGGTAAGCTACCACAATCATTGCGGCAACGCCGCGAAGCCCGTCCAGTATTTCATAGCGCGGCTTCGATGCCAAATAAGTTGTTGTATTCATTATTTTGATATTAAATTCATTTTCACACTAAAAAATAACCTGCCATATTTTCGCAAACCTGGCAGGACCTAAGTTATCCAGATATCTGATATTATCAGTTTTATATCGCGTGCAAAGTTATCCCTCAATTAGTTTACACATTTATCTTATCGTTTATTAGAATTGTCTTATATTTGCATATTTCCCTATATAAGGAAGAAAATAATAGAAAATATTAAATTATAGTATAATGCCCCAATCAGAAAGACGTTCTTTTACTTTCGAGAATGTTCATCTTGCGCCCGATGAACAAATAGGTTTACATCAGCAATCTACCTGGGAGCTTTCGTATGTGATCGTAGGTTCCGGCATGAGGTTGATAGGCGACATGACGGAACCTTTTCTTGGCGGAGAGGTAGTTATGATACCGCCGGAAATTCCACATTGCTGGTATTTTGAGGGCGATGATACGGATGCGCAGGGCAGGATTGCGAACATTACCGTGACGTTTGACAATGATTTCCTCGATAGGTGTTCCGGTACTTTTCCGGAACTGTGCGGACATATAGATAAGTTGAAGAAGAAGTATGATGCGGTGAAATTCGATAAGGAAAAGTCGGAGGCAATCATTGACCTTATGGAAGAGATGTGTAATCAAAGTGAAGCTGAAAAAGTTGCGTCCATGATAAAGCTCATCCTGATAATGGCAGATAGCGGCAGTGAGCACGTGGTAGGTAAATATCAGAGGATTGACAAAGAAACGAAGCGTATGAATCAGATCCAGACATACGTTATCTGCAATGCAAAGCGGAACATTACGCTCGATGATGTGGCACGGTATGTAGGTATGAACCGGGCTTCTTTCTGTATATTCTTCAAGAAAGCTACCGGAAAGACTTTTGTCACTTATCTGAACGAGTATCGTATAGGTTTAGCCTGCCAGCTTTTGAAGCAGAAGAGGATGACGGTTTCAGAAATTTGCTATAATGTTGGTTTTAACAATGTACCATATTTCAACCGGACTTTTAAGCGTCATAAAGGCGTCTCCCCCTGTGAATACAAACAAGGTGGCAAAGCTGATGCTAACGAAAAAAAGGAAAGTGATATTTAATACCTATTTTATATAGTTTCTGTCTCTTATACACATCTCCGAGCC
>ENA-UALJ01000103-UALJ01000103.1-human-gut-metagenome-genome-assembly--contig:-NODE-103-length-44561-cov-10.894823_pt1 | contig 44561 bp, 28 predicted proteins | sample MGYA00243694_ERZ654456 | MGnify/ENA primary metagenome ERZ654456 (study PRJEB26926, sample SAMN06164784) | human gut metagenome | biome: ENVO:00009003; feature: ENVO:2100002; material: ENVO:00002003...
CCCTAGAGTTCGTCGGCAGCGTCAGATGTGTATAAGAGACAGTCATATACCACACCTGCTTTTTTATCTTCGTGTTCACCGATTTCCAGTGAAGTACAGTCGGCAGTGAGGCCGCTGGTCAGTGCAGAAGAAACGCGCGGACCGAGGTCACGACCGATAACTGTGGCGCCCATCAGACAGATCTGCGGTTTTTCTTCCTTGAACAGATTGATAAGTACGGAAGAGTGGGGCAGTGAAGTATAAGGGAACAAGCCCGGAGCGTCGAAGACGTGAAGACGGTCAACGCCGAAGGGCAATACTTGTTTTTCGATGCCTGCAAGGTTAGTACCGGCAACAACGGCTTCCAGTTGGCAGCCCAGTTGGTTAGCTAACTTGCGTCCTTTGGTAAGGAGTTCGAGACTTACTTCGGCAACTACGGTGCCTTCAAGCTCACAATATACAAATACGTTATTCATATTTCTTTTAAGTTTTTGAGGTGACGAGTTGACAAGTTGACGAGGACATGCCTTGTTACCTTGTCTCTTGTCGCCTTGTTAACTACCCAATGGTGTGGTTAGCGAGTAGTTCAACAATAAGATCTTCTACATCCTGGTCGCTTCCGGTCAGTGTACGGCTCTCTTTGGCTTGGAAAGAGATGTTCTGAATGGTTTTTACTTTAGTGGGCGAACCGCTGAGACCGCATTGTGCCAGGTCACCGTTCACGTCTGCCACACTCCATTCGGTGATGTTCAGATAAGGGTACTTCTCGTAGAGGTCGGCATAAGGCAGGGTAGCACCTTCTTTGGTGATAGCTGCTTTTTCCTGTGCACCGAGAGCACGTTTGTACTTCTGTACCAACTTAGCGTTGCGTGGGCGGCAGGGAGCTGCACTTCCGTTCACAGTGATAACGATGGGCAGAGGGCCTTCTACAGTTTCCACACCACCGTCAATGTGACGTTTCACGACAACACGTCCGGTAGTTTTCTCCACATTCAGAATTTCTTCGGCATAAGTGATCTGTGTCAGACCGAGCTTTTCAGCAACTTGCGGACCCACTTGAGCCGTGTCACCGTCGATAGCCTGACGTCCGCCGATGATGATGTCATACTCGCCTATCTTCCTGATGGCAGTAGCAAGAGCGTACGAAGTGGCAAGGGTATCTGCACCTGCAAAAGCACGGTCGGTCAACAGATAGCCGTTGTCGGCACCGCGGAACATTCCTTCACGAATAACTTCGGCTGCGCGTCCCGGTCCCATTGTCAGGATGGTTACGGTAGAGCCCGGATGTGCATCTTTCAGTCGGAGGGCTTGCTCAAGAGCGTTCAAGTCTTCGGGGTTGAAGATGGCGGGGAGTGCCGCACGGTTAATGGTTCCGTCGGCTTTCATGGCATCTTTCCCAACATTACGTGTGTCGGGAACTTGTTTAGCCAATACTACGATTTTCAAACTCATGTTATTAATTATTAGTATTAGTATTTCTTTGGAGCGTCAGTGCCGGGAATAGGAGTAGGAGGTACATAGTGTCCAGCTACTGAAATTATCCGGTTAACTAATTATCAGCGTGCAAAATTAGTCAAACTGTTCGTTCTGACAAGAAATGCGGGCAAAAAATGCACATACAGAACGGTTTTGAGCAAAATAGGGCAGAAGAACTACATCGTTTTTGATTGTGTTTATCGTTAAAAATCACTTGTTGGTTGAATCTATTTTCTTTGTTTCACTCCTGCGGTTACATTTGTTGCAGAAACGAAGCAGGTATGATAACAGAAGAAATATTGAAGGATATAGTGGAAATGCTGGATATATTCGGTCCTGTCACGCTGGAAGAAATGAGTGGTATCCGATTGATGAACAGGACGGATACGAAATATCTGCTGCCCTTGGAAACGCTGGCTGTGCTTTTGCATTATGCTGCCGCCGATTATCGTGTACAGGAAGTGGCGGGAGAACGGAACATTGTCTATCATACTGTTTATCTGGATACTGTAGACAAAGCAATGTATCGGGCACATCAAAACGGACGGGCGGTACGTGAGAAAATCAGGGTACGTACCTATGTTGCTTCCCAATTAACTTTTCTTGAAGTCAAAAATAAGAATAATAAAGGTCGCACGGACAAGCAGCGTATACGCATCACTGCTCTTGATGAACTGTCTGCTGAAGGTGTGGATGACTTCTTGTCTTTGTATGCCTGGTACAAGCTGCCGCAATTGTCTCCACAGTTGGAGAATCGTTTTCAGCGCATTACTCTTGTCAACCGGGCAATGACGGAACGGCTTACTATTGATACGGATATTTGCTTCCGAAATCTGGTGAACGGGAATTATGCTGCCTTGCCACGTCTTGCTGTGGTGGAGTTAAAGCGAGACGGGCGTACATCATCGCCCATCCGCGATATATTAAGTCGCTTGCATGTACATCCTGCAGGTTTTAGTAAATATTGCATGGGGTGTGTACTGACGGATGAAAACTTGAAACAGAATCGTTTCAAACCGAAAGTACGTAAAATGAGGAGGGCAGAAATTCCCCGAAATATAGAAACATTAATAAATAGTATATGAACGATTTTGCTGAATTAGCCTTTATGGAGACGCCGCTTATAGATGCGGCTGGATTTATGGAATTGATATTGCGCTTCGTTCTCAACATGGTAGTGGTGGTGGCCATTATTCGTTTCTTTTATTACCCGAAGAGCCGTCGTCGCGATTACTTCTTCACATTTACGCTTATCAGTATCAGCATTTTTCTGATGATATTCCTGTTGGGCAGTGTGAAACTGAAAATAGGGTTTGCACTTGGATTGTTTGCTATCTTCGGCATAATTCGCTACCGGACAGAGTCGATGCCTGTGCGTGAGATGACCTACCTGTTTGTGATTATAGCTATTTCCGTCATCAACGCTCTGTCTGTACAGTTGAGTTATGCCGAACTGACGGCAACAAACTTATTATTTATTCTGTGTATCTGGTTATGCGAAAGCAATCGTTGGCTGAAACATATTTCATGCAAGCTGGTACAGTATGATCGTATTGAATTGATTACCCCGCAACGTAGGGCAGAATTGATTATGGATCTGGAAAATAGAACGGGACTTAGCATCACGAAAGTAGAAGTGGGCCATATTGATTTCCTACGAGATGCAGCGATACTGAAGGTTTATTATGAACCGGAGAGTGAAGAGATAAATACAATTGATACACTAAGACGGATACCGAGGGAAGGAGAATGAAGAAAATGAATAGACGAATAACCTTACTGGCTGTTTTTCTCTGCACAATGGTTGCAGGAGTATATGCCCAAAGTGATGACTTCGGCATTTGGACCAGTGCCGAGGTAAAGAAGAAAATCTTCCCGGGCTTTGATGCTTCGGTGGAAGGTGAATTCCGTACTCGTGATGGTGTGGATAATGTTGAACGCTGGTCTGCGGGGGCGGGTGTGGCTTATCGCATCACTTCTTTTTTGAAAGCAGATGGCGGATATACTTTTATTTATAGCCATCGTCCGGGAGAGATGACCAAGAAAGGCAATTATGTTTCTGACTACTGGTCACCCCGTCATCGTATGTACTTGTCTTTGACAGGTAAATTGAACTGGCAACGCTTTGAATTTTCCTTGCGCGAACGTTACCAGTATACGTATCGTACTTCGCAGCTTGTTTCCAAGTACGATGGGGACGATGGTTCCCAAAAAGCAGATGAGGAAATTACCGGCAAAGGTAAGAATGTACTTCGTTCACGCTTGCAGGCTGAATGGAATATTAAGAAATCTCGTTTTGCACCTTATGCTTCTTGTGAATTATATCATTCCATGTCCGATAGTTGGGCACTGGATAAAACTCGCTGGACACTGGGTACCGGATACAAAATCAATAAGAAGAATTCGCTCGATTTTTTCTATCGGTATCAGAATCATGCAGATGATGATGAGACGAACGGGCACGTAGTAGGTGCGGGATATACGTTTAAGTTTTAAGTGAATGATTTATTAGTCACATAAATAAATGATGGAAATGAAACGAATACAGAAAATAGGGATTTATGCAGTGTGTTTCTGCTTGTGTGTCGCGTGTAGTGCTGATAGTCCTTTTGATGATTGGGGAGAGAACGGAACGGATGGGGGAACGAACCCCGGTGGAAGTTCAGGCAGTTCGGATGCTTCGGGTACATTACTTGACTTTGATGTTTCGTGGGAAGATATAGCTGATAATTCATATGTTGAAATAGCTGAAACTATCATAACCGACAAGAATGATGACGAATATGATGACTTTATAGAGAATTCATCATTCGCTTCTTCCATACAAATAGCATTTGCTAATGGTTCGGCAACGGTGACAGGCTCTGTGAGTGGGGTTACAGTAACCACAAACGGAGCACATGTCACAGTAAATGCATCCGTAGCAGGTGTAGAATATGTGCTTAGTGGTTCGGCATCCAACGGTTCTTTCAAGGTATACAGTGATAAGAAGTTTAAACTGACTCTTGCGGGTATTTCGCTGACTAATGACAGCGGGGCGGCAATCAATATCCAGTCCGGCAAGCGTGTTTTTGTAGAAGTGAAGACGGAAACGGAGAACTATCTGGCAGATGCTTCTTCTTACTCCACCGTAACGGGCGAAGATGAAAAAGGATGCTTTTTTAGTGAAGGACAACTTATTTTTAGCGGTACGGGTGCACTGACTGTGACAGGTAATTACAAGCATGGTATTTGTAGTGACGACTATGTGCGTTTGCGTAGCGGCAGCAATATTACCGTAGCTTCTGCCGTGAAAGATGGAATTCATACGAATGATAAAATCATTATTGGTGGTGGTATCCTGAAGGTGAAGGCATCCGGTGATGGGTTGGACTGTGAAAAAGGATTCATTGATATACGAGGCGGACTTATCAAGGCTGACATCTCTGGGGATGCCTCTAAAGCGGTAAAGGCGGAAACGGACATCACGCTCAGTGGGGGGCAGTTGATTCTGCTGACTTCGGGCTCTGGGGTCTATGAAGACAATGATCTGAGTTCTGCCGCAGGTATCAAATGTGATGGTAACCTAGTGATGAATGGTACTACTCTTTTAGTCAAAAGTACGGGTGCTGCCGGTAAAGGTATTAATTGCGACGGAACTCTGAGTATCGATAATAGTACGGTGAAGATTATTACTACCGGTAAACAGTATGTCTATAATCGTCTGGATTCCTCCGCCAAAGGCATTAAAGCAGACGGTAATTTGACTATCAATTCCGGTACTATCTGGGTGAAGACCCCGGGTGGTGAAGGAAGTGAAGGGATTGAAAGTAAAAGTACCCTTACGGTGAATGGTGGTGACGTCAGCGTCTATTCTTATGATGACTGTATGAATGCTTCTAAAAGCATTGTTATCAACGGCGGTAATATCTATTGTTACAGCAGTGGAAATGATGGTGTCGATTCTAACGGTACCCTGACTATTACCGGTGGTACGATTGTCTCTATCGGTACTACATCTCCCGAGGAAGGATTTGACTGCGATCAGAATACTTTTAAGATAACAGGAGGAACTATCTTGGGAATCGGTGGCGGCACTAGTACTCCCACGTCCAGCGTTTGTACACAACGCACGGTTATCTATGGCGGTTCGGGTAGTAAAGGTACGCTTTTGAGTATTCAAGGTTCTGATCAGGTGATGTCTTACACTATTCCCCGTGCTTATTCGCAAATGACATTGTTGTTCAGCAGTTCGAAGTTGGCATCGGGCACCACTTATACGATTTATACAGGCGGTTCGGTGACCGGAGGTACTGAATTCTATGGACTGACTGTTGGTGGCACCTATACAACAGGTTCACAGGTAGCGACTTTTACGCCCAGCAGTATGGTGACTTCGGTAGGAAACGTATCTTCCGGAGGTCCTGGTGGTGGCGGAGGTGGTTGGCATTGGTAATGAGAACTTTGCCGATAAAAAGCTCCTCCTCGTCTATTTCTTTTGTCAGTTAATCGAAAGTCAGCTATATTTGCCATGACATCTCTAAAAAGGAAACAAACCATGAAGAAAGTGTTTGCCCGTGCTACCTATAAACGTTACCTGCCGGAAATGATGATCTACATTGCTGTGTGGCTTATCGTACTGATGGTGCCGGTGGTAAGCAATTTCTTCGAACTTTTATCGGGTAAGGTGGAAGTGATGCGGTGGAAAGGAGTTTTTATTTTATGGCTCAATGTGTTGCCATTCTTTTTCCTTTTCTTATTGAATAATCGTGTGCTTGCTCCTTTCCTTTTCCTGAAGCAGAAAGTGGTAGTGTATGTAGTAGTTGCCATATTATTATCTACGTTCACTTTCTGGGTAGTGGATATGGTGTCTCCCAGTCGTCCTGTCATGAAGCGGCAGCAAATAGAACAGAGAATGCGCGACCGGGGAAAGGAAGGGCCCGGGCCGAGAGAGCATGATGCTCCCGGTAAGCCTCATTCTGACTTCCCACGTCCGCCTTTCGAAGAGATGCCTTTCTTTGTGCCCCTGTTTCGTGGTCCTTTTCTGGGGCGCATGCTGATAGCTTTGCTTATGTTCAGTTTCAACATTGCTGTTAAGCTGTTTTTTAAGTCAGTACGCGATCAGGAGGCTATGAAAGAACTGGAGCACAACAATCTTCAGACGGAGTTGGATTATCTGAAATACCAGATAAATCCGCACTTCTTCATGAATACTCTCAATAATATACATGCATTGGTGGATATTGATACGGAGAAGGCCAAACAAACCATTGTCGAACTTTCACGGTTAATGCGCTATGTGCTTTATGAATCGAATAACCGCTTGATATCGCTTTCCAAGGAGTTGCAGTTCCTCAATCATTATATAGAGCTGATGCGCATCCGCTATACGGATAAAGTGCGGATAGATGTGTCTTTTCCTACGGATACGGGCGAAGTACAAGTACCGCCCCTATTGTTCGTTTCGTTTGTAGAGAATGCTTTTAAGCATGGTGTCAGTTATCAGCATGCTTCATTCGTATCAGTCTGTTTGCAGGTGGTGGGAGAGGAAATTCATTTCGTTTGTTCCAACAGTAATTATTATAGGTCTGAAGATCAGCACCACGGTATCGGTCTTGATAATATCCGTAAGCGTTTGCGTCTGTTATTCGGTGAGCGTTATAAACTATCTATTGATGATACGGCCGATTGCTTTGATGTGCAGTTGCTTGTGCCGGTGAGTTAATACAGAATGGAGGTATATTATGATAAATTGTATAGCTATTGATGATGAGCCGTTGGCTCTTACCCAACTGACGGGATATATCTCCCGTGTACCTTTTCTGAATCTTGTAGCTTCCTGCCAAGACGCTTTCGATGCTATGAGTGTTCTTTCCGCACAGAAGATTGATCTGATGTTTGTTGGTATCAATATGCCCGACCTGAATGGGATGGACTTTGTGCGTTCCCTGACGGAAAAGCCGTTGGTTATCTTCACAACAGCTTATTCGGAGTATGCCGTCGAAGGCTTCAAAGTAGATGCACTGGATTATCTGCTGAAACCGTTTGGCTTTCAAGACTTCCTGAAGGCGGTGGACAAAGCGTATAAATGGTGGGAATTCCGCACCAAAGGTCATGGAACAGTTGCTCCACCGTCAACTCCGTCCGAACTTTCTTTCAATGACGGTACTCTGTTTGTGAAGAGTGATTATCGCGTTACGCGTATCAACTTGGCAGATATTAAATATATTGAGGGAATGAGCGAATACGTACGTATCTTTGTAGAAGGAGAGGCTAAGCCCATTATGCCTTTACTCAGCATGAAGCGTCTGGAAGAAACTTTGCCCCCCTCTCAGTTTATGCGGGTACATCGTTCTTATATTGTCAATTTGAAAAAGATAACGGAAGTTTCTCGCCTGCGCATCGTTTTTGGAGAGACCTATATTCCGGTAGGAGAGAATTATAAGGATCAGTTTACGGAATATATTAACAGTAGGATGATGAAATAGTGATTAGTAGTGAGTGATAAGTGATTAGTACCATGCGGCAATGACAGCACAGCACTAATCACTCACCACTAATCACTTATTTAACTCCCAGCTTCTTCAGCAATGCTTTGGGCACTGCATCTTTGTGTACCAGGATATTGATAGTTTTGTAAGCAACGAAAGGTTTAGAAGCATACCAAGTACCTTTGTATTTGTTGTTGGTACCCCAGGAGTTCTTTACCATGTAGTATTCCTTACCGTTCTGGTCTTTGGCTATACCGTAGATAAGCATACCGTGGTCATCAGTAGTTTCCCAATTGTCGAATGCTGTTTGGCGCATTTCCTGAGTTACGGTGATTTCCGGTAATGGACGGGAAGTCAGTTCTTTGCGTTTGTCGGCGGCAGTAAGACCTGTCCAGCGTGCCATGTCGGAACCGGTGAGTTCGGCACCACGATCCGCATCGGGCATAACGGCTATACCGTCACGAGTGAAACCGCTTTCGCTGACGTCGCTACCCCAAGCTACAGTGTAACCGTTGTTAACGGCATTGTCGATAACAGACATGAATTCCATCAAAGGCAGGTTATAAGAAAGGCCGTTGCGCCAGTTGTCCTGAATTTCGATGTTCATCTGAGTGTAGAATGGATGGTGGGTAAATGAAGTCAGAGATATGTAATCGTCCGGATTGATTCCGAGGGATTCGGCAAATGTCTTCGGAGTATATTCTTTTCCTTTGTAAGTGAAGTTTTCGGGACACTTGCCGAGGTAAGTATCATAGATAGAGCACAGGCCTTTCTTCCATACCGGAGTCAGTTTGGTCAGTTTGCCTTTGGCAATAGCGTTTACGTAAGCACCGGCCACGGCATCCAACTCGTTGTGTACCGGCAATGTGTCACCGTACATGATGCCCGGCATAGCTTCCTGCGGAACAAGACCGTAGTTTCTCAGGCAGAACATGATGTCGTAGAAGCTTCCACCGGGTGAGAAAGAACTGTCACCGTGATAGCGTACGTAGTTCACGCCGCGGTCCATCATGGTGTGGTGCACCACAAACATTTCTGATAAATCATATTCGCCTTTGCCCATACGCAGCAATTCGCTTTCAAGGAAACCAAGAGCCGAAAAACTCCAGCATGTGCTGGAACGGTTTTGGTTTTTAACGGAAGTAATCGGGTTTTCTTTAACGGTTGTGAAGATGAAGCCTTCTTCCGCTTTCGGAGTGTCCTGTGCTGACACATTGAAACTCAATAAGCCTAAAGTGGCAATAAGTATTGACTTTTTCATCATAATTAAATTGATATTAAATGATTGTTACTGGCACAAAGATAGGGAGATTTCGGAAACAAAAGCTATCTTTGGAGCGTTTTATCAGATAATTATGGAGAAAAAGATACATATCAAACCCCAGACAGGATTGGTTCTTGAAGGCGGCGGCATGCGTGGTGTCTTCACTTGTGGCGTGCTGGACAGCTTTATGGACCGTGGCATCCGCTTCCCCTATACTATCGGAGTCAGTGCCGGAGCATGTAATGGACTTTCTTATATGTCCGGCCAGCGCGGACGTGCCAAGTACAGTAACATTGACTTACTGGAGAAATATCAGTATATCGGGTTGAAATATTTGTTGAAGAAACGTAATATTATGGACTTCGATCTGCTGTTCCAGGAATTTCCCGAACACATTCTTCCTTATGATTATGAAGCGTATTTCTCTTGTCCGGAGCGCTATGAAATGGTGACTACAAATTGTGTGACGGGTGAGGCTAACTATTTTGAGGAGAAACGGGACAAGCATCGAGTGATTGACATTGTGCGTGCTTCAAGCAGCCTGCCTTTTGTCTGCCCTATTGCTTATGTGGATAATGAGCCGATGCTTGACGGAGGTATTGTCGACAGTATTCCGCTGATGCGTGCCAGGAGTGAGGGATTTACCCATAATGTGGTAGTGCTTACCCGTAATCATGGTTATCGTAAAGAAGCAAAGGACATACATATACCTTCTTTCCTGTACCGTAAATACCCGAAAGTGCGTGAGGCTTTAAGCCGTCGTTGCCGTGTGTACAACGAGCAGTTGGAAATGGTGGAACGTATGGAAGCGGCAGGAGAGATTACTGTAATCCGTCCGCAGAAACCTGTAACAGTCGACCGTATCGAACGGGATATCAGGAAATTGACTGATTTGTATGAAGAAGGTTATGCATGTGCGGCGAAGTATGACTTTCAGTGATTAATCAAAAGATTGTAAACGCATTGCCAAATAATGATTGCTATAAAGTGGCAATCATTATCTGGCAATGCGTTTTTTTATTCTTAATCTTTGTTGGCCTACAAACTTTAGTAAGTCTGATATGAACAATCCAATGATTCGTTCACTATATTAAACTGAGGGTATTTCCCACTAGGACTGAAGGCACTTCCCACTAGGACTGAAGGTACCTCCCACTAGGACTGAACTCGTGTTTCATTACGACTGATCGTGATGGAACACCAAGTGCGTTGTCACACAGATGGTTACGTGGTATGTGAAACTCTTATAGAACTCTGTGAAACTCAGTGTTACTCTGTGGTGAATTAACTCAGTAATAGCTAACCTTCACAGCGCTGACTTCCACCGTTCCCGAATAACTATTAATAGACCATGGATTCTTCTGCATACCATATATGCGGTTTGTATAAGCCACATTATCATTGATATAAACCACGCAGACAGAGTTGTCCGTACAGATAGTTACATGATAAGTATTATCAGCAGGTCTGTCGAACAGATACCCGTCTATTCCGTCGATGAATCCTTTACCTTCTTCACCTTCTTCTTCGAAGTTTATCTTTCGCTTGTTATTGTTGTCTTCCGGATTCACTACAATGGTATAATACTTTTTGGAGTCCGTACCGCGTACCAGAGAGATACCGAATCTATCTGCATCGCCTGCCGTCTTTACGGTAAACGAAATCTTGTTGTTTACATTTAAGCGATTGAATAGGATATAAGCATTATCCGTCAGAGTATAGTTACCGTTGCTTTCTGATACTCCGCTACTCTTTTCCATCACTTTTACAGTAGAGGCGGTGGCATATTTCTGGCTGATACCTTCTACTAAGCCTAAAGTCAAAGTACCATCCGCATGCTGAACTACTTTGTGTGCAACCAGGCTTCCTGCCCATTCCGGTTCGTTCGGAGAAGCTCCTACGGCAGTATTGTCATTGCCCGAGCGAGTGGGGCACCATCCCCAGATGTAGCGGTTAGTTCCGTCCGAAGCCGTCTTGCCTGCATAGAAGCCACGTGAGTCAAGGAAACCTTCGTGGTTGTCGGGCCAGATACCGGCATCGTTGGCGGTGGTTGCTTTCAGTTCTTCCAGTGTACGTCCCTTGAAATATTGAACTTTGCGTACGGCTGCATGCATCTCCGAGTAGACCAGATACCACCAGTCTCCCATCTTGAAGACATCGGGACATTCATAAAAGCGATCCCACATCATGGTCATGAATACACCTGCATGTTCCCAAGTCTTCATATCTGTAGAAGTATATTCGGCCAGTACCCCTTTGCCGCTTTTAGTAGTGGAAACAAGCATGTGGTATTTTCCATCTTCACCTTCAAAAACGAAGGGGTCGCGGAAATCATTCTTGCTGTACCCGTCAGTGTCACCCTTCAGATAAAAAGTGCGATTCTTGGTCCAGGTCTTGAAGTCGGGTGAGGTGGCATACATCACTACCTGACCGTTCTCGGAAGAAGTAGGCTGATATTTGTTACCTGTGTAGAAGGTATAGTACAATTTATCCGAAGGATTATAAATAGTACTACCCGTTCCGATAGCGGCATCCTGCTCCGACAATCCTCCGCAAGAAATCAGTTCACCCATAGATGTGTATGAAGCGGCGTCCTGAGTACTTACCGCCCATATCGGGTGGTAAGTGCCTGCTTGGTTCGGACGGTATTCTTGTAGATACATAATCTTGAAATCTTTTGCCTGCGGATCATAGAAAGGCATCGGATCGCCTACATAACCAACAGATGGCTTGTAGTATGTATCGAACTTCATGGCATCTGCCGAAGCAAAATAAGTGGTGGTTCCGTCCCAGTCTTTCTGAGTTAAAACCGGATCATTGTCATCGCTACAGCTGCTGAAAGAAGTGATCATCAGAGCAGCCAGTGTGAGTGAATATATCATTGTTTTCATATATTAGTTTTATTTACCCGTTAAATAGTCAATTGCATTCTCTGTCAGTTTGGCTACATTGCCATGATACTTGTCTGCTGAAGCATCTATGCCATAAGCATACCAATCGTAACATCCTGAGCCGATACATACGATACCTCCGCGAGAGTCTTTAGGCAGATATTCCCATGCCACGATAGCACCATCGCCACCATAACCCAGGTCAACACCGCCATGATTGGTACGCCATACTTCATTCGTAGCATAGCCGCCCCAGTCGGAACCGATGTGCCATTGTGCCGTACTGTTGGTGGTTCGGTAACCGGTATCGAAGGTATAGACCTTATCTGTTTCACCGCTGTTCATCACCAGGTTCTGGTAGAGGGCGTGCGACTCGTGTCCCTGGATAAAGAAGTTCCATGCACCACCCACTATTTCACCGGATTCTTCCGATTGTCCCCAACAGTTGTTCGGGTTGTTGCCGTCCAGGGTAGCACCCAGTTTGGCGGCATAATAAGTAGCATAGCGGGTAAGCAGCAGGTTCATGCCATTGTTATAAAGGTCTTTCATCTTCACCAATGCGTTGATTGCTGCAGGCGCTGCCTTTTCAAACTTATCCATGTTGTCGATGCCGCCGTCTATATGCAGATGCCACCACATGATTTCACATTCGCTCAGGTCTACTCTTCCTGCCTGCACATCTTCGAATGAGATATACTGCGAATTGGCAATATTGTTCAGCATCCAGGTTGCCGCTTCCTTTTCTTCCGGATTCAGTTCGTTCAGTGTAGCTGCCAGACCCACATATACGGCACTCGGTGCATCGGTCGGGATAACCGTTACCGTATAAACGGCAGATGCGGTGTTATATGAAACGGTGAATTCTACAGGATTGCTGAAGTCAATAGCCTGGCCGGATGCCGGCATTACGGTGGCTCCTGCCGAAGTTGTAATGATCGGAACCATGTTTTTGATATTGACTGAACTCGGCACACGTACGGTGATGGTACGTTTAGTCTGGTCGATAACTCCGGCATAAGCGTCATTCAGTTTGAAGGAGAGTATCCGCGCTTCATCGTGCTTGATGTTGACGGTGTAGTCCAGGAATACGTTTCCGTTAGTCACTTTTATCACTTGGGGGAATGAGAAGTTCAGCACATCGCCTGCCTTAACAGAGGCCTCGGCACCTTCGGATACTTCGATACCGGTAACTTTCATTGCGTCAGTGTCGTATACTTCGGGCACTGCCACAGTTACGGTCTTATTGGTCCGGTCTATCACCCCCGTATAGGTATCATTCAGTTCAAGGGCGGTGAGCCATGTGTCTCCGTCCAGTTTCAGGTCGGAAGTATTATCATCGCTACATCCCGGGAATGTTAACAACAGGACAGTTCCCAGTACAAGCAGATTTAGTTTATTCAGTATTGATTTCATAATGTTCTTCTTTTTTATAAGGTTACCAGTTACCACAATTCTGCGTATAGTTTCCGTTGCTGGCACTCATCTGTGCAAACGGGATAGGCAGATATTCATTTTTATTCTTAGTGAACGAGGCATTCGTGTAGATGGTGCAGTCGGCAGCTTCCTCGGCATAGAACTTATTCAGTACTTCGGCAGCTTCGCCCCATCTTACCAGGTCAAAGAAGCGCTCTGATTCCAGAGCCAGCTCTACACGACGTTCAAACTTCAACAATTTCAAGGCATCTGCCTGTGAGTAGCTTCCCGTATAAGGCTGAATGTTGAAACGTACGCCATATTCCATTTCGTAGTCGGCAATCATGGCTGTGCTTTGTTTAGCACGGTTACGTACTTCGTTAATCAGGCTGATAGCTTCAGCTATACGTCCGTCGTTCAGTTGGATCAGTGCTTCGGCACGCATCAACAATACATCCGAGTAGCGCAGTACGATGCGGTTCATCGGAGAACCCCACCAGGCACCCTTTATCAGGTAATCGCCATCCGGATCCACATTCTGCTTCAAGGTCACGTAATATCCGTAAAGTCCGTTGCTGCGGCTCCAGGTAGTCGACTGGTCCATCATGTAGTTCTTATTGAATTCATAAGGGAATCCCGGCATACCTACCGTCAGGAAGAGGCGTGGGTCAGCATAATCGGATTGCGAATTGTAATCGGTGTTGTTAAAGGAATCCAGCAGCGGGTGTCCGTTGGCATCTGTTTTGAATGCATTTACCAGATTCTGGCTCGGTTTGTAGAAGTCGCAACCACCATCGGTAACTCCCGGAATGTTGGGAACGATCAGACCATAAGACCAGTTGCAGTTACCGTTGTTGGTACCGTCGTTCATGGAGTATTGCATGGCCCACAGGGATTCCACGCCATTTTCATATTGAGGTTCCGGACGGAAGTTATTGTGAAAATCTGATTCCAGCCCGTAGCCACCTGCCGACATAATGGCATTGTCTGTGTATTGTACTACTTTCACCAGGTCTTCCGTGCTGAGGCTTGTCACTTCATGGCTGTCTGCATTATCCTGATGATAAGCTTTGTACAGATAAGTCTTTGCCAGATAGGCGGCTGCTGCGGCTTTGGCGGGGCGACCTTTGTCTGCCTGCTTCACGGGAAGGTTATCATAAGCAAACTGGAAGTCATCTGCAATCTGTTGCCAGCCTTCGTCATTGTTGTAAGTGGTGTTGGAGAGATAGTTATATTCTTCCGGTGACAAGTTGGCATCGTTGGCAAACGGGATCTTCTTGTACAGGCGTTTCAGCAAGAAGTGACCATGTGCACGGAGGAATCTCATTTCGGCAATGCGCTGCTGCTTTAGTGAATAAGTACTTTCATCCACTTGTTCCAATAGTTGCAAAGCTGTATTGACGCGTGAGATACAGTTGTAGAGGCGCTGCCACATATCGCTGATGTTCCATGCCGTAGTCATGATACCTTGTGAGATGTCCAGTGAGTGGAATACATCACCGTCTTCCGTACCGTTTCCGCCTTTGTAAGCGTCATCCGAACGTACGTCATAGTTCCACATGGAGAAGGAAGAATTGATATCTTCGGCAGTAATCCATACTGCATAAGCAGAGATTACCAGATTGTCGATGTATGCCGGGTTCTTCAGCTGTTCATCGCTGATGGTTCCCTGGGGGAGCTGATCTTCCAGAAAGTCGGTGCAACTGCCGCACATCAGTGAAAGACCTAAGACTGCTGTATATATTAACTTTTTCATAAGTAACTGATTTTATTGTTAAAAGCCTACATTAATACCGAAAGTTATATTCATCGGGATGGGGTAACCATAGTTGGCATTCTCAGGATCTACTCCGGTGAACTCCTTACTCTTGATGGTGAATACGTTCTGTGCGCTCAGGTAGAAGCGCAGGCGCTCCATCTTCATCTTCTGGGCAAAGTTTTTCGGAACGTTGTATCCCAACTGTATATTGCGTAACTTCAGGAACGAACCATTCTCAACAAAGTAAGTGGAAACACGTTTCTCATTGTTCGTATCGCTGCGTGACAATGCAGGAATGGTAGAGTTCGGATTGGTGGGTGACCATGCATCGAGTACTCGCTTACCTTTGTTCAGGAAACCGATATTGAGTCCACTCCAAAGGTCGGTTTCCTTCTTCAGGTCGCTGATAACATCTACTCCCTGAACACCTTGCCAGAACATGGTGAGGTCAAAATTCTTGTATTCAAGGTAGATGTTCAGACCATAGCTGAAGTCCGGAGTCGGATTGTAAATCCATTGCTGGTCTTTCTCATTGATGATACCGTTGCCGTCCAAGTCACGCCAGCGGATACGGCCTATCCCGGCGCCTTCTTGAGTGGCATGGTTATCAATCTCTTCCTGTGATTTGAAGATACCGTCAGCTACATAACCCACCTGCGAACCATTAGCGTGACCGATTACGCTTTGTACACCGTTACCACCGAAAGTGCCGTTGGCTGCTACTGTAGTTGGCAGCTTCGTGATTTCATTCCGGTAGGTGGATATGTTGGCATTCAGGTCATATTTCAGTCCGAATCTCGTTTGATTGCGATAACCGAGATTCAATTCAACACCCACATTTTTCATTTCTCCCGCATTGATCCATTGACTGCTTCCTTCGCCCATGGCGGCGATACCTGCCATCTGTACCAGAATATCCGTTGTCTTTTTGTAGAACCAGTCGAATGAACCGTAAAGAGATTGTTTAAACAGTGAGAAATCGAGGCCGAGGTTCGTTTGTGTAGTTGTTTCCCATTTGATGTTATCATTACCGATCTGATTACGTTTGAATCCGGATTGAAGGATGCTGCCGCCATTGGTTCCGGCAATGTCGTAGGAAGTACCATAGCTCTGACCGCCTGATTCCGTTACACCGTAGTTGGGAACATAAATTGTATAGCGGGCAATGTTCGAGATTTCTTGGTTACCGGTCTGTCCCCATGAACCGCGGACTTTCAGATCGTCAATCCAACTGAGGTTTTGCATGAACTTTTCACGGTTCAAGCGCCATCCCAGTGAGAAGGAAGGGAATGTGGCATAGCGGTTATTTTTACCGAAACGTGAAGAACCGTCACGGCGTACTGTCATCGAGAGTAGGTATTTATCATCATATGTATAATTCAGTTTTCCGAAGAAAGAAACCAGTGAATAGCCTTCGCCCGAACCGTAAGCCTGAGCCGTACCGGAACCCGCATTCGGCCACATATAGTCGGGTGTCAGAATAGAATAATCTTCTTTATAACCCGAAAAATTGATATCATCTTCACGGTTCAGCTCCATACCCACCATGGCGTCTCCACGATGTTTGCCGATTTCCAGATTGTAGGTAGCGATGGCATTCCACATCCATTTCGTCCAGTGTTCCTGCTTGGCTTCTACGGCATTCTTATCATTTGCCACATTGCCTTCGGTGATGGGGTAGGTGAAGATGCGTTGTGATTTCTGTGCATAATCCAATCCGAAGGTGGAGCGGACATTGAATCCTTTGAAGGGGTTGAGGTTGATGTAAGCATCACCAAACATACGCCAGTAAGTATAGCGATTATCAGAGTTACGGTCCAGTCTCGCTACCGGGTTCTCACGGTCGGGATATCCGCCTACCGGACCTGCATATTCTCCATTGATGTCGTAAACGGGCAATGAGGGATTGAATTGCAATACATTTTGCAAGAATCCACCCGGTGCCTGCACCTCCGAAGTGCGGTTCAGTGTGAAGTGCTCTCCTATGGTCAGGAATTTGCCAATCAGATTATAATCAGAATTTATGCGGGCAGAGAAACGTTCGAAGTCACTGTCCTTGATGATACCTATATTCTTATAATAGCCCAGGGAGAAGAAAGATGACCCCTTTTCAGAACCATTGCTTACTGATACATTGTACTGCTGGATAATACCTGTACGGGTTGTTTCATCGAACCAGTCGGTGTCGGCAGCCGGAACGGTATTGGCGGAATCCAGATACTTGGACATGCTGATGTTGTTCAGTTGAGGATAACCGTTTGCGTCATATCCCCAGCTATACTTATAACCCAGTGCGTTGGTGTTGGGATCCTGGCCTTCGTTTACGTAAGCTTGCCACATGGCACGGCCATATTCTTCCGCATTCAGTACTTCCATCTTATTGGTATACATGGAAGCGGCGATAGAAGCATCGAAGTTAATCTTTATCTGTCCTTCTTTACCTTTCTTCGTAGTGATGATGATGACACCGTTTGCAGCGCGCGAACCATAGATAGAGGCAGAAGCCGCATCCTTCAATACCTGGATAGATTCGATATCATTGCCGTTCAGTTCGTGCATGCCTGATTTGGTAGGCACACCGTCAATAATATAAAGAGGATCGTTATTGTTCAAAGTCCCGACACCGCGAATACGTACAGTGGCGTTTCCACTGGGATTACCGTCGGCTGTGATGTTCATACCGGGGACGCGTCCCTGTAATGCTTTGATCGGGTTGTTTTCGTTTTGCTTGGCAATCTCGTCTATGCTGACTACGGAGATGGCTCCGGTCAGGTCGGCCTTGCGTTGAGTAGTATAACCTGTGACTACGACTTCCTGTAGCAATTCCGATTCTTCTTCCAGAACGATATTCAGTGTAGCTTGAGCTTTCACATTCACAGTCTTGAATCCGATATACGAAATGGAGAGTTCTGCGCCTTGTGGTACAGACAATGTAAAGTTACCGTCGATGTCTGTTATGGTGCCGTTACTTGTCTGGTTGGTTTCTATGACAGTTGCACCGATAATGGATTCTCCGTCAGTCTTGGAAACCACTTTTCCTTGTACCGTCAGGCGTTGGGCCTGAACTAGTGTACACATTATAAGAAAGAGTGCAAATAGAAGTGATCTTTTTATGCCTTCCATGTTTTTAGATTTTAATTAATATGCTTTTCATTTTGTAATCGCTGTGGATTACCTCTCAAAACATGCTTTCCCGAGTGATGTTTTGATGTTGCAAAGAAAGGGAATTAAGTGAAAATATGCTGTAATTTATGTTTCATAAGCTGGTATATTTGTAACAAAATAAAGGGCAGGTATCATATTTGCCAGCTTATGAAACATAAATGGCAGGCTATTTCTGTTTTATTCGCTTCCTTTGCAAAGTGCTTTCCCGAGCAACTCATTATTAATTAAATGTAATACCCAAAAACATCATGAATTTAAAAAACAATTTGTTGACTGTGCGATGGACCCTTACCTTTATAATAGGTACAATCTGGTCTGTCTTTTCGTGTCAGGCTATTAATCCTCCTTTTGTGATTAAACATTTAGGTGACGGACAGAGCATTGTCCAGATTGAGAACCAGAAGAAATTTCTGTTGCTTCCCGTGGAAGAGGCTGCTCCGGAGGCAAAGCTATATATGATAGCCGATAATGACGTAGTGCGCAATATGAATGTTCGTCTGGCTATAAATAAGGTGGACTATTTTGTTCCGGTAGATCTCTCCGGATTTGATAATAAATCACTTTCTTTCAACTTCCAGTTGATACCCGATACGGCTATTTGCTGGGATGAAATGAAACTTTCCAATGAGTTTGATACATCCAATCGCGAGAGTTTCCGTCCGCTTTATCACTTCACTCCTCAATATGGCTGGATGAATGATCCGAACGGTATGGTATATAAAGATGGTGTTTATCATTTGTTTTATCAATACAATCCTTACGGTTCTATGTGGGGAAATATGCATTGGGGACATGCTATCAGTACAGACCTGGTGAATTGGGAACATCAGCCGATAGCCATTGCGCCCGATGCGTTGGGAACTATCTTCAGTGGTTCCTGTGTGGTTGATAAGGATAATACGGCAGGCTTTGGTGCCGGTGCGATCATAGCTTTCTATACTTCGGCCAGCGATCGCCAGGTACAGAGTATGGCTTACAGTCTGGACAACGGAAAAACATTCAAGAAGTATGCGCGTAATCCTATACTGACTTCCACCCAACGTGATTTCCGTGATCCGAAAGTTTTCTGGCATGACGCTACCGATAAATGGATCATGATTCTTGCCGTAGGTCAGGAAATGCAAATCTACTCTTCAGCTAATCTGAAGGACTGGGCTTATGAAAGTAGTTTCGGTGAAGGTCAGGGGGCTCATGGTGGTGTATGGGAATGTCCCGACCTGATAGAACTGCCTATCGAAGGTACGGAACTGAAGAAATGGGTTCTAATCTGTAATATTAATCCCGGCGGACCTTTCGGTGGAAGTGCCACTCAATATTTTGTAGGTACCTTCGATGGAAAGAAGTTTGTGAATGAATCACCGAAAAACACCAAGTGGATGGACTGGGGAAAAGATCACTATGCTACCGTGACTTGGAGTAATGCGCCCGAAGGACGCCATATAGCGCTGGCATGGATGAGCAACTGGCAATATGCTAACAATGTACCTACTACTCAGTATCGCAGTGGTAACTCTGTTCCCCGTGACCTGAGTCTCTATACTTCGGCGGGTGAAACTTATCTGAAATCTTCCCCTTCGCGAGAACTGCTGAAACTGCGTGGGAAAGAAGAAAAGAAGCATTCCTTCAAGGTGGACCGTACTTATAATATGGACAAACTGCTTTCGGATAATACAGGTACGTATGAAATTGAAATGACGATTAAGAACAGAAATGCAGAAGTCATTGGCTTCCAACTTTTCAATTCAAAAGGAGAAGAAGTGGATATTTACTATAACTTGGTAGAGAAGAAGTTTGCGATGGATCGTAGTAAGAGCGGAGTCGTATCATTCAGTTCGGACTTTCCGGTGCTGACTCTTGCTCCGATAGAAGGCAATTCGGAAATGACGCTGCGTCTTTTCGTTGATAAATCAAGTATTGAAGTGTTTGGCGATGACGGACGTTTCGCAATGACAAACCTTGTGTTTCCTTCGGAACCTTACAACCGTATCAGTTTCTATGCCAAAGGCGGTAGCTATGCGGTAAGTTCATTCAAGGTTTATAAGTTGAAATAAGATTGGTCTATATTTCCTCCTTTTCTGTACCCGAATTTTATCAAAGCCGTACCCGCTCCGTAGCTGGTCCGTACCTAAGCGTTTGGACCAGATACGGACCAGGTACGGCTTCTCCTTTATTCTTCTATTTCAATGGTATATTTTCCTTTGAATACCTCTTCGGGTTGCAGATGCTGTACCCAATCCTTATCTTTATACTCTCCTGTATAATGTGCTTTGTCGCAACGACCGTACCATGGTTCAATACAGACAAACGGGGCATTCTTGGCAGGTGGCGACCACAGTCCGACAACAGGCGCATCAAAATGGAGGCTAAGATAAGGAGCTTTCTCCTTATTATATAGAGTAACCCGCCGCACCTGGCTTCCCTCCAATATAAGTGCATCTTTGTCAAATGTATGTGTGTCCAATGGCAACAAGTCGTTTGTCAGTTTCAGAGGATATTGGGTGTCCGGGTCGGCACATCCTTTTTCAGAAATAAGTATGTATTTCAGTCCGCTTTTCTTATTGAAACCGAAAAATCCCCGTTCTTGCGTTTCGGCATCGAAATCCGGATAGTAGAATGCCGGATGTGCACCAATCTGGAAGTGCATTTCCTTCTCCCCGGTATTCTCTACTTCCCACATGACATCGACCTTCTTCTCGCGGATGCGATAGCCGATGGTGAGACGGAATGGGAAAGGATATTTCTTGAGTGTTTCTTCGTTGCTGACAAGCTGGTAGCGGACTTCATCGTTTTCCTCGGATATCAGTGTGAACTCCATGTCGCGGGCAAATCCATGCTGAGTGAGGACATAGGTGGTGCCTTCGTTTCGATATTCATTCTCCCATACGCTTCCTACAATCGGGAAGAGTACCGGCGAATGGCGTTTCCAGAATGCAGGATCTGCCTGCCATAGATATTCTTTTCCATTAGAAAAAATACTGCATAGCTCTGCTCCATGTGCAGAAACTTCAATGCTGAGTCGTCCATTAAAGAGTGTTTCCATATTGTTGTTTAAAAAGTTTCTTTGGATAATTTTCCACAAATGTAGCTAAAAAGAGAAATAATGCCCTTGAAATGCGCTTAAAAAACATTCTTGTATCATAATTGCCACTCTTTGTAACAAGATTGTTATCCTGTTGTTCTGATATTCGCTTCCTTTGCAACGTGCTTTTCCGAGCAAGAAATACTTAAATTAATACCATACAACAATGAAATCTAATTCTTCGTTATCCAAGCTGATCCCTGTGATGCTCTGCTTTTTCGCTATGGGATTTGTGGATCTGGTAGGCATCGCCTCCAACTATGTAAAAGCAGATTTGGGTCTGACTGACTCTCAAGCTAACATCTTCCCTTCGCTGGTTTTCTTCTGGTTCCTGATCTTCTCTGTGCCGACAGGTATGTTGATGAGCCGTATCGGACAAAAAAAGACGGTACTCCTTAGTTTGGTTGTGACCTTTGCTTCGTTGTTATTGCCTGTTTTTGGTGATAGCTATACGTTGATGCTGCTTTCTTTCTCTTTATTAGGTATCGGCAATGCATTGATGCAGACTTCACTGAATCCGCTGCTTTCCAACATCGTGAGAGGTGACCGGCTGGCAAGTAGCCTTACCTTCGGACAATTTGTAAAGGCGATTGCTTCGTTTCTTGCACCTTACATCGCTATGTGGGGAGCTACACAGGTCATTCCGTCGTTCGGTTTGGGGTGGCGTGTGCTGTTTCCTATTTATATGGTGATAGCTGTGATAGCCGTTTTATTGTTGGGACAGACACAGATTGCCGAGGAGAAAGAGGAAGGAAAACCTTCTACGTTCGGTGAGTGTTTGGCTTTATTGGGTAAACCATTTGTTTTGCTTTCTTTCATCGGTATCATGTGCCATGTAGGAATCGATGTAGGTACGAATACTACTGCTCCTAAGATTCTAATGGAGCGTTTGGGGATGGGATTGGATGACGCTGCGTTTGCTACCAGTCTCTACTTCATTTTCCGTACGGCAGGCTGCTTCACAGGTTCTTTTATTTTGAGGAGGATGAATGCTAAATCGTTCTTTGCTATCAGTAGTTTTATGATGTTACTGGCAATGATTGGACTTTTTGCTTTCCATTCAAAAACATCTATTTATATTTGCATTGCGCTGATAGGTTACGGAAACTCGAATATCTTTTCGATTGTCTTCTCACAGGCGTTGCTGTATATGCCCGGCAAGAAGAATGAAGTTTCCGGTCTGATGATAATGGGACTTTTTGGTGGAACTGTTTTTCCGTTGGCAATGGGATTGGCAAGTGATGCCATAGGACAAAGCGGTGCAGTAGCCGTGATGACTGTCGGAGTACTTTATTTGCTGTACTATACTTTGAAGATAAAGAAATAACCTAATGTCTAATTGTAATTTATAATTTGTAATTAAATTTAGTGTCATGAATAAAATCATCGTAGGAATGGGTGAAGCACTCTGGGATGTGCTGCCCGAAGGAAAGAAGATAGGTGGTGCGCCTGCCAATTTCGCTTATCATGTATCACAGTTTGGTTTTGATAGCCGTGTAGTGAGTGCAGTGGGACGTGATGCTGACGGACAGGAAATATTGGATGTTTTTGCTCAAAAGAAACTGACTTGTGAGATCGAGCAAGTGGATTATCCTACCGGTACGGTACAGGTTACTCTTGATGCTGTGGGGGTTCCCTGTTATGAGATTAAAGAGGGGGTAGCTTGGGATAACATTCCTTTTACGGATGATTTGAAACGTCTGGCCCTTTCCACCCGTGCTGTTTGTTTCGGTTCGCTGGCTCAGCGCAGTCCCGTGAGTCGTGCTACTATTCAACGTTTTCTGGACACCATGCCTGATGGAGAAGATCAGATCAAGATTTTCGATATCAATCTTCGTCAGGGATTCTATACGAAAGAAATACTCTGCGAATCTATGCGCCGCTGCAACATACTTAAAATAAATGATGAGGAACTGGTTACTATCAGCCGTATCTTCGGTTATCCGGGTATTGATTTACAGGATAAATGCTGGATACTTTTGGCTAAATATAATCTGAAGATGCTGATTCTGACTTGTGGAACCAATGGCAGTTATGTATTTACTCCGGGTGTAGTATCTTATCAGGATACACCGAAAGTTCCTGTTGCCGATACTGTGGGGGCAGGTGATTCTTTTACTGCTGCTTTTACATCGGCTATACTTAGTGGGAAACCTGTTCCCGAAGCGCATAAACTGGCAGTGGAAGTCTCCGCCTATGTTTGTACACAGAGTGGGGCCATGCCGGAATTGCCGTCTGCTTTTAAGAGTCGGTTGGGAGCAGCTGATATCTCCGGTGTATGAGTTGAACCTATCCTGATAATTGCTTCAACTTGGCAGGCAATCTTATATTATAGGGGCATTGTGTAACATACAATGCCTTTTTGCTTCCAACTCCCTTTTGTGCCATATTCCTGCTTGTCTTCTGTAGTATAACAATAATCGTTCTTATTTTCGGCTTCGTATAGCGGGATGGCTCCTTCTACGGGCGAAGCGTATACATATCCTAATTCTTTTTCCAGTTGCCATTCGGTGTCGGCTGGCAATAGCTCTACAGATAGACGTTGCTTTTTTCCGTTACTATATAAATACAACGGTACGGTACTCGTGATTTGTTGTTTGTAGATGGAACAGATGGCTCCTTCATATTTTTTGTTGGAGTGCATTGCAATATCTAAGTAAGATGTGTCGTATGTGTGATTTTTGCCATTCCAGGCCTGAAGTAACGGAGTGGTAGAAACTAACGATAACTTTTGGTTGGATATATATTTTTCTATCGCATCTTTCACTTGCTCTTTTTTGGTGGCATCCGCTATTAGTTCATAAATAGGAAGGACTTTATTTTGAGTGATTTTCGTCAAAGTATAATTCTTTTCATTGAACGAGTTCCACCAGGCATTAAAGCCATCGGTTATCGGTTGTGAAGTCAATAAACTTGTATTTCCTCCATAGAATTCCAGTATAAGCTGACCTCCTATGCTTTGTGCCACTTCTTCTTCCCATCCGCCGGCACCGCTTCCGGTAAAGAGACCTTGCTGGCCTATTTTTTCCAAAGCGCTGAGTAAGGTGATTTTTGTGGTGCTGGTAGCTGATGTCGCTGTAGGTACTGCTGTCCGGTAAAGTCCTCTGAATCGTGCTCCTATACCGACATCCACTAAAAGGTGTGTGCCATATTTGTTTATGATATCTTCTGCTGCCAGACTGGTTACATCATTTTCAAATTCCTGCGTAAGGTATCTGTATTTATATTTCTCTAAGGTATAGAAAAACGAAAAGTACCAACGCTCCGCTGTAAATAGTTGTTCGCTGGAGGCAAAAGAATATTGTGAAGAATGGTTGTAATCAGACTCGAACTCTTTATGCTTGAGAATGGTACCGACCGATAGAGCATTTCTGGAATTTATGTCTCCCAATATCAGGCTATTGGTAATATCAGTCAGGAATGTTGTTGCATTTTCTCCGGCGTAGTCTCTGGGTTCGGAAGAAGTGGCTTTCATACGATAGATATAATCTTCATCGCTGTTTTCTAATTTTTCCAAATCTATTATGGGAGCTTTTATGGCTTCGGGACTTAAATGGTCGGCAGTAACATCGTAGCCTGCGCCAAGAATTTGTTTCATATTTGCCGGATAGGCTTTGAAAATGACTTTCTTGTCAGGAATAGCTTTAAGTTCATAAAAATCAGAAGAAGTGGGATTTTCATCTTCCGGGTTGAAATCAGAATCCGAGGAACATGCATATAACGTGCATATCGAAATGATAAAATAGAATAGATTTTTCATAATATAATAGTTTTTCTAGTAGTTATCTTGTAGCTGTCGACAAAAGTAACAGAAGTATTTGAAAGGGCAATGGATACACATTCTTTTCTTAAGAAAAAGTGTCTTATTTTATAATGTAAGTCAATCTACATCACTGCACAAAGCTCCTCCACCTGCTTTTCAAAGCTATCCCTCATCTTTGCCTTATTCTTCACTACACTCCGATGATTATAAATTGTTTGTGGTGAGTAGAACAAGAGGGTAGCTATCCTGGAACTATCTTGAATCCCCATACGTATCAATGCAAATATCCGAAGTTCTGTATTCAGTATTTCTCCTCTTTTAGGTATGATTTCTTCACCCTCCTGCAATAGTGCATTAAATTCTTCTATAAATTTAGGGTATAAATTCAGAAATGCCGTATCGAAGTTTACGAAGAACTCTTTCGCATCTGTATCTGACAGTTTGGTGGCATTGACTAACTTCAATAGATCATCTGTCTGTTTCGCTTTCACTTTTCTCTTTACCAAATCCTGATATTTATTTAGCTTGTCTATATAGGCAGCACACAGGTCCATGAACAGGCTTACATATTCTTCACGCGTATGATTTGTATTTACTAATGCCTTATTCAGATGTTGCAGTTCCTGATTCATGTCCGCCAGTATCTTCCTGCGTTTATGGAGTTGATGCATTTGCCGATAAATATAGATCAGGGAGACGACCAGTCCGATGGACAATATACTGATGCATATCAGCGACCATTGCAGTCGTCTGCTCTTGATAAGATTCTGTTCCTGATAAGACAGTACAATAGAAGGGAATTTTTTCGCTATTTCGAGCATGCGGAGCCGGTTATTATAAAACTGAGCGTCTTCCATGGAGTAGTTCAGATAGCGATTGGCACGGGATACTTCCCCACTTCGGTTTTTAAAGATATACAGGGCCAGTTCCTGTAAGGCTAGATTTTCTTTAAGCGGGCATACCTGATCCGATATGGCGGCCTTGATCAGATAATGCTCATATTCGTTCCAGTCACCAAGTTTTGAATAGACCAATGCTAAACCATACGTAACCATAGCATACAATCGAACATTCACTGGAACGCCTTCCAGTGCCTTTTGATAATACTTTTCCGCTTCGGCGTACCGCTGGTGACGATATAGATTTTCTCCTTTCCAGTAATTGTATAGTGACGAGCCAGTGGGAAGTACACTGATCAATGAATCCTGATAAAGCATTTCTTTTTCATAATAACGGGGAGCATAAACCTTATCGTTGGAATATTCCGCCCACATACTGTAAGCCCATTCATAGGCGGCATAATATTCTATCCGTGTCGCATCATTCAATGCGCGTGAATCTATTTGTTCCAGATTCTGGATGGATTCGCTGAAATAGCCCGATGTGGAAAGAAGCACCGAGCGGTGAATGATGCTCAGGTTGCGATAAGCGGGGTGAGATAGTGTCATAGCCACCTGTTCTTCCTTGTCTACATAGAGCATGGCTGAATCGAAACGGTAAGTATAGTACTCTTCGTAAATAGCATTGTATAATCGGAAACGTTCATTGTCGTCCATGGATGGATATAGCAAACGCTTTAAACTGTCAATTCGGGCTTCTTTTCGGAGTGAGTATTGGTTGCGCAGTTTTAAAGCTGATTCCAACTCATTGGATAAGTCAGTCTTATTCGCCGCACGAAAAGGGACAAGCACGAACAACAGGAATAATACCGATAACAAGTATTTTTTCATAGGGTATGTTCATTAAAAGTAGACAAATACAAAGATATTAAAACTTTCCGGTAAACGGGTATGTCTACTTGCTTTTATAAAACGGAATGATGTAAATAGCTTGTTATCAGTGCTGTATTGTAGATGATACTCTCACGCCAATCTACCTGACGGCTACTTGCGGAAACCGGGCATTATTATACCTGTTAACTTTGCCCTCGTTGAAAGATAAGGGGAATATTTCTTATCTGATGCCTTGAACCGAAAGTTTAATTTTAAATCCATTAATAGTATGAAAGCAAGTCTCTTTTCTTATGTCATATCGGCAGCCTTATCATTCGCTACTATTGCAACAGCGAGCAAACCGGTAGAGAATGACACTATCAGTAGTAAAAAAACGGAGATCAGCGAACGCAATGTAATGCTGAATGCTTCGGATGCAAACAAGCCCCGTGAAATTCAGATCGGACTTCCCTGTGAAGATGTAAATGTGTATGAAAACGGATTACCCGCTGTCTATTCTTCGGCTGTGCATAAGCTGGCTACTCACTGGCGCAGCGATGCCAGCCTGGGCGAATTAGGGCTGATGACACCGTCTGAATCTGCTATTGCTACCGGAAACATCGCTTATTCCGTAAATTCTTTCTCCAAATTGGGGCAAAAGGAGTTCAAAGGAGTCTTGAATTACCGCACCAACCATTTTGGGTGGCAAAATATAGACATGAATGTGTCCGGTGGCATCGGAAACCGCTGGCTCTATACAGCCAGCATCTATCAGAACTTCGATCCGGGTAGTTTCTCTCCTAAGTTTGAAAACTTCAGTGACCGTACCCAACTTTATCATGCAGGGCTGACGCGCCTTTTCAACAATAATCGCGGAAGGTTCTCAGTTATCTATAAGTTCTCAAAAAGCAGTGCATTGGGTTCGATGATTAACGCTGCTCCGTTTATCTATGTGGGAGATGGCAGTGTGAAAGAAATTCCTGGCTTCAAGTTAGGAACTTCTTCGTATGCTCCCGAAGGTGGACGTTTTCAGTACATGGATGTGATGGACGGAAAGATGAAGAGCGGTCGGTTTGGTGACTTTACAGGCAATAAGGCGCATGAAGTGGCTATGCTGTTTGATTATACCTTCCGTAACAATCTGAACTGGACGCTGAATGCCAAGTTTATGAATGCTCCCGAAGCTAACTATGTGGACTTTGGTGGTAGCAATATCAACAAAGCCACGGTGGCGGACGGCCTTTTTCAGGATGGTTCGGAGGATGCCTATACCGGATTGGTCGAAGGCAGGCGTACCTGGTTGCATCTTGGCAAAGTGAAGAATGCATTGCTTACTTCCGAACTGAAAAAGAAGATAGGCGACCATGACGTACGCCTGGGGCTGAATGAATGGTTTTATCATTTGGATTATCACTCTTCTTCTTTTCAATGGGTAGGCACGGTTACTGAATATCCGCAGATACTGAATCGTGTGGTAGCTGACGGGACTACTGCTAAATTCAGTGGTTTCAATGAGCTGAGTCCGGAATATACCAAAGGGACCGAAAACAAACTGGCTGCCTACTTTACGGATAACTGGCAGGTAAGTCCGAAATTCACTGTCTATTATGGTGCCCGTCTGGAATATTACCGTATGTCTGCCGATCAGATTCCTTATGGTCGCTATTCCGGCTTCCACATCGGTGATACTCACGAATATACGGACAATCAAGGGAATATACTTTCTACTGAAAAGATACAGCCGCAGAAAGTAGTAAAAGATAAGCTGAACTATGCTGCAACGGCACAATTTACTTATAAGTTGACCAAGAACTTCGGGCTGACTGCCGACGGAACCGTCGCCACCCGCTTCCCACGTATCAATGAATATGCCGGAACAGGACCTACCGAAGAGCAATATAAGCGTGTGACTATCCCTTTGCTGCGTGGCGGATTGTTTTATCAGAATGACTGGATAAACCTGACTTCGATGATTACTTATATTTCCAAGTCGAATAATATAGACCAGCAGAATGTAACCAAACCGGGAACAACGCAGTCCAAGACGACCTTGCTAATTTACGATATCAAGACATTGGGTTGGACCACTTCCGCTGAAATCAATCCTTTCAAAGGTTTCCATCTGCATGCCCTGTTTACTTATCAGAAACCGACTTATAACAATTACTTTATCAAATCTCCGTTTGAAGGAGTGCCTGACTTGAATGCTAATGGCAACATCGTGAAAGAAATTCCGCAGATACTGGCTGAAATAGATCCCAGTTATAATATAACTCCCGATCTGCGCTTGTGGCTCAGTTTCCGTTATTTCGGGAAGACGTATGCCAATCTGACTAATGCCCTCTATTTCAACGGTCGTTGGGAAACCTTCGGTGGTGTGAACTGGAAAGTGAATAAGTACCTCTCATTGGGAGCAACGGTAGTAAACTTCCTGAACCAAAAGGGTGCAAGCGGAACTATCAGCGGCGCCGAACTACTGGGCAAGGAAGAAGCAGGTAAATTCAAAGATCATTATATGAGTGGTAATTACTTGCGTCCATTTACACTGGAATTCAGTGCAAGCCTTTCATTCTAAATTAATTTAATATATTTTTGTAACTAAATTCATTGTACACCATGAAAAATTTACTTGTAACTCTCTTTGCATGTGCTACATTGTCGTATGCCAATGCAGCGGAAAACAAAACGATCCGTATTTCTACGGATAACACCGACCTGGTGCTTCAGGTAGGCGACAACGGCCGTCTGTATCAAACTTACTTAGGTGAAAAACTGCTGCATGAGCAGGATTTGAATAACTTTCAGTGGAATATCCATGCCGGTGCCGACGGTAGTGTAAGTAAACGCGGTTGGGAAGTGTATGGTGGTTCGGGTAATGAAGATTACTTTGAACCGGCTATCGCTATCACTCACAATGATGGTAATCCGTCCACTATGTTGTATTATGTATCTTCCTCCTCCAAGGCGGTTGAGGGTGGTACGGAAACTGTGGTTAATCTCCGTGACGATCAGTATCCGGTAGACGTCACTCTGCACTATGTGGCTTATCCGAAAGAAAATGTTATCAAGACTTGGAGTGAAATCAAGCATCAGGAAAAGAAACCTGTCCTGCTTTCTACATACGCCTCTGCCATGCTTTATTTCAATAATTCCGCTTATTACCTGACTGAGTTCAGTAGTGACTGGGCAAAGGAAGCGCAAATGAGCAGCCAGCAATTGCAATTTGGCAAGAAAGTAATTGATACGAAGTTGGGAAGTCGTGCTGCCATGCATACGCATCCTTTCTTTGAAGTAGGGTTGGATCAGCCGGTCAGCGAACATCAGGGAAATGTATTGATGGGTACGTTGGGATGGACCGGTAATTTCCGCTTCACGTTTGAAGTGGACAATGTTGGGAATCTTCGTGTGATTCCCGGTATCAATCCTTACGCTTCGAATTATGAACTGAAACCGAATGAAGTGTTTACCACTCCCGAATTCATATTTACTTTAAGTAATGACGGTGCCGGGAAAGGAAGCCGTAACCTTCATGAGTGGGCACGCAACTACAGCTTGAAAGATGGTAAAGGGAGTCGTCTGACTCTCCTGAATAACTGGGAAAATACAGGCTTTAACTTTAACCAGGAGATACTGGCCGAGTTAATGAAGGAAGCCAAGCATCTGGGTGTAGATATGTTCTTGTTGGACGATGGTTGGTTTGCGAACAAATATCCCCGTAAGAATGATCATGCGGGTTTGGGAGACTGGGATGTGAATCACGATAAATTGCCCGGTGGCATTCCGGCGCTGGTGAAAGCTGCCAAGGATGCAGATGTGAAGTTCGGTATCTGGATTGAACCCGAAATGGTGAATCCCAAGAGTGAACTCTTCGAGAAACATCCGGACTGGGCGATCACACTGCCTAATCGTGAAACGTATTATTACCGTAACCAATTGGTACTTGACCTTAGCAATCCGAAGGTGCAGGATTATGTATATGGTGTTGTAGAGAATATAATGAAGGAGAATCCCGAAGTTGCTTTCTTCAAATGGGATTGCAACAGTCCTATCACCAATATCTATTCTCCGTATCTGAAGAACAAACAGGGACAGTTGTATATTGATCATGTCCGTGGCATCTATAATGTTCTGAAGCGTGTGAAAGCGAATTATCCTGATGTCCCGATGATGCTTTGTTCCGGTGGTGGTGCCCGTTGCGACTACGAAGCGCTTAAATATTTCACAGAGTTCTGGTGCAGCGACAATACGGATCCTGTAGAACGTATTTATATCCAGTGGGGCTTTTCCCAGTTCTTCCCTGCGAAAGCTATGGATGCCCATGTGACCAGTTGGAATAAAGCGACTTCTGTAAAATTCCGTACGGATGTAGCTTCTATGTGTAAGCTTGGTTTTGATATAGGTCTGAAAGAACTCACGGCTGATGAATTGACTTACTGCCAGACGGCTGTTGCCAACTGGAAGCGTCTGCAAAGTGCCATTATGGATGGTGATCAATATCGTTTGGTGTCTCCGTATGAGGGCAATCACATGGCACTGAATTATGTAAGCAAGGATGCAAACAAAGCTGTATTGTTTGCTTATGATATCCATCCGCGTTTCCAGGAGAAACTGATGACAGTCAAACTTCAGGGATTAAACCCGAACAAGCAATATAAAGTGGAAGAAATCAATTTGATGCCCTCTACTGAATCTAAATTAGAATCTAGCGGGAAAGTTTATTCCGGTGATTATCTGATGAAAGTTGGTTTGAATGTATTTGGTTTTACAGCGACTCAGAGCCATGTTATTGAGCTTACAGCTCAATAATAGCCTTATCTGGTTTGTCTGTCCTTCTTTCCGGCAATAGTAGTCTCCCTATTCTGTCCGAGTTAAAAATCGGTGGAATAGGGAGTTTTTTTAAGAAACAGATAACGATACCTATGATAATATTTTTATATTTGCGTTACTAATAACGGAAAAGATGAGAAGATATACTATCCAATTATTACTTGTTTCACTTTCCTGGTTTTGGTTGACCACTTCGTGTACCCATCGCGAAGCACGTTTCCGTATTGGAGTTTCCCAGTGCAGCGATGATGAATGGCGACATCAGATGAACAATGAAATGTTGCGCGAGGCACTTTTCTATGACGGAGTAGAAATTGATATTCGTACGGTAAAAGATGATAATGCAGAACAGATAAAAGATATCCGTAATTTCATCAAAGAAGGAGTGGACTTGCTTGTAGTTGCACCCAATGAAGCTGCACCTATCACTCCGGTAGTGGAGGAAGCCTTCGACAGGGGAATTCCCGTCATTGTTTTCGACCGTAAGATACTTTCTGATAAATATACCGCTTATATAGGTGCTGACAACTATGAGTTAGGAAAAGCAATAGGTAACTATGTTGCTAATATGCTTCATGGACAAGGCAATGTTGTGGAGATAGCCGGTTTGACAGGTTCTACACCGGCCATGGACCGTCATCAGGGATTTGTTGCCGCCATATCTCCTTATCCCGGCATTCAGCTTCTGGCACGTGAAGATGCCGGCTGGCTACGCTCTGAGGCAGGAGAGAAGATGGATACTCTTTTGGCGCGCTTTTCTGAAATAGATGTAGTGTATGCACAGAACGACCGAATGGCGGCAGGAGCTTATGATGTTGCTGAGCGGCAGGGTAGGGCAGAAGAAATGCGCTTTATCGGTACGGATGCTTTGCCCGGTGAAGGGTATGGCGTAGAACAAGTGCTGAATGGTCAACTGGATGCCACGTTTATTTATCCTACCGGTGGTGACCGTGTGATACAGATGGCGATGGATATCCTGAATAAGCGGGACTTTCCTCGTGAAACCATATTGAGTACTTCTGTTGTAGATGCTACCAATGCGCAGATTATGCAAATGCAGACTTCGCATATTGCTACCCTTGATGAAAAAATAGAAACGATGAATGGAAAGATGAGTCAGTTCCTTGATCGTTACGCTACGCAGCAAGTCATATTATATGGCAGCTTATTGGTGCTTTTATTGGTAATCGGTTTACTGGTTGCTGTTTATCTTTCTTTGCGTACCAAAAACCGCCTGAATCGTGAACTGTCCCGGCAGAAGGAGAAGTTGGAAGAACAGAAGCAACAGTTGACACAGCAGAAGGAGCTGCTCATTCAGCAGAAAGAACAGTTGGAACAGCTTTCCCGCGAACTGGAAGAGGCCACCCATGCCAAACTGGTATTCTTTACGAATGTTTCTCACGACTTCCGTACTCCGTTGACATTGATAGCAGATCCTATCAACCAGCTTCTTGCCGATAAGTCTCTTGGAGAGCATCCGCATCAACTACTGGAACTGATGAAGAAGAACGCTAACATCCTTCTTCGTCTTGTTAATCAAATTCTTGATTTCCGTAAGGTAGAGAACGGGCGGATGGAACTTCATTTGGAACCATTCGATCTTTTAAGTAGTTTCCGCGGCTGGAATGATTCTTTCCGTATGGCGTTGCTGAAAAAGCATATTTCCTTCTCTTTTGAAGCTACACCTGACACAGATTTCCGTATGATGGCAGATAGTGAGAAGATGGAACGTATCTATTTCAATTTGCTATCCAATGCTGTGAAATATACACCCGAGAATGGTAAAATAGTGGTTAAGCTGGAGGCGGAAACGACTAATTACCGTTTCTCTGTATTTAACTCAGGTAGCCATATTTCCCCAAAAGAGGTGGATGCTATCTTTGAACGCTTCTACCAGATAGACGGACATCAGGCCGGTACAGGTATCGGATTAGCGCTTGTCCGTGCCTTCGTAGAGATGCATGGCGGACAGATCACTGCCCATAGCAATGAAAAAGGAGCGACTTTTACCGTTCTTTTTCCGGCGCAGAGTGTTTCTCTGTATCATCCTACGGTTGTTACTCTTCCCACTGAGGAAGCGGAAGTCTCTGCTACATTGATAGAAACAGATTTGCCCTTGGATGAGGAAGACACGAAAACTGCAGATCGCCCGACAGTGCTGGTTATTGACGATAATGCCGATATTCGCAATTACGTAAAAACACTACTTGCTGAAGAATATCATGTGCTGGATGCACCGGAAGCTGCTACAGGGATTCGTCTCGCAATGAAATATGTTCCCGATGTGATTGTTTCCGACGTCATGATGCCTGGTATGGACGGGATAGAGTGTTGCCGGAGGTTGAAAACCGAATTGCAGACTTGCCACATTCCCGTGATTCTTCTTACAGCATGTTCACTTGATGAACAACGCATTCAGGGGTATAATGGTGGTGCTGACTCTTATATATCCAAGCCTTTCAATTCTCAGTTGTTACTGTCCCGTATCCGGAATCTGATAGATTCCCGTCGACAGCTTCGTCAGTTCTTCGGTGATAATCAGACATTGGCGAAAGAGAATATCTGTGATATTGATAAAGATTTTGTCTCTCGTTTTAAATCTCTGGTAGAGGAGAAAATGAGAGATCCGGAACTGAATGTGGAAGACTTAGGCAAAGATATGGGACTGAGCCGTGTGCAACTCTACCGTAAACTGAAATCACTTACTAACTATGCTCCCAATGAATTGCTCCGCCAGGCACGCCTTAAAAAAGCAATTTCCCTGTTGGCTTCTTCAGAAATGACGGTTGCGGAAATTGCTTATGAAGTCGGTTTCTCGTCTCCGTCTTATTTCACGAAGTGTTATAAGGAACAATTCGGTGAAAGTCCGACGGATTTCTTAAAACGGAAGAATTTATAGCGTTGCAGGGGGAAGAAACGATAATTATTGGCTATTTTTGCAGTCTGAAAAATGGAACTGAATATTTTATGAAATACGATCTTTGTTGTATCGGATATATTACTTTGGATAAAGTAGTTACTCCGCAGAAAACTGTGCACATGCCCGGAGGAACCTCTTTCTATTTTGCGCATGCCATCAAACACCTGAGTACGGAAGGATTCCAACTTATCACCGCCTTGGCTGATAGCGAGATGCCGGTGGTGGATGATTTGAGGACAGACGGTATTGAAGTGAAAGTACTCCCCAGCATCCATTCCATCTGCTTTGAGAATATTTATGGCGAGGATACCAATGAAAGAAAGCAGCGGGTTACTGCTAAGGCTGATCCTTTTACGATTGAAGGTTTGCAGGATGTAAATGCCCGGATTTTTCATTTGGGTAGTTTACTGGCGGATGATTTTTCACTGGATGTTATCAAATATCTTGCCGGGAAAGGATTACTTTCTCTTGATGTACAGGGTTATTTGCGTGAAGTGCAGAACGAAGAAGTATTGGCGGTGGACTGGGCTGAAAAAGAAGAAGCCTTGAAATATATCCATATCTTGAAAGCTAATGAACACGAAATGGAGGTACTTACGCAATGTTCAGATCCTTATGATGCTGCTGTTAAATTGGCGGACTGGGGAGTGAAGGAAGTCTTGCTGACTTTGGGAGACAAAGGCTCACTTATTTATGTTGATGAACGATTCTATGAAATTCCGGCATATCCGGTAGAGAATGTTGCCGATGCTACCGGTTGTGGGGATACGTATATGGCGGGCTATCTGTATATGCGTAAAAGAGGAGCATCTTATCAGGAAGCCGGTTGTTTTGCCGCTGCCATGTGTTCCGTCAAACTACAGAGCTACGGTCCGTTCGGTGGAACGGAGGAAGACGTACATAGCTTAATAAAAAAAGAAAATGCCGTAATTTAAGTACGGCATTTTCTTTTTTTATACAGATAGATCTGTTTATTTCAACATTGAAGGTAAATTGTCTCTTCCCCAGAAATAATAAAAGATCAGTCCGATCCAACTGGTGAGCAATACAAGAATAGCGACCAATAGTTTCTTGACGCCATCTACCTTCCATTGCATAATTTCCAATACGGCTTTGATAGCAAGTATCAGGCCTATAATCCAAATAATAAATCCAATCATAATGTTCGTTGCTTTTGTTTGAAAACAAATAAAGGCTGCATCCGGTTCACGGTGCAGCCTTCATTTTTCAGAGTTTATTATTTACTATTTTAATAATCGAAATTATTCGGCATCAGCACCCCAGTTTCCTTTAGACAGACGCTTGTAGCTGTTATAACGCCACTTGGCATTGTCTTCGGCAGCTTGGAACAGTTCAGCAGCTTCTGAAGGATATTGTTTCATTACAGAAGAGTAACGAACCTCGCTCTTCAGGAAGTCCTGGAATCCAGCCCAATCCGGTTCTTTGCTATCCAACTGGAACGGATTCTTGCCTTCAGCTTCCAAAGCCGGGTTGTAACGCCACAAGTGCCAGTAACCGCACTTAACAGCCTTTTCTTCCTCAGCTTGGCTCTTGCCCATACCCAGCTTCAGACCGTGGTTGATACACGGAGCGTAAGCGATGATGAGTGACGGTCCGGGATAAGCTTCAGCTTCACGGATTGCTTTCAGAGTCTGAGCCTGGTCAGCACCCATAGCGATCTGAGCTACGTAAACGTAACCGTAAGTAGTAGCCATCAAACCAAGGTCTTTCTTACGTACACGCTTACCGGCAGCGGCAAACTTAGCGATAGCACCCACCGGAGTAGCCTTAGAAGACTGACCACCTGTGTTAGAGTAAACCTCAGTATCCAAAACCAGGATGTTAACGTCCTTACCGCTGGCGATTACATGGTCGAGACCACCGTAACCGATATCGTAAGAAGCACCGTCACCACCGATGATCCACTGGCTGCGTTTTACTAAATATTGAGTCAAGCCTTTCAGTTCCTTGCTAACCGGGCAGCCGGCAGCGATGCCTTGCTCGATGATAGCCTCGATCTGAGGTGCAAGTTCTTTAGTCTTGTCTGCGTCGTACATGTTTTCAATCCATGCTTTCAATACTTCCTTAGCCTCAGCAGGAGCATTGTCACCTTCCAGAATCTGGTTGAACAGTTTCACGATACGGTCACGCATCTTTTCATTAGCGAGTTCCATACCCAAACCGAATTCGCAGAAGTCTTCGAACAAAGAGTTTGCCCAAGCAGGACCTTGACCCTTTTCGTTCTTAGTATAAGGAGTAGAAGGTACTGAACCGGAGTAGATAGAAGAACATCCTGTTGCATTGGCTACCATTTCGCGGTCACCGAACAACTGAGTGATCAACTTCACGTACGGAGTTTCACCACAACCGGAGCAAGCGCCTGAGAATTCAAACAACGGAGTAGCGAACTGAGAGTTCTTTACGTTAGCTTTAACATCAACCAGATGTTGCTTGCTTGCTACCTTTTCAGCACAGTAATCCCAGTTAGGAACTTGGTTCAACTGGCTTTCCAGATGTTTCATAGTCAAAGCCTTGCCACCCTTCTTCGGATTACCCGGACAGATATCGGCACAGTTACCGCAACCCAGACAGTCGAGAACATCAACCTGGATACGGAATGTCATACCGTCGAATACTTTACCTACAGCTTTCAGCATCTCGAAGTTTGCACCCTTCTGCTCTTCAGCATCCAGAACGAACGGACGGATAGAAGCGTGAGGACAAACATAAGCACACTTGTTACACTGGATACAATTTTCAGCATTCCATTCGGGAACGAAAGCAGCTACACCACGTTTTTCGTATTTAGCTGTACCTTGATACCAAGTACCATCTTCGATGCCCTTAAATGCAGATACCGGCAGCAAGTCACCATCTTGTGCATTGATCGGACGAACTACTTCGTTGATGAATGCAGGATCGTTGTTTTCAGTCTTAGCGTCGTCAGCCAGGTTAACCCAAGCAGGATCAACGGTCAATTGCTTGTATTCACCACCACGGTCAACGGCAGCATAGTTCTTGTTTACGATATCTTCACCCTTCTTGCCGTAAGACTTCTGGATAAATTTCTTCATCTGTTCTACAGCCAGGTCAACAGGGATTACACCTGTGATACGGAAGAATGCAGATTGCAGGATTGTATTGGTACGGTTACCCAAACCGATTTCCTGTGCAATCTGAGTTGCGTTGATATAGTATACAGAGATATTGTTCTTAGCGAAATACTTCTTCACACGGGTAGGCAGGTTCTTGGCCAGTTCTTCGCCTTCCCAGATTGTATTCAGCAGGAATGTACCGTTCTTGCGCAAACCGCGGGTTACATCATACATGTGCAGGTAAGCCTGAACGTGGCAAGCCACAAAGTTCGGAGTGTTTACCAAGTATGTAGAACGGATCGGAGTATCACCGAAACGTAAGTGAGAACAAGTGAAACCACCTGACTTCTTTGAGTCGTAAGAGAAGTAAGCCTGGCAGTGTTTGTCGGTATTGTCACCGATGATTTTCACAGAGTTCTTGTTAGCACCTACTGTACCGTCAGCACCCAGTCCGTAGAATTTAGCTTCGAACATACCTGCACCGCCCAATGCGATTTCTTCTTCCTGAGGAAGTGAAGTGAAGGTTACGTCGTCTACGATACCGATAGTGAAGTGGTTTTTCGGCATCGGCATAGCCAGATTCTTGAATACGGCAATGATCTGAGCAGGAGTAGTGTCCTTAGAACCCAAACCGTAACGACCGCCTACGATTACCGGAGCATCAGCTGCACCATAATAGCAGTCTTTAACATCGAGGTACAACGGTTCGCCGTTCGCACCCGGTTCCTTCGTACGGTCAAGAACTGCAATAGTCTTAGCAGTCTTAGGCACAGCAGCCAGGAAGTGCTTAGCAGAGAATGGACGATACAGGTGTACGGCAACCATACCTACCTTTTCGCCATTAGCCATCAGGTGGTCGATAGCTTCACGGGCAGCTTCGGTTACAGAACCCATAGCGATGATTACGCGTTCTGCGTCTTCAGCACCATAGTAATCGAACAATCCATATTTACGTCCTGTGATTTTAGAAATTTCATTCATGTATTCTTCTACAATAGCAGGAACTGCTTCGTAGTAGTTGTTGCATGATTCACGGTGCTGGAAGAAGTGGTCGGGGTTTTCAGCCATACCACGGGCAACCGGATTCATCGGATTCAATGCGCGAGCACGGAATTCAGCCAGAGCTTTTTGGTCAATCAGCGGAGCGAGATCGTCGTTTTCCAACATCTCGATCTTCTGGATTTCGTGAGAAGTACGGAAGCCGTCGAAGAAATTAACGAACGGTACACGAGCTTTGATAGTTGACAAGTGAGCAACACCGGAGAGGTCCATAACTTCCTGTACAGAACCTTCTGCCAACATGGCGAAACCTGTCATACGGGTTGACATAACATCCTGGTGGTCACCGAAGATACACAGCGCATGAGAAGCCAGTGTGCGGGCTGATACGTGGAATACGCAAGGCAGGAATTCACCGGCAATCTTGTACATATTCGGGATCATCAGCAACAGACCTTGAGATGCAGTGTACGTTGAAGTCAACGCACCGGCTTGCAATGAACCGTGAACGGCTCCGGCAGCACCGGCTTCTGATTGCATTTCCTGTACCAATACTGTTTCGCCGAAGATGTTTTTGCGTCCTGCGGCAGCCCATTCGTCTACGTACTCAGCCATCGTAGAAGAGGGAGTGATGGGATAGATAGCAGCTACTTCAGAGAACATATACGAGATATGCGCAGCAGCCTGGTTACCATCACAAGTAATGAATTTCTTCTGTTTAGTCATAACTAAATTGAATTATTATTAAGTGAATAAATCTCAATATAAAAAGCCGAACATCCAGAGTGGAATCTGATTCCCCCTTCCTATTTCCGCTTTGTGCAGGGCATAGGTGACGCCGGGATTATTTTTTATTTTCATACCTTCCGGACAAATCTTGAAAGGCATCACATCGTCCACCAGGAATGACATATTCTTGTCGCCTTTGTTCACCTTGTGATCTTTCCACAGGGAATTTGCGAAGAAAGTGTCCAGCACATCTAGTTCTTCCACTTTCACGGGATAGATGGAGTACATCAGGTTGGAGTTGTGCATCATAATCTTCGATGGTTTCTTGGGGAATTCTTCTCCCTTCGGATATACCATATTGATAAGGCGTGCATCTGCCAAATATTTGATGTAGTTCATCACCGTGGCACGGGATGTTTGTATGTCGTTTGCCAACTGGCTTACGTTCGGGGCTTTCGGACCGTCTACTGCCAGCATATAAAGCAATTTCTTGATTTTTGAAAGATATTTCAGTTCAATCTGTTTGATAAGCAGGATGTCCACTTCTACCATCATATTCATGGTCTTCAGCAGATTCTCCGAGAAATTGCGTTTCTCCAGAAAGAACGGATAAAAACCATGGTGCAGATAGTCCTGCAAGTAATCCAGTGGGCGTACCTTCGAAAGGATGCCTTTGGCAATCTGTTCGTGGTTGCTCAAAATCTCTTCCAGTGTATAAGCACGGAACTTCATGCCTGTTTGCAGGTTCAGATACTCACGGAAGGAGAAGCCACGCAGGTTATAACTCTTCACTATATCGCGCAGTTCCAGGTTTTCCTCTTTCAGTCGCATCACGGACGAACCGGTAAACACGATTTTGAGGTTTGGAAAGCGGTCGTAGCACATTCTCAGTTCCCTGCTCCAGTCCGGATGTTTGAATACCTGGTCTATCAGCAATACTTTTCCGCCGCGGCGTTGGAATTCATAAGCGAAATCAACGATGCTGAAATAAGAAAAGTAGAAATTGTTCATATTGATAAAGAGGCAGGAACGGTCAGTGCCGAATTTCTCTTTAGCATATTGCAACAGAAATGTGGTTTTACCTACACCACGCGTTCCTTTAATACCGATAAGACGGTCGTTCCAGTTGATCTCATCCATGAGATCACGGCGAACGGGGGCATTGGTATGCTCAACAAGATAGGCGTGTGTGCGGTAGAATGCTTCCATGCTGTTAAATTCAGTTTATCAGGCGACAAATATACGTCTTTTTTATAGAATTGCAAAGTAGAGATGGCAAAATATCTTTTTTGTTAGTGAAGTTTATATATTTGCTTTACCTTGTTTTTCTCTGTAATTTTGCGGCCTTAAATAATAAAGAACTGTAATAGTATGAAACTCTATGTATTTAACCCAGACACGGACATGGCACTTGCTAATAATGAAGAAAATTATATGGCTCCCGCTTCTGCCTGTCGCATGGCCCAAGATCTTGCTTTATTACCCGTTTGGTATGCCCAACCCGGCAGTGCAGTACTTGCTCCTTCGGCCTATAACGCTGATTACCTGCAAAAAATGAAACAATTGTTCCCCCTTTCCGTGCAATTGGTCACTGAACCGGAATTACCCGATTATGCGGAATCCCAAATTGTACCTTGGGGATGGAATCGCGCTTTCCGCAAGCGTATGCAGAAGGCCGGTATTGCCCAACATAAACTTCCTACGGAAGCAGAGTTGCGCGAGTGTCGTATGCTTTCTTCCCGTGCGTATGGGATGGCTCTTGCTATGACGTTTGAACTGAATAAAACCCTCAAATGTGTTTGTGGACGTCATTTTCTGATATCAGGGGAGGGCAAGGAATTCTGCGTTCCGGATATAGTCGATGATTTTAAGGACGGCTACCTGTTCAAGTCCGTGTGGTCGGGCAGCGGAAAGGGGTTGCGTTGGTGTCGCCGTGGGCTGACGAAATCTACGGCTGATTGGTGTCGTCGGGAACTGGTGAACCACGGGGCTCTTATACTGGAACCTATATATAAAAAGGAGGGGGATTTTGCCATGGAATTCTACTCCAACGGTAGGGGGAAGGTACTGTTTAGCGGCTACTCGCATTTTATTACGGATGAGAAAGGTGTTTATCGTGGTAATATGCTGGTTTCTAATGAAGAAGTGGAACAGTGGATTCTACGGTATATCCCTTTAGAAGCCTTTGTGTGCATTCGTGAGTATTTGCAGAAAGTTATAGAAGGAATTTATGGTAGGTATTATTCCGGTCCTATGGGGATAGATATGATGATCTGTCCGGATCAGAGAGGATATCCGTACGCCATTTATCCACATGTTGAAATTAATGTGCGCATGACTATGGGGATGGTTGCCCGTCAGCTTTATGATAATTTCGTCGCTCCCGGTAGCAAAGGAATTTTTAATGTCGACAATTTCCCTTCTGCCGAGGTTTTGCGGACGCAACATGAACAGGACATGAGGGATTATCCATTGATAGTGGAGGAAGGAAGAATCGTCTCCGGCTATCTGGCCTTGGTGCCGGTTACTCCTCAAAGCAGGTACCGGGCTTACGTGCGGGTGGAGGTGCGTTAACCTCACGGAACCTCATTTAACCTCACGGAACCTCACGTAACCTCCGACTGTCTCACATGCTATTCTTATCTTTATGGCTTTAAACTAAAACATAAAGAAAGATGAAAAGGAATTTCTATTTGCAGCATCCGCTGATGGCTATGCACGATCCCAGAATGCAATATCTGTTGAAAATGGAAAAGCTCAAGGGAACAGGGGCTTATTGGTTCGTTATCGAGAAATTGGCTATGTTGCCCGGCTCATGTGTCGATATGGAGTTTTTGCGTCCTTACTGCAAGATGCATAAGATATCTTTTGCTTATGTCAAGAAGATCATTCTCGGTTACGAGCTTTTCGATTTTGAAGAGGACGGAGCTTTTGCGCCTGCCGAACTGAACCCACTGCATAAACCGGTTCAAAAGCGGGAGGAAACAGTTGCGGATAAAACGGGAAAACCGGAAGATTCGGTTCGAAAAACGGTTCCGAAAACGACCGGAAATGTATCGGAATCGTCGGTTTCCTGGTCAAAAAATGACGAAAAACGACAAAAAACGTCGAGGGAAAAGGCGGAAAAACGCACCGAAAAATCAGATAAAACGCTGAATGATAGTGTTATTAGTGAAAGTGTTGATACGGATAATAAAGAGAATATAAAAGATATACTAACAACAGCAGCAGAAGAAAAAGAAAGAAACACTGCTGCTGCTGATTTTTCCAATGTCGAGTCTCGTCGTACGGATGCCGCGGCTTGCTGTACGGTTGCCACAGTTCAGCGTTCGCAATGTCACACTTCACCGCTTCCGGTGCCGCACTTCAGCGTCCCCAATGCCGCACTTCACACTTGTTCAAGTGTGGCGTTTCACCCATTCAAGTGTGGCATTGGGGACGCTGGAGTGTGGCATTTGGGAGGGTCATCTGCCCGCTTCGCTTTCATTGCCACAACGGTCCACGGCAGTGACAGCAAAATACTTCTTTGCCGTCCAGAAGCGGACGGGAGCATACGTGTATTCCGTTCCTTGTACTCGCTGGGCAATAATATTTTCCGGATTGGAGGTATCCACCGGGTAAGTGTCCGAGCCGTAGATGACGTAGGTCGGTACATTACGTTTGTCGTTGTCCGTGGCGGGCATCCAACTGAGGTGGATGTATCCGTCCGGCAGTCGAGTGACAGTAAGGTGGGTAGGGGCTGTCGGTGGCACGTTGTCTATCCAGGGCATGGCAGGTTGCAGGGCAGGAGCGGTATAAAAGTCCTCTTCCAATACATCATACAACCCTTGTGTGTTGTCCATCAGATATTTCACACGATAATGGGCCTGACCTGCCAGTTTGTGGGTACGGATGAAGTGCATCTGACGCTCCACTTCATCCAGTGTCCAGTTTCCTTCACTGGGATCGAGGAAATAGATACCCAGTCCGGGAATGATCTGGCGACCATTACTTTGTTCCTGCCAGTCGAGAGCAAAAGGATAGAAATGGTTACCCCGGAAGTAAAGCATGGGATATATCTGATCCTGTATGCCTTCACCCAACCAACCTTGTGCATCTTGGTAAACAGTATGAAAAGCATTCCATCCGCGGGAAGGATAACGGGAGGTATCACGGTATTTTCCTACAGGGCAGGTACTTACCTTTACCCAGGGCTTCAGAGCTTTCACACCTTTGTAGAGGTGTCGGACGATTTCCGTAATGTTATCCCTGCGCCATTGGGCGAGGTCGCGTCCTTTGCCATATTTTCGGAAATCATAGGTGTCTGGGAATCGGGGAGCATTCTCCGGATAACGCAGATAATCGAAGTGGACGCCATCCACGTCATATTTTTCCACAACCTCGCGTACAAGGCTCATCAGATATTCTTTGGTTGCCGGATTTCCGGGATTGAGGAAGTATTCACGCTTATAAGGCACACAAATAGCGGATTTTTGTTTGGTTACGGAGGCATTGCCCAGATTGGCAACATGCTTGCGATTGCCTAACGGAATGGCTACCATCCAGGCATGGCACTCCATACCGCGCTTATGACACTCTTCTATGGCAAAAGCCAGTGGATCGTACCCCGGATCAGCAGCTGTTTTCCCAGTCAAGATGGAGTTGAACGGTTCTATCTTCGAGCGGTAGAGCACGTCACCGCGCGTTCGCGTCTGGAAGAGCACAGTGTTGAAGTTGGCATCTTTCAGTCGGTCAAGTATCTCGACTAGTTCTGCCTTTTGTTTTCGGATGCCTTCGGGACTGGTGGCACGGGTACGGGGCCAGTCCAAACCATAGACGGCGGTGACCCAAGCAGCGCGCACTTCGTATTTTGGAGGACGGGTAACCATCTCACCGGCGGATTGCGCGGTAAGGGGCAGAACGAATGTGATAAATAATATAGTGAGAAGTAACTGTTTCATGTTGATAGAGATTTTATTGTAATACCTAATACCTGTCTCTTATACACATCTGACGCTGCCGACGAACTCTAGGGTGTAGA
>ENA-UALJ01000151-UALJ01000151.1-human-gut-metagenome-genome-assembly--contig:-NODE-151-length-34300-cov-10.371266_pt1 | contig 34300 bp, 28 predicted proteins | sample MGYA00243694_ERZ654456 | MGnify/ENA primary metagenome ERZ654456 (study PRJEB26926, sample SAMN06164784) | human gut metagenome | biome: ENVO:00009003; feature: ENVO:2100002; material: ENVO:00002003...
ATCTGCGCATGTCTCGTGGGCTCGGAGATGTGTATAAGAGACAGGTATTGCATAGTACTAAGATAATACATATATTTGTGTCATACAAATAAAGGCTCTATTTCAATCAGTTGCTATCTTTGCTGTAAAATAGAAAATTGTCGAATCGTAAACTAATAAGAGATGGACGTAAATAATGTAAAGTCGCAAATGCGTAAGGGCATGTTAGAGTATTGCATCATGCTACTGCTTCACAAAGAACCGGCCTATGCTTCGGATATTATCCAGAAACTTAAGGAAGCCAAGCTGATCGTAGTGGAAGGAACGCTTTACCCGCTGCTCACTCGTCTGAAGAATGACGATTTATTAAGTTACGAATGGATAGAGTCCACACAAGGACCACCACGTAAATATTACAAGCTCACTCCGAAAGGGGAAGTTTTTCTTGGAGAGTTGGAAATCTCCTGGCGTGAGTTGAATGAAACAGTGAATCATATAGCCAACTATTAGATTCAAGATATTAAAAACCTCGTATCAGTATAAATTTTAAAAACAAATAGCAATGAAAAAGACATTAACAGTAAATTTGGGCGGAACTGTTTTCCACATTGATGAAGACGCCTATCGCCTTTTGGATAACTATCTATGCAATCTGAAACTGCACTTTAGAAGACAAGCCGGTGCTGACGAGATTGTAAATGACATCGAACTTCGCATCTCTGAACTTTTTTTAGAGAAGCTGACTGCTGGCTCTCAGGTGATCACTATAACTGATGTAGAAGAAGTAATCAATCGTATGGGGAAACCTGAAGAGATGGAAACAGGGACTGAGGAGAATGCTGCTTCCGGTTCCGGAAATACGAAGGGCGCCTCCGGTGAAGGTTATGGTTCCGGTTCCTGGAATAGTGATAATAATTCTTCTTATACTTCAACCCGTCGCCGTTTGTATCGCAATCCGGACGATAAAATGCTGGGTGGCGTGATAGGGGGACTTAGTGTTTATTTAGGTTGGGATTCCACTTGGTTCCGTTTGGTTCTTGTTTTTTGCGCAATCTTTGGTTTCAAGTTCTTGATCCCTATCTATATCATTTGCTGGATAGTGATTCCCGAAGCTCGTACGGCGGCTGAAAAGTTGAACATGCGTGGTGAAGCTGTTACGGTAGAGAACATTGGAAAGACTGTAACTGATGGTTTTGAGAGAGTTACAAATAATGTAAACGATTATATGAAGTCTGATAAACCTCGTACTTCTATACAAAGGACTGGTGATACATTATTAATGATTGTCGGTTGGTTCCTGAAGATTTGTCTGATTATTGTGGCTATCATTTGCAGTCCGGTACTGTTTGTTTTCGGTATTGTATTTGTGGCTTTGCTCTTTGCCGCTATTGCAGTTGCTATTGGTGGTGGTGCAGCGTTGATGTCTTGGTTCCCGGCTATTGATTTTGTATTACCTATATCTCCTTTGTCAGCCATCGTACTATATATTGCAGGTATCCTCGTAGTGGGTATTCCTCTGGTTAGCCTTGTTTTCGCAATCTTCCGTCCAGTGTTCAATTGGCAACCTATGGTTTCCGGGTTGAAGTGGACATTGCTTATTCTGTGGATTGTTAGTGCTACCATCTTCTTTATCTGCTATACCATGCAAGGATTTACATTCCCGGAATTGCTGATGCGAGGGTAACAGATTGTTATTTTAGTTTTTCTGGGGGCTTGGAGATAGTCTTGAAAATATCTCCAAGCTATTTTTATTAATCATAAATATAAATACTATGAATCGGACGCGTTTTTATTATCTTGACTTATTACGGGTTTTCCTTACTATGCTGGTGTTCTATCATCATTCTGCGGTTGCTTTCGGAGCTTCCGGTGGATGGTATTACATATCGAAGGAAACAACTACTGGCCTAACTCAAGGCTTGCTCTCAGCATCTATGGGCATTGACCAATCCTATTTTATGAGTCTTTTCTTTTTTATCTCTGCCTATTTGATGCCCTTTTCTTTTGATCGTAAAGGAATGAAATCTTTTATATACGATCGTCTCAACCGTTTAGGTATTCCTCTTTTGATTTATAGTTTTCTAGTCAATCCTCTATTAATATATTGGATATACGGTGTATGGGGTAGACCGGGTTTTGGACCGATGTGGTTTGTATTTACACTGTTGATTTTTGAATTGAGTTACGCTGTTTATCGCCATTTTTGTACAAAGCGGTTGGTACTGAAGTGGAAATATCCTGCAATAATGGGTATTCTTCTATTTATGCTAATGACGGGTGCCGCAGCATTCCTCATTCGGCTTTATGTTCCTGTAGGAAGTGAAGTTTTAGGATTGCAGCTGGGGTTCTTTCCTTTATATATAGGTATGTATTTGTTGGGAATTGTGGCACATCGTAATCACTGGTTGGATAAAATCTGTGTGAAGAATGCACTTCCCTGGTTTCTTATAGCAATTCTTTGTGGCATTCCTTCTTTATTGATTGTAATGAGTAGTTTTTCAGAACAGATGGATTTATTCTCGGGTGGATGGAATTTGCAGGCTTTATTTTATGCCCTTTGGGAACCTGTTATGTGTGTGGGTATTTGCTATTTTCTGTTAGCATACGGGAAGGCTCATTGGAACAAACCGATGCCTTTGGTCCAGAAATTGTCCACTGATAGTTACGCGGCTTATTTTATTCATCCGGTTGTTGTGGTAGGTTGTATATTTGTTATGGAACTTTTGCCGGTCTCTCCATTGATGCGATTGGCATTGGTTTGTGTGGTGGGCATTCCGTGTTGTTTTATTGCGGCAAGAGGAGTGAGGTTAGTGCTGGGAACGGTTGGCGTGAAGATGTAACAAAAAAAAGGGAGTTCGAAAAATTCGGAACTCCCTTTGTGTATAATCATCTCTGATTTATTTCTTCATCCTTAGTACTCTGATTCCTGTCCAGTTATCATTATTCTGTAGCATTTGTCCTAAAGCCACTTTGGAAACCACCACTTTCTTTTCTTTAGAAGAAGCATGCAGCAGACTCAGTTTGCCGTTTACATAGAAAGCAATACCCATATGAGCCACATCCAATCCCGGAGTATTCGTTGTAATAGCAATGATATCACCATTCTTTATCCAAGGCAGACCATTAAACGGTAGCTTATCTTTGGGAACATAATGAAATTCCTGACCATTCAATGACTTCTCGATCTCTTTCATTTTTGCTACATTCTCCGGAGAATTACTCAGCTGCTTGTACAGTTCCGGATGAGAAGACATGTAAGAAAGAGAAACTTTCTGGGTATATGGGCTGTAAGCTGTTGTTACGTCTTCCAGGAAACCGTTACGGATACCATTGTTTACCCAGTCTGCAATGTAGTGCAGGCGTGAAGGATAACCGTTGATTTTTCCATCACGGTAGCGAATCTTTTGCAGATTGGTAGCAAAATCGCCTTCAGCTACCTGTCCGTCTTCGGTAGGAGAGAGGGCCATAGCAAGAGTATATTCTACAAAGGTGGTGCAATCTACTTCATCACAATTGATGATAAGTTCTTCTTCGCCATCAGTAACTTCCAACGTATGTGCTACGTAAGGAATATCCAGAAAATTTATTCCATTGTTCAGCATGGCGTTGTCTTTCTCATCTGTCTGAGCACTGACAGTAGCTACACAAAGCGCACTGAACAGGAGGGTAATCATTGTTTTCATTGTTCTTTCGTTTATTAATATAAATAAAAAAGGATGTCGCAAAAGTACGACATCCTTTTCATAAATCCTTAATTTGGACAGATTAAATTTAATATTGATAGATTAAATTTTTGTAATCCGCCTTTTTGTCAAATGGTACGATGGAGAAGCCGTATTCAATGGCATTTTCTACACCGGGACGAATCAGATACGGTTCGTGTGCTATAGCTCCCCAACTATTATCACCACCTACACCCATCATACGATAGTCGATAAACATATCTACCTGTTTCACGGGTTGTGGGTCGGTGAGGTGACGGTGATTCGTTTCGTTGGTACGTGGAGCACCATTGTCGATGGTTTCGCCGCTATCCAGACTTCCAAGCAGATAGTTGGAAGCATTCAGTTCAAACGTACGGTCGGCAATGAAGAGTAAACCGGCTTTTTGTTTAGTGGTGAGTGCACACCAGTAAATATCCGTACGATGCTCATTTTCTTGTGGACGGATGTACGGTTCGTACAAGTCCTTTATCGGAGTAGTATATTCTCCGATAAACTGGGAAGTGCGACGATCACGATAGTTCTCTTCCGGACCACGGCCGTAGTAAGTAAGGTCGTTTAATATTTCCGATAATTGCATGCGCAAACCTACACGGGGTATCATCGGAGTTTCCGTACCTTCGGCTACAAAGCGATTATCCACTTTGATAATACCATTGGCAAATACCTTATAGGTAATTTCCCACTGCGCATCTACCTGCGGAAAACGATAGGTAACTTTTACAATGGACTTGTCACCATCTTTAGAAACATTGAACGATTCTGCCTTAGGTGTCTGGTAACTGGCCTCGCGCCATGCTTTCAGGCGAGTGGGAAGTTTTGCTCCGTAATCATTATCGGTAGGTGCACGCCAGAAGAAAGGTTGCGGGCCCTGGCCGTTATGGATATACTCTTGTTTCTTATAGATATAAGAGGTCAGCAAGCCGCTTTGTTTATCAAATGTAGCCTTGAAATCATCACCGCTGAAAACAACCTGTGAAAAGACTTCATCTACTTTAGCGGGATCCATGCGTACCACTTCTTTCTTAAAGAACGGATGAACATAAGTTTGTTCACGTGCGATTACCGTACCAACCGGTAAGAAAGGTTCTGCATTACGTATGGTTGCATAGAACTCGATGCGTATATCTCCCGTAGTATTCTTTTCTTTAGGAATACCTTGCAGGAATGCACTGGTAGCTGTCTTACCCGGAGCAGCATTGATATTATCCATCTGACCTTTATAAATCTCTTTTCCATGATCGCGAACGACATAGTGGAAATCATATTTATTCAGATCAGTAAATGAGAAGTCATTGCGTATCTGCACCGTGCAGGTTTGCGGATCGAACTTAATGAATTTAATGTTCTGATAAACCTTACCCATTTCAATAGTCTGGGGCTTTATACTGCGGTCGGGATAAACTACACCATTGATACAGAAGTTGCCATCGGAAGGAGTTCCGGTATCGCCGTAGTCACCACCATAATTCCAGTATTTGCGTCCGTCGCTGGTCTTGGCGGCAAAGCCTTGATCTACCCAGTCCCAGATGCAACCACCCTGCAATATCGGATATTTCTCAATCATATCCCAATAATCCTGGAAGTTGCCAAGACTGTTACCCATAGCATGAGCATATTCACACAAGATAAGCGGACGAGTCATTTCCTTATTCTGGGCATACTTTTCAATAGATTGGGGAGAAGAGTACATCGGACAGTAAATATCTGTATTCCATTCTAATCCGGCACGTTCGTACTGGATAGGACGGCTATCGAGCATCTTCAGAGTATTATAAGTAACGTAGAAGTTCAGTCCGTTTCCGGCTTCGTTACCCAGTGACCAGATGATTACAGACGGATGATTCTTATCGCGTTCGTACATGTTCATGGTACGGTCGAGGTGAGCATTCATGAATAACGGATTGTTACCCAAAGTACCACCTACATTGAGGTTATAACCCATACCGTGGCTTTCAATATTTGCTTCATCAATTACGTACATGCCATATTGGTCGCAAAGCTCGTAGAAGCGTTCCTGTTGCGGGTAGTGGCAAGTGCGTACGGTGTTCACATTATACTTTTTCCAGAGTTCGAAATCCTTGATCATAAGATCTTCCGGAACGTAATGTCCTGTGTATTCATTATGCTCATGTACATTCACGCCTTTTATAAGAATAGGCACGCCATTCACAAGCAGTTGCTTATCCTTAATCTCTATCGTACGGAAACCTACCTTGCAACTGGTAGCTTCTATTACTTCGCCATTGGTGCGTTTCAGACTGATGACGAGTGTATAAAGATTAGGTGTTTCAGCTGTCCAATGCTTTATACCACGGAGGGTTTTCTTTGTGAATTCTACTTCATTCTGATCACCTTCCACACGGGTAGAGGATTGGGTTACTTGCTGATCCTGATCATCGAGTAAACGATAGGAAACTACATAAGGAGACTTTATATCACTTTCGTTCGTAAGCTTCACTTTCAGTTGCAGGATACCGTCCTTGTAATAAGGATCCAGCGGAGTTTCTACCTTGAAGTCTGAAATATGAATTTTAGGCGTAGCATAGAGATAGATATCGCGCTCTATACCGCTGATGCGCCAGAAGTCCTGACATTCCAGATAATTGGCATCCGAGAAACGGTGTACCTGAATGGCAATCATATTCTTGCCTTTTTTGACCATGGCGGTAACATTGAAGCGGGCAGGAGTTTTGGCATCCTTGCTCATACCTACAAACTTGCCATTCATGTAATAGAAAGCAGCACCGCGCACACCGTCTGCACTGAGGAAGATTTCTTTTCCATCCCAGTCATTACCTACAACGAAATCGCGGCGATATGTACCTGTCGGATTCCAGTCTTTGGGTACATAAGGCGGATTAGGCTTGTCCCAATAAGGTTCGTAACCCTTAGAACAGAACTCGTAAGGCTGGTTGACGTAGATTGGAGTACCGAAGCCTTGCAATTCCCAGTTACCCGGCACATTGATGTCCGGCCAACGGTTCACCTCAGTACGCACGTTCATGAAGTCTGTGGGACGGTCGGCAAAGTTTTCCACATAGTTGAACTTCCATTTCCCGTTGAGGGATAGGCGGCTGGCTCCGTTCGTCCGGTCGTTGACGATAGCATCTTCTTCGGTGGCATAAGAAGTGAATGTACTCCGGGGAGCCTCCTTGTTGATACTGGTCAACTTCGGATTGGTCAACTGGTCGTAACGGTCTTCCTGTGCCTGAAGGGCGAGGGGTAGTAATACGAGACAGGTGATAAAAGTCAATTTTTTCATGAGTTGATATATTAATTATTTTTTCTCGAATTTCACCCCGTCACGCAACCACTTCTCTAGTTCTTCTGTCCACTGACGTTTGTAAGTGAAGTTATCACGGAAGCCCCAGCCATGTCCGCCAATGGGGTAGATGTGCATGGAAACGGGAACTTTCTGTTGGTTGAGAGCAAGGAAGTAGCCGATACTATTCATGGGCGGCACAGCGCCATCATCAGCAGAAAGTACGATGAAAGCTTGTGGAGAGCGGGGAGATACACGACGTTCCAGAGAATACGCATCTTCCAGTTCCTTGGTCGGGTTATCACCAAGAAGGTTCTTGCGCGAACCTCCATGAGTAATACCCGGTACCATCGAGATTACCGGATAAAGTAATATCTGAAAGTCCGGACGCGTTTCATCACTACTGTAAAGTGTAGAGAGAGAAGCGGCCAGGTGTCCGCCTGCCGATGCTCCCATAACGCCTACCTGATTCGGATTGATACTCCATTCTTTTGCATGCTGGCGAATAATGCGGATAGCCTGTTCTGCATCTGAGAGGGGCACTTCGCGGTTTCCGTTCGGCATACGATATTTCAGGACGGCATACGTGATTCCCTGTGTGTTGAACCAGGATGCCATGTCATGGCCTTCGTGATTCATTGCCAGGCGGGCATATCCGCCGCCCGGACACATCAAGATAGTCATGCCGTTCGGCTTTGCCGGACGATAAACCGTGATGGTGGGATTAACGACATTGGCCACACGACCGCCGTTCAAATCTTCCTGATCTCCTGTCAGGCCATTCGTATTAGGAGCACCGTTGGGCCACAAGGGTATCTCAACGGGCTTCTGAGCAGATAGCAGAGTTGACATAAACAGTGCTGTGATAAATAAAATTGTTCTCATTGTATTTTTATTATTTGGTTTTCATCGAAGCCTTGATGAAGTAAATTATCAGCAATGCATAAGCACCCAATGCCAGTACTTCGGACCACGTATTGTTTACCCAGGCATCATTCACCAGGTTGATACCTCCGAAACGCATTGCTGCGCTGACTACGCCCATAAGCGCACCACCGGCAATGAAACCGGATGCCAACAACGTACCTTTTTCGCCACGTTCTGCATTAAGAGCAGCATCCTTGCTACGGCTGGTTACGTACCAGTTCACAGCACCACCCACAACGAGAGGAATGTTCAGTTGTAACGGAATGAACATACCCAATGCAAATGCCAATGCGGGAATTTTGAATGCATTCAGTACGATAGCAAGTACTGCACCAATGCCGTAAAGCAACCAGGGAGCACCCACGCCATTCATTAACGGTTCAATAACTGCCGCCATCGCATTAGCTTGTGGAGCAGCCAGTTGTCCGCTGGTAAATCCGTATGTCTTATTCAGGATAATCATTACACCACCTACGGTTGCAGCTGAAACAATCGTTCCGAGGAACTTCCAGGCTTCCTGTTTGGCGGGTGTACTACCCAACCAATAACCGATTTTCAAGTCAGTAATGAAACCACCTGCCATAGATAGTGCTGTGCACACAACGCCACCCATTACCAATGCAGCTACCATTCCTTCAGGACCTTTCAAACCAACGGATACCATCACTACCGATGCCAGAATCAATGTCATCAGCGTCATGCCGGAAACCGGGTTCGTTCCTACGATTGCAATGGCATTGGCAGCCACAGTCGTAAACAGAAAAGCGATACCTGCCACCAACAGAATAGCTACCACAGTATGCAGCAAACTGCCTTGCATCACATCGAAGTAGAAGAATAAGAATACCAGTAACAGCGTTATAATAGAACCGATAGCAATAATCTTCATAGAAATATCGCGCTGAGTACGCTTCATGCTGGCTTCTACATTGGATTTTCCACCCATCTCCTTAGCTGCCAGTCCTACAGCACTCTTGATAATGCCCCACGACTTGATGATACCGATGATACCTGCCATAGCGATACCGCCGATACCGATGCTCTTGGCATAATAATTGAAAATCTCTTCGGGAGCCATGCTGCCTACGGTAGCCACAATTGACGGATTCCACTGGTTCAGCACGCTGTCACCCCAGATCATGGACATTCCCGGAATGATAATCCACCATACAGCCAGTGAACCGGCACAGATGATGGAAGCATATTTCAGACCTACAATATAGCCCAAACCAAGTACGGCCGCACCTATATTCACTTTGAATACCAGTTTTGCTTTATCAGCCAACATCTCACCAAAGCCGCATACACGTGTGGTGAAATTTTCGTTCCACCAGCCAAATGTGGCAATGATGAAGTCATATAAACCTCCAATAATACCTGCCAGCAACAACGGTTTGGCCTGGCTTCCGCCTTTTTCGCCCGATACCAGTACCTGTGTGGTAGCTGTTGCTTCGGGGAAAGGATACTTGCCATGCATATCACTTACAAAATATTTACGGAACGGAATGAGGAAGAGAATACCCAACACACCTCCCAGCAGAGAGCTGATGAATACTTGGGTGAAAGTAACTGTGATTTCTTCCGGATAAGTTTCTTGTAGAATGTATAAGGCGGGCAGGGTAAAGATGGCACCTGCCACGATAACGCCGGAACTGGCGCCGATGGATTGGATAATGACATTTTCTCCTAACGCATTCTTACGTTTGGCTGCGCCTGATACGCCCACGGCAATAATTGCAATAGGAATGGCTGCTTCGAACACTTGTCCTACTTTCAATCCCAGATAGGCTGCCGCAGCCGAAAAGAGGATAGCCATAGCGATACCCCATAATACAGACCAAAGGTTAACTTCCGGGTACTTCTTGTCAGGGCTCATCAACGGGTTGTAGACCTCGCCCGGTTTCAGTTCACGGAATGCATTTTCCGGTAGACCGGTCAATTTCTCTTCTTCTTGTTTCATAGTTTCTTAATTGCTTTTATGTTTTATAGTTATTATGTCGTCAATTAATTGTTTATTTTATCCAAATCAGCTTCAAAGAAAGCAAAAAAAAAGGAGAATTGAAAAATTCTCCTTTATTCTTATATATAAAGATGCTTATTTTGCATCTTTCGGTGTCATATCTCCTTCTACAAAGAGTCGCATCATTTCTGTTTTGGCATTCGTGCGCAAAGTGATGGACTTTTTGAAGTGTCCCGGATACTTGCCTGTTCCGTTGTAAGTAATCTTAACGGTTCCGGTTTTGCCCGGCAATACGGGTTCCTGGGTATATTCGGGAACTGTACATCCACAGGAAGCTACGGCTTGATGTATAACCAGCGGAGCATCGCCCACATTGGTGAATGTGAATACACAACTTACTACCGGATCATTTTCTGAAAATGTACCGAAGTTATGTGAGGTCTTATCAAACTTAATATCAGCTTTCCCCTGTGCCGAAACGTAACCAATGCTCAGTACGAGCATAAACATATACAATGTAAGTCTTTTCATGTCTATAAATCTTTTGTATTACACAGTGGGCAAAGGTAAGGCATTTTTGTGAAAATTAATCCAATGATGTGCGAAATAGTATTAAATGCGCCTCAGAAGGTGCTGTGGCGTATGATTAATAGTGAAAAATAAGGGAAAGAAAGTGCCGAAATCAGCTCTGTATCATGCAGGTATTTCTCTTTTTCCGTGCCTATATTCTCGAAATAATGATAGTTATATTCGGGATGGAGATGGATGCAACGGTGAATTTCTTCGGTACATTGAGAAAGTTTCATGATGACAATGGTAGTCTTTTCCTCCATATATTTCTCTATTTCTTCGGCGGTAATGATACCGGGAATAACGGTCAGACGTTCCTTCTGGCTGGCAATGTGGAGTCCTGCACAGGCACCTGCTGCAATGAAGGCGGGGATACCGGCAATGTGTTGCACAGGAATATTGTCGGCTTGCAGTTTCTCAAAGATATAGTGTATGGAAGAATAGAAACCTGCGTCTCCTTCGGCAACGATGCTGACTTTTTTATTTTCTTTATGAAGCAGGGAAGCTTCGTTATACACTTTATCGTAGGCTGCGAAAGCCTGTTCCCGGTTCTTACTCATAGGCAATGCAAAGCGGGAGAGGGCAGTATCCGGAATGTCCAGCGCATGCAGTATGTCGACAGCACGCGAAAATATCTGTCCACTTGTGGTGCGAGTTTCAGGACAAAAGATACAATCGGCATTTTGCAGGGCTTTCAAGCCTTTCAGGGTGATAAGGTCCGGTTCGCCGGGACCGAGGGATACGAATATGACGGGGTTGGACATTTTGTTAGTGATTAATGGTTAGTGTTTAGTGATAAGCACCCTCATAATAACTTTTATGGGGAGTGCAAAATTGGGGATTTTCTGAATATAAAACAAAATAAAACCCGATTTCTTGTTTATCTATCTTTTCTTGCTTACTAAAGTCAAACGCTCTGGTGCAACGGTACTTTTTAATGAACCGAATGCAATAATAGCTTGCTTACCAACTTGATGCTATCAATATACTTGTCTGCCGTTCAATGAAGCAAAGGCCTGTACGAGAAAAGATTAGCGTGTAAAGTCTGAAAACTGTTGGAAAAAACGGTTGAAAGACTTGATTTCGCCTTCCTGATGTAGTATATTTGTAGGGCGTTGGAGAGAACATAACTTTAATAGTAAACCTAAAAAACTTAGCAAATGATAAAATCTAATCTTTCTTTTCCGGACTTTGGCGGATATGTATTATTACTGCCGGTTTTCTTGTTTTTAGTAATATAATTTTATTGTTTAGAATTGGGATATCCGTTCTTGGAATAATTACATACGAAAAACGATAAAGGCGATACTTCCTCATAAGGATTATCGCCTTTTTTGTTTGTATTTATCGCTTTTTGCTTTTAAGTACCCCTTTTACGTTTTTAATAAACGTTGGATACATTTTTTAAAAACGTTCCTGTTATTCTTTAAAAACGCTGTTTATCGTTATTAATAGGGTTGTTGGTTTTGTTGTGATTTATTTTTGATGATTACAATTTGTTCATCTCTTCTGTTTTCACGGGAATGGTAAATAAAAAATGACGAAAAAAAAGAGAATAATAAGCTGTTTTTGTATACAATTCCTATGATTTTACAATAGAGTGTTTTTAAATTAATGCGGATCAAAGGCAGTTGCGTGGTTTCCCTGTTTCCGTGAAATGCTGTACATGGAAAACCTTTGCTGATTTGTCGGGTTCAGCGCCGAACAGACCGTCTTATTTCATTGAAAAACAATAAAAAGTGGACTCATCACCTCCCATGAATGGCACTTTTTGTATATTTGCAAACTGTTACAAATGTATATGAATAAAAATCAAATACAAAGTTATAGATACGATATATATGCTGAATAATAAAAATCAAGATTTTCATAATGCACGTAAACTGGCACTGACAAAAGCATTTCCGGTAATGCTTGGTATAGCTTTTCTTGGTGTCGGATATGGGGTGTATATGCGTTCCTGCGGTTTTGACATGATATGGCCTATCTGCATGGCGGCTACTATATTTGCCGGTTCAATGGAGTTTGTTACCGTCAGCTTATTGCTTAGTACGTTCAATCCCGGTTATGCCCTGTTGCTGACACTGATAGTGAACGGAAGACATCTGTTTTATGGAATATCCATGTTGGAAAAGTATAGGGGAATGGGAAGAAAGAAACTATGGGCTGTTTCCGGATTGATAGACGAAGCGTTTTCGTTAAACTATATGACAGATGTGCCTCCGGGAACAGACCGGAATTGGTTCATGTTATTTGTTTCGTTGTATCTTTATATATCATGGATAGGAGGTACTGTTGTTGGTGCAGTTTCTGCTTGTAAAGCCGTTGTGGACATCAAGGGAGTGGGCTTTGTAATGACAGCCCTGTTTATCGTGATATTTATTAGCCAGTGGCAAAAAGAACGCACACACGGCAGTTCCATATTAGGATTAGTGGTTGCGGGGGGATGTCTTCTACTTTTTGGCAAGACATATTTCATGCTTCCCACCATCTTGATTATCACTACTATTTTTACGGTGCGTTGGTTGACTACAAAGGATAAGGAGAAACTGGCATGACGGTCACAGAACAAATTGTCACTATATTCATCGTGGCGCTTGTCACGCAACTTACCCGTTGGATCCCTTTCTGGGTTTTCAGGTCTTCTGCGCACACTCCCCAATATGTAAACTATTTAGGTAGAGTACTACCTCCAGCCATATTCGGTATGTTGGTAGTTTATTGCTATAAAGATATAGATTTTCTATCACCTTCATACGGCACTCCGGAAATACTATCGGGTATCTGTGTAGTCGTTATTCAAATGCTTTTTAAGAATATGGCTTGCTCTATTTTATTAGGGACGGGATTGTATATTCTACTCATAAACTGAAATATAGTTATAACGAAATATGACCTTACATGGGGTAGGGCGTTACGAAAAGCGGAGATGATGAAATAGATTGCTTCTTTTACTTGCATTAGCTTCCGGAATAACGTATATTTGTACTTCGGCATACGACAAAGAACTCTAACTTTTTAACATCATGATAGATTATCAATTAAATACCCGCCTGAACGGGAACTTGGCAATGACCTTTTGTTTCCACGAAAATAAAGCACTGCAACAGGATACTACTTTATATAAGTTCATTTGGGTACGAAGTGGAAACTTGACTCTGGAGATAGACCATATTCCCATACAGTTGGAACAGGACGAAATCATAAGTCTTACTCCTTTGCAACATATTGAAATTAAATCGGTGGAGGGAGAGTACCTCACTTTCCTGTTCAACAGCAATTTCTACTGTATATTCGGTCATGATGACGAAGTATCCTGTAACGGTTTCCTTTTTCATGGTTCTTCCCGGGTGATGAAACTGAAACTTTCGCCGGAACAATCCGCCAACCTGAATGACATTATTCGTATCTTCCGGCAGGAGTCCGCCGTTCGCGATAATCTGCAAGAGGAAATGTTACGTATCATTCTCAAACGTTTTATCATCACCTGTACCCGCATTGCCCGTGAAAAGTGTGGCGTCACGCCGGAACAGGAAAAAGCCTTTGATATTGTCCGTCGTTTTTATATTCTGGTTGACCAGCACTTCCGCGAAAAGAAGCAGGTACAGGATTATGCCGACCTGTTATTCCGTTCCCCAAAGACACTCTCCAATTTGTTTGCCTCCTGCGGAGTACCTTCCCCGCTGCGTATTATCCATGAACGGATAGAGTCGGAAGCCAAAAGATTACTGCTCTATACCCCTAAAAGCGCCAAGGAAATCAGCGAACTGCTGGGCTTTGAAGATTTGTCCACTTTCAGCCGTTTTTTCAAGAAAATGACCGGTGAAAGTGTATCCGATTTCCGTAAATCGAACACAACGGGAAATATTGCCAACTGATACGGTGGAATTGCCATTTCACACCCCGACATAAAACCCGATTTTTGCATCAGAAAAACAAAACAATTCATTAATGCAATAATCGTATGGAAACAAAATTAAAATCTATGTTCGTAGCAGCCCTGACACTGGCTGCATCTACTCAAAAGTTAGGTATCAATCTTATCCGTGTGGCAATTCTGGTTATTTTTGTTTGGATCGGTGGGTTGAAGTTCTGGAATTATGAAGCGGAAGGCATCGTACCTTTTGTGGCAAACAGCCCTTTTATGAGCTTCTTCTATACACATGATGCTCCCGACTATAAAGAGTATAAGCTGAAAGAAGGAGAATTTGATGCCGCGAAGCATGAGTGGCACAAGGAGAATAATACGTATGGTTTTTCTCACGGATTGGGTATTCTTATTATGAGCATCGGTATCCTTACATTCCTCGGCATATTTTGGCCGAAAGTAGGACTGGTAGGTGCGGGACTTGCTATTATCATGACTCTCGGAACGCTTTCTTTCCTTGTCACCACACCCGAAGTATGGGTACCCAACCTGGGCAGTGGAGAGTTTGGTTTCCCTTTATTGACCGGTGCAGGAAGATTAGTTATAAAAGATACAGCCATTTTGGCCGGTGCAATTGTTATATTAGCAGACAGTGCGAAGAGCGTACTGGAACAATTAAAAAAATAAAGATATGAAAAAGTATGATGCCATTATCATTGGTTTCGGCAAGGGTGGGAAGACCCTGGCTGCCGAATTTGCAAAACGTCAGAAGACGGTTGCCATAGTAGAACGTTCGGATCGTATGTATGGAGGCACGTGTATCAATATCGGCTGTATTCCTACAAAGACGTTGGTACATCTGGCTAAGGAAACTCCGGTAAAGGCTACGTGGGAAGAGAAGAAGGATTATTATCGTCAGGCCATTGGTCGTAAAGAAGAGGTGACTTCTTTCCTGCGGAATAAGAATTATCATAATCTGGCTGATAATCCTAATGTGACGGTGTATACAGGTGTCGGATCGTTTGCCGGTCCTGATGTGGTAGAAGTGCGGACGGAGACAGAAGTAATTGAATTGCAGTCTTCTCAGATCTTTATAAATACCGGTGCGGAAACCATCGTACCACCTATTGATGGAATAAAAGAGAATCCCCGCGTATACACCAGCACTTCCATCATGGAACTGGAAGAACTTCCCGAACGGCTGGTGATTGTGGGTGGAGGCTATATCGGCTTGGAATTTGCTTCCATGTATGCCTCTTTCGGTTCGAAGGTGACGGTACTCGAAGGGTATCCCGAACTGATTGGCCGCGAAGACAGGGATATTGCCGCCAGCGTACAGACCGTATTGGAAAAGAAAGGCATTGTTTTCCATCTCAACGCGAAAGTACAATACGTGGACGGTGCAACGGTGATCTATGAGGATGCTGTAACTCATGAAATCCATCATCTGGAAGGAGATGCTATCTTATTGGCAACAGGGCGTCGTCCGAATACTTCGGGGTTGAATCTGGAAGTTGCCGGTGTGAAAGTGAATGAACGGGGAGCCATTATTGTAGATGAATGGTTGCGTACTACTAATCCGGCCATCCGTGCCATTGGCGATGTAAAAGGTGGATTACAATTCACCTATATTTCATTGGACGATTACCGCATTATCCGTGAGGATTTGTTTGGTGCAGGAGAACGGCGTACGGACGACCGTGAGCCTGTGAGTTATTCGGTATTTATGGACCCTCCTTTGGCACGTGTGGGGTTGAGTGAGACGGAAGCCCGTAAGAAAGGACTGAACATAAAGGTGAATACACTTCCCGTAGCAGCCATTCCGCGGGCACGTACTTTAGGTGAGACTGACGGGTTGTTTAAGGTAGTAGTGGATGCCGATACAAATAAGATTCTGGGCTGCTCCCTGTTCGGACCGGAAACAAGTGAGATCATTAATATCGTATCTATTGTAATGAAAACGGGACAAGAATATACTTTCTTGCGTGATTATATATTTACACATCCCAGCATGAGCGAAGCATTGAATGATCTGATGAATTTTTAGACATTCTTATATAAGAGGTGTTCGGGCACAAATTCGGTTAAATTATAGGACGGGTATTTGCGTATCTCCCCAAAAATGACGAATATTGTACTCGAATTCTATACCTTTTTATTGTCATGAAACGAACTACTGCAATAACCGTCTCCCTTTTAAGTATTTTATGTGTGGCTTGTGGCCCGAAAAACAAACAAAATTCTACTGATCTACAGGCTACCACAGCTTCTGCATCAGCCACAGACTCTATTTATCCGGTTTATGCCCAAGGGTTTGAAGTGAAATATCTCCCCAATCATGTCCGCTTGGTGGACTTGCGCGATCCTCAAAATGAAAGTAGTAATACTTTCCATTATGCATTGGTGCCCCGGGGAACAAAACCCGAAGGGATTCCTTCTGATTATACCGTGATTGAAACACCGGTACGCAGTGCCATTTGCATGACTTCTTTACAGTTATCCAATTTCATCAAACTGGAAGCCTGCGATAAAGTGGTGGGTATAACCAGTACACGCCATTTGTTCAACAAAGAGATGAATGAGCGCTTGAAATCGGGTAAGACTGCCAAAATAGGAATTGAAGGTAACTTTGATAATGAAGTGATCATGAGTGTGAATCCGGATGTCATTTTTATCTCCCCTTTCAAGCGGGGTGGATATGATACGATGCGTGAAATCGGAATACCTTTGGTTCCGCACCTGGGATATAAGGAAATGACTCCGCTGGGACAGGCGGAATGGATTAAATTCATCGGCTTGTTTATTGGACAGGAAGAGGAGGCGAATGAAAAATTTGCTGCAATAGAAAAGCATTATAATGACCTGAAACAACTGGCTGCTGATGTGAAGAAGCGTCCGGTAGTATTCAGCGGTGAGATACGTGGAGGAAACTGGTATGCAGTAGGCGGTAAGAGCTTCCTGGCCGAACTGTTCCGTGATGCGGGAGCCGATTACTTCTTGAAGGACGATCCCCGTTCCGGTGGCGTTACACTGGATTTTGAAACAGTATACAGCCAGGCGGAGAGTGCCGATTACTGGCGTATTGTGAATAGTTACGACGGTACATTCTCTTATGACGCTTTGAAGTCGCTTGATCCTCGTTATGCCGACTTCCGTGCATTCCGTGACAAAGGCGTTATTTATTGTAATATGCGCGAGCAACCTTTCTACGAAAGTATGCCGATGGAACCGGAAATAGTGTTGGAAGATCTGATCCATGCGTTCCACCCCGATTTATTACCTGATTACCAACCGAAATACTACGCACGTTTGCAATGAAAAGACCGACACTGCTCCTGATGCTGGTGATACTGGCATCCATATTCCTGTTTTTCTTGCTGAACCTGCTGTTAGGCTCTGTCCATATTCCTTTTCGTTCCGTCTGGAACATCTTATGGGGGAATACGGATGAGTCCATTATCTGGCAGAACATCATTTGGAAATCCCGTGTGCCGCAGGCATTGACGGCGTTAGTAGCGGGAGCAGGGCTATCGGTGAGTGGTTTGCAGATGCAGACGGTTTTCCGGAATCCGCTGGCAGGACCGTCAGTGTTGGGTATCAGTTCGGGTGCCAGCCTGGGAGTAGCCTGTGTGGTATTGCTATCGGGAGCGATGGGCGGTGTGGCATTGAGCAAGCTCGGATATATGGGAGAAGTGGCGTTGTCCATTGCAGCTATTATCGGAGCACTGTCCGTGATGGCGCTTATCGTATACGTTTCACAGAAAGTAAAGGGAAATGTGACGCTGCTGATTATCGGTGTGATGATTGGTTATGTGGCAAGTGCCATTATCGGCGTATTGAAATATTTCAGTGTGGAGGAAGATATTCGTGCATACGTCATTTGGGGACTGGGTAGTTTTGCCCGTGTGTCGGGGGATCAGATGATACTGTTTGTTTGTATCATGGCGGTCTTGTTGCCACTCTCGTTTCTGCTGATAAAGACGATGAACTTATTGCTGCTGGGCGATGGGTATGCACGGAACCTGGGGCTGAACATTAAGAGGGCGCGCCTGTTGGTAATCTCCTGTTCAGGTGTATTGGTGGCGATTGTGACGGCATATTGCGGTCCGATTATGTTTATCGGTCTGGCTGTTCCCCATCTTTGCCGGGCTATATTTCATACATCCGACCATCGGATACTGATGCCTGCCACATTGTTGGTAGGGGCTTCGTTGGCGTTGGTGTGCAACCTCATAGCCCGCATGCCGGGATTTGAAGGAGCTTTACCGGTGAATTCGGTGACTGCTTTGGTAGGTGCTCCGGTAGTGGCATCCGTGCTCTTCAGGAAGCGTAAAGGGGAACTGGAAGAATAATTGAGAATTGAAAATAAAGAGGTCTTGAAACAGGAAACTATACATATTGAGAAACTATCCATTGGCTATCCCGGTAAAGGAGATGTGAAAGTCGTGGCAAGCGATATTTGTGCCGGAATCAATAGCGGGGAGTTGACTTGTCTGTTGGGTGCCAACGGGGTGGGGAAGTCTACATTGTTGCGTACGCTTTCCGCATTTCAACCGAAGTTATCCGGTGAAATACGTATACAGGGAAAAGAGATTGGCTCTTATACGGACAAACAACTTTCAAAAGTGATCAGTGTAGTCCTGACTGAAAAGTGCGACATCCGCAATATGACTTCTGTGGAACTTATCGGTCTGGGACGCAGTCCATATACCGGTTTCTGGGGAACACTCTCCAAAGAAGATAAAGAGGTAGTGGATCATGCTATCAACTTGGTCGGAATATCTCACCTGGCACATCGCATGGTGCATACACTGAGTGATGGTGAGCGGCAGAAGGTGATGATTGCCAAGGCACTGTCACAGGAAACTCCGGTGATTTTTCTGGACGAACCTACTGCCTTTCTTGATTTCCCGAGTAAAGTGGAAATGATGCAATTGCTCCATCAGTTGAGCCGGCAGACGGATAAGACTATTTTCTTGTCTACACATGACCTGGAACTTGCCTTGCAGATTGCGGATAAAATCTGGTTGATGGATAAGGTGAACGGGGTGACTATCGGAACTCCCGAAGACCTTTCACTGGATGGAACGCTCAGTAGTTTCTTTGCCCGTAAAGGAATTGTGTTTGATCTGGAGACAGGATTATTCCGGGTGAACAATGAATATACTTCCCAGATCCGTATTGTCGGGCATGGACAAAAATACGCTATGGTGCGGAAAGCTTTGCAAAGAAATGGTATTCTGGCAAACCGAAACGTGGAGTCGGACGTTTATATTGAAACGGGAGATTTGAAAGGGGACGGTACTTTTGTACTACACCCGGTAAACGGCGAAGCGGTGACTGTGCAAACCATTGATGAACTGCTTGCAGAGATTGTGAAAATTCTATGAGACATTCGACAAAAGATAATTATCTCTATCTGACTACCACTCCGGTGCCCCGTCTGATAGTATCATTGGCTGTACCTACGATTATCAGTATGTTGGTTACGTCATTCTATAATATGGCGGATACGTACTTTGTGGGAAAGATCAATACCCAGTCGACGGCGGCTGTAGGTATTGTGTTCTCGGTCATGTCCATTATTCAGGCGGTGGGCTTTTTCTTCGGGCATGGTTCGGGGAACTATATTTCGCGGAAACTCGGTGCGCAGGAGACTGGGAATGCAGAGAAGATGGCGGCTACCGGTTTCTTCTGGGCGTTGTTTATGGGTATATTTCTGGCAGTGGTGGGACTTATCTTCCTTACCCCGTTGTCGCTTGCATTGGGTTCTACACCTACTATCCTGCCTTATACGGAAAAATATCTGGGCATCATATTGCTGGGTGCCCCTTTTATGACTGCTTCGTTAGTACTGAACAATCAGATTCGTTTCCAGGGAAATGCAGCGTATGCGATGGTAGGAATCGTATCGGGTGCGGTGATTAATGTGATACTGGACCCTATTCTGATTTTTGTCTTCGATATGGGGATATCGGGTGCTGCGTTGGCTACAGTCATCAGTCAGATCTGTAGTTTCTCCCTGTTGTTGTATATGTGCAGAAAGGGGGGCAATATCCGTATCCGTTTCAGGAACTTCACACCTTCACTGGCTTTCATAAAGGAAATTATTGGTGGTGGTACTCCTTCGCTTGCCCGTCAGGGGCTGGCGAGTGTAGCTACTATCTTGCTGAATGTGGCTGCCGGGGCTTATGGAGATGCGGCTATTGCGGGCATGTCTATTGTTACCCGTATCGCAATGTTCATTAATGCTTTCCTGATAGGCTTCGGACAAGGTTTCCAACCGGTATGCGGTTTCAATTATGGTGCAGGATTGTATGCGCGTGTCCGTCAGGGATTCTGGTTTTGTGTAAAGGTGGGATTCATCTTCTTGGTGGTGTGTGCGCTGGCAGGCATGGGATTTGCTGAAGAGATTGTTTCTTTGTTCCGTAAGGGAGACCCGGATGTAATTGCAGTAGGTGCTGCTGCCTTGCGTTGGCAGTTCATTACTTTTCCGTTGGGTTCATGGATTGTGATGAGTAATATGATGTTGCAGACGATTCGTAAACCGGTAAAGGCTACCATTATTTCTTCTGCCCGCCAAGGATTGTTCTTTATTCCGCTGATTTTTATTCTGCCTCATTATCTGGGTTTGCAGGGTGTAGAAATGTGTCAGGCCGTTGCTGACCTTCTTACGTTCATTCTTGCCATACCGTTGACATGCAGTGTACTGAATGAAATGAAACGAAAGCAGGCGGAGCAGTTGTAAATCAGAGCCGGTATCCTACGGTGAAGAACGAAGCGAGATTCTTGGGAGAGAATTTCTCAATGCCGGATGATTGCAATAGGTTATCCAGCTGGTCGTTTACCTTGATCATTCCTAATTGAAGCTCTGCTCCGAATATGAATTTGTGATATTCTATGTTGAGGCCGAACATAAGGCCGGCGTCAAAGCGTTTGTTTCCCATTTTGTCATCTATCCGGTTACCGAAAGTATCTATGCGGAATCTGTAGCTTCTGTTAGGATTGTATTCACTACTGTAATCATATTCCTCCATCTCGCCGGATGTCTTTCCGCCTACGCCATAGGCAATATACGGGCCGGCACTCAGGGAAGCACTGTAATTCTTTCCAAGGTTGAGGCGGGCGGCCATCATGATGGGGAGCTGGATATACAATTCGTTCATGTTCACTTTGCCTACATATTCCACTTCTTCACGGGCACCTATCGATACGAAGTTCAGTGATGGTTGAAACACCCATGTACGGTTGAACTCATAGTTCATGCCGACACCTACTTTGTAGGCGATGCGTGTATCACTTTCTACATTTTCTCCATAGAAGTTGGAGGTACCGACTCCGGCTTTTACCTGAAAGGAGATAGGGGATTGGGCATTTGCTCCCAATGCTATGATTGCAAAGAAAATAGTGAGAATAGTCTGTTTCATTACTTGAACCTTGTAAGGGGTTGATGTTTATTTGCTCGCAAAGATATAAATTATATGATTACATACAATTATGTAGTCGGATTATCATTTAATAGAATTTCCTGATCAGCCAATCTACCAGACTAAACGGCAGCATAGGCTTGATGCGTGCAAAGAATACTTGTTCCCATGGACCGACTTTTGTGCGGAAAGTAGGGCGGCGGCTATTTACTAGTTTGCAGATTGCTTTGCCTAACTTTTCCGGTCGGCAACCATTGTTTTCAGATTGCTCTACGTTTCGCATGGCTTTTGCAAAACTCTCTTCGTATTGTGGATGGGAGAGAGTGGTCTGGCTCACTTGCCGTTGGGCTGTGAAACCAGTCTGGAAATCTCCCGGTTCGACTACGCAAACTTGTATACCCAGTGGCTTAACTTCCTGATAAAGCGCTTCACTATACCCTTCAATCGCAAACTTGGATGCACTGTAGAAAGCCTGAAAGGGAACGGCAAGGACGCCTGCAATGGAACTGATATTTATGATTCGTCCGTGTCCGGCTTCGCGCATGAAAGGCAGTACTGCTGCACACATACGGACGGCACCCGTGAAATTCGTATTCATCTGACGTTGTATCTCTTCCTCGGTAGTGAGTTCGATAGCTCCGCTGATACCCATCCCGGCATTGTTGACAAGTACATCAATGCTACCTTGCTCTTTCAGAATTGTCGATATGGCATTGGATACTGATGCAGGATCAGTAATATCTAATTGCAACATTTTGAAGCCGGGATTATCGGATACTGCTTTCCGACTGGAGCCATAAACGATATGTCCTTGTGCAGCCAACTGCGTAGCAATGACTCTTCCAAAACCGGAAGAAGCGCCGGTGACGAGGATTATTTGAGGGTGTTTCATATTTGAGGTTTTTAATTTAAGTTTCGCATATAGCCTGAAGGGCTTTCATTATATAGCGTAGGGCTTTCAGTCTGACAGGCTACATGTAAAACTTGTTTTTTATTCTATGTAATTATTTTCCCTTCTTCGCTAATGAGCAGAATCGTCAGTTCTCCTTCCGGTAGCAACGGGTCACAATATTGATGGCACAGTTCGAGCAAACGGGAGCAAAAAGCTTGCAAATCTTCAGCAGAGAGCAATGCCCATAACTCACGGGCTAATGTTATCTTTTCGATAACAGCAAGTGTTTCTCCGCTGCATCCGGCAGAAAGGGCCACTTCACGTAGGAAATCCTTATTCATCGTCACCTGTTTGCTGTGCGTATCCAGATTGCCTTCTGCCAGCTTCACGGCTTTTCCTATCATGATACCCAAAGTCACCGCTTTGATTTCCAAATCTGCGGCAATCTTTATCGTATCTCCAATGAAGTTTCCGTAATGAATAAATGCCTGTGCAGGCAGTTCGGGATAGTATCCTTGGACATACTTTTCACTCTTTGCACCGGAATTAAGGACGATACGCGGGCTTCCTGTTGCCCGACCTACTTCCATGGATTTGCGGATGGAATCTACAAATGCTTCGGAAGAGAAAGGTTTCACGATACCCGAAGTTCCGATGATAGAAATACCGCCTTCTATACCCAGACGGGGATTGAAAGTCCGCCGGGCTATCTCTTCGCCACCCGGCACGGAAATAGTGACGGCAAAAGGATTGGGCTGTTTGGAAATGCCAAGTCGTTGAAGGCATGCCTTTACATTGTTTTCAATCATTTTACGGGGAGTAACGTTGATGGCAGGTCCTCCCACTTCCAGTCCTAAACCCGATAGGGTAACAATGCCTACGCCTTCGCCTCCACAGACGATAACGGTATAATCATCAGCACCAAGTTCTGCGGGTGTTGGATCGTCAAAGCGGAAAGGCACGGCAACATTGGCCTTGATCTGCATGCCATTAGTTACATCGGGGTCATCACCTGCATCTTTGATGACAGTGGCATCTGCTTCCAGCATCCAGTCATCGTTCACACAGCTGGGATGCGGGTAAAGTTCTTGCTCTTCGACGGGAACATAAATGGTCTCTCCGTTAGGGAGAATAACAGGGAATTCTGCGGGTCGGGGCTGGCGTTGAACGTTGAAAATATCCCAGGTTGCAGCTACAGCGGCTGCGGCTGCACAAGTACCCGTAGTCAGACCACTACGCAAAGGATAAAAATCTGGAAAATGTTTTTCAATCATCCGGCGCAAACCATGCTCACCGTTCACTATCATAAAACTTCCGGGCATTGGCGGACGACGGATTGCAAAAATGCGGATACCTTCTTGAAGGGCAGCTTCCACTTTTTCATTGAATCCTCCGGAAAGTCCGCTTTCCTTTATCAATATGGCTTCGGGGTGAAGTTGCTGTAACAGGATGCGTTCGTCTTCGCCTGCATGGTAGTAATGCAGATATTTTTCGGGAAAACCTTCACGTTTGGCCAGGCGGCGGGAGCTCTCACGGTTAAGGATACGGAAGTAGCAACAGGCACTTTCCTGCCAGAGGGGCTTTAGCTTGGCAATGCTTTGTACGCCTGTCAGTGCCAGGAGGGTGAAGATATCTTCTTTCCTGATTTGCCGGATGGCATCTTCAAAATCATCGCACCAGGTGATGTGTTCTTCATCGCGTGGCGGGTAAATACGTTCGAATCGGATGACAAGCAGGTTCAGGGTATGGGCTACTTTCTCTACGGTCTGGTGCAGTTGTATGGCAAAGGGGTGGGCGGCATCTACCAGTAATTGAATGTTATGTTCCCGGCAACAGTGTTCCAGGTCCAGTTCGTCCATGGCGCCTTGCAGGCGGATACCGTGGTGCATAGTTACTTCCTGCTCGTCTCCTTTGGTAGAGTAGTAGAATGGCTTTCCGGCTTCTTCAAGGGTACGGGCAGCGATGCGTCCTTCGGTGGTTCCGCCTAATATTAATATCATTACTTTTAGGTTTTAGTTGAACAAAAAGTGATAATGTGATAATGTGATAATGTGATAATGTGATAGGGTGATAAAGTGATAATGTGATAAGTAGCTGTATTATATATCACGGAGTGTTATCTCATTATCACCCTATCACTTTATCACCTTATCACTCCCTTCTTATTTACGGAAGAGATGTTTGAACTCATGGGCGTAGAGCCGGGAAAGGCCTTCGCGATTGTCGATGGCTTCACTTACGACAATCATAGTGGTGAGCGTCAGGTTGTTCTCTTTCACAATCTTGGCAAGGTCCTTCAACTCTCCGCGATAGATGCGTTCGTCTTTCCAGGTAAGGTGGTAGCAAACGGCAACGGGAGTGGTTTCGGGATATTCCTGTAAGAGCTCTTCCTGCACCTGTTCGGCAATGCCGGCACTGAGGAAGATACACATGGTGCTTTGTGAGCGTGCCAGCAGGTGGAGTTGTTCGCGTTCCGGCATGGGGGTACGTCCTTCACCGCGGGTAAGGATAATACTCTGCACCTTCTCAGGAATGGTAAACTGAGACTTCAGCGCAGCGGCAGCAGCCTGGAAGGAAGAAATACCCGGGGTGATGTGATAACTCATGTGATGCTGGTCGAAATAGTTCATCTGTTCCTGGATGGCACCGTAGATGCAGGGATCGCCCGTATGCAGGCGGACGATGAATTTGCCTTCATCATAGAATTTCTTCATCAGTGCAAACTGTTCTTCCAAGTCCATGGAAGCCGAACTGCATACCGTAGCACCCGGTTTGGCACAGAATGTCAGTTCGCGGGGGACGAGACTGCCGGCGTAGAGGATGAGATCTGCCTTCTCCAGCATTTGCCTTCCACGCACGGAGATGAGGTCGGGATCACCCGGACCTGCGCCGACGATTTCGATATGTCCGTAGTAACGGAGCACTCCTTCTTCAATGGCTATGGCCATGGTGTAGTTTCCGCCTTTTTGCTTGTCCAACAGAAGTTTACCACCGTTCGCGGAAAGAAAGGCGGCGGCTTCGGAAACGCTGGGCGTACCCATATGCTTCTCTACTACCGGACTGGGGTTAGGGACGGAGATTTCTTTCAGTTCCTCCGCACTGTAATAGCGTATCTGATAGGCACGTTCCAGCTCCTTAATGACCGGTTCGTTGCGTTTCTCGTTAATGGTGGCGATGTACTTTACGGCACGGGGCATGAAGGTACTGTTAATCATCGTGCCAAGGATGTTTTCAACGATGTCATGCACGGGACCTGCCTGATGTGCCAGACCTACGCCGACATGCAATACCTTGGGCACATAAAAGAGCGCAGGGGTATCATGCGTATTGTGCAGGAAAGGAGTGACGAGTATAACCAGCTGGTAACGGCTGAGGTCTACATCCCGGAATAAGCCGTAATGTATATCCACGTGTGGCGGGCAGGTCTTTTCCAGATATTCCGTTCCCTGATCACGCACTTCGAGGAAGAGGGCGGTGGGAACTTTCTTCACAAAAAGGCTGATGATGTTATTCATCATACCATATTCCGTCTCACCGGGGATGGCAGCCCAGTCAAATTTATCACCCAGGGTGTCCAGTGCCCAGAGTCCGGTGCGGTCGCTTTGGGTGGTGATAACAGGTTCGGCGCCGAGAATATGGGCGATGTTTTCTGTCATTTCGTTGGCCTTTCCGATGTGTCCCGAGAGGACGGAAACGGCATAGCGGCCAGTGCTGTCTACACAGATCACGGCGGGATCTGTATGTTTATCTTTCACATGCGGGGCGATGGTGCGGACGCAGATGCCCATGGCACCTATGAAAATAAAGGCATCGTAGCGATGGAAAGACAGAGCCATAAATTCTTCGTAAAAAGAAACGTATGTGCAGTCGGGTGCAGGAGTCGTGGTGATTATTTCGGAATCGGGAAACTCGTTACTCAGCGTTCGTGCAATGGGCAGACTGCTTTCGGAAATCAGTATAATAGCTACCTTCATAGGGTGGCTCTCATTATTCTTATTCATAAGGTTACTTTCATTATTTCTATCGGGTTATAATCATTGAGTGCGATCTGCAGGGAGGGTTGCAGAGACATTCCTGCGTTTTCTGCTCCTTTGTGGAACAATTCCCTGCTATTGGAGGATACGGAGTTGAAGACGATGCAACCGCCGGGCTGCAATACTTCTTTCAGGCGTACCAGTATATCTTCTAATTTTCCACCGTGTCCGCCGATAAAGACAGCGTCGGGGCGGGGGAGAGGTTCCAGATCAGTTTGCAGGAAATCTCCGATTAAGGCTGTGATTCCCGGCGCACCGAAACGTCGGGAGTTGATGCGCATCAGTTCTTCTCCTTCGGGACGTATCTCGAACGAAACAACCGTAAGATGCGGGAATTGCAGGCGGGCTTCGATGGAGACAGAGCCTGTGCAGAAACCTATGTCCCAAAAGACACGGCGGCGATTCAGTTCCAATGCCTGCAAGGTAAGGAGTCGGATCGGAGCTTTGGTAATCATGCGGGCACGTCCGTCCAAGTGGGCAAATTGTTCGTCGGGAAGACCGAAGGGGCGGGGTTGTTCAGTTATGGAGGGCTGACTATCTATAGGGAGGAGAGCTTCCTTGCTATGGGTGTCGTAGCTGACCGTATACGGGTGCCGTAGCTGATCGTCTACGGGTGCCGTAGCTGGCCGTCTACGGGTATCGTAGCAGAGCAGCAAATTATTCGGATGCTCAAATGTCTCTTTTTCAGCTTCTTCAAGACTCATCCGGCGAATGCGCTCGCGTTCGGGATTGCCGAGGTGTTCACCGATGTACATCGTGTAATCGGTGTATCCGTATTCCAACATTCGCGCGGCGATAGTGGCAGGGGTATGCTCCCGATCTGTCAGTACACCTATTTTGTGGGCACGTTCTATGAGTGCTTTGTCCAGTTCCTGCCATGGACGTCCTGTCAGAGAGACGGTACGCATATCGTCGTAAGGCATCACCAGCCTGTGTGCTAATGTTTGCAGGGAATTGAAAGTCGGGTAGAGGCGTATCTTTGCATCGGGCAGTTTTCGTTTTACCGTATTGGCGAAGCCGAAAAACAGAGGATCTCCGGATGCAAACACGACAATAGATGCATCGGAAGCCTTCTTCTCAAAGTCTGCAAAAATGTTTTCGTATTGGGCAAAGACGTTATCCAGTGGAACTGTTATGGAAATCCATTCCGCACCTTCCGGAAGTAACTTCTCTACAATCTCCCGATGCCGCAAGCCGCCGGAGAAAACTTTTCCTTCCCGGATGTGCCGCAGCACTTCGGGCGGGAAGAAAGGTTCCCGGTTGTCGTCCATGCCTATGATGATAAAGTTTCGTATCATAGCGTATCTATTTACACATCCCGTCCCGGCCTTAACTGTTCCGCATCATTGTAGCACAAGATTGCATTTACCAGCGTTGCAGCCAAATTACTTCCTCCTTTTCGTCCTTCCACTATCAGTTTGGGTATTTCCATGAACGGCTTCACCATGTGTTTGGATTCCTGTACATGTACAAAGCCCACAGGCGCGGCAATAATACCGCTTGGTACAGCCTTTCCTTTACGTACCAGATCACAAAGTTCCATCAAAGCCGTCGGCGCATTACCGAATACGAACAAGGCATCCGGATGTTCCTCCACCGCCAGACGTATACCGGCTTGTGTACGGGTGATTCCTTTTTCCGCTGCCATTGCCGCTACCCGTTCATCGGAAAGATAACATTTCACTTCTACCCCCAGCCGTTGTAAAGCTCCTTTGCGGATACCACTGGCAGCCATCGTCACATCCGTAACAATCGTTTTCAACCGACCGTCCGCTATTTTCTGATAAAGCTTTTCCACAGCACCTTTGTCCGTATACAGCACCTTTTCCATTTCAAAATCAGCCGTGGTATGGATGGCGTGCAGCAAAGCCCATTTATGATCCAGAGGAATATTCTTATTCTTTAGTTCCGACTCAATGGTCCGGAAACTTTGTATCATGATGTCCTGACCTATCCCCTTAGTCGGTTGTTCATCCTTATCCGGACGGTTATAATATCCCCGGGGAGTAATGAACTTGCCGTTCCACGCATAAGACTGCGAGTTACCGATCAGGATGACCGTAAACATATCCACTTCTTCGGGATTGAAATCAGCGAGTGTCGTCAGATGTACTTCCTGTTCCTCCCGTCCAGCCTGGCGTACATAACCTACCGGAGTCTCCGGAGCACGTCCTTCTGCGAGAAACAGCTCTTTCAGTCGATAGAGTTGCCAATACCGCCCTTCGCTTTTCGGATTGTATACAGCCGTTACGAAATCGGCCATAGCTGCCGCACGGATGCGACGCTCAATCCGTTCCCACGGTGTCATCAGATCGGAAAGAGAAATCACACAGAAATCATGTCCCACAGGAGCACCAAGCAGTGAAGCCGCTTTCTGAAAAGCGCTGATACCCGGCAAGGCAATCACTTCGACGTTGCTGTTCCGTTCCCGCTTCATCTCGTAAATCAGCGGAGTCATTCCATAAATCCCCGCGTCACCGGAACTGATGACACAAACCGTTTTTCCTTGTTCCGCCAATTCAAATGCCTGTTCCGCACGAGTGCGTTCCCGCTTCATACCCGTATCTATACATTCTGTTTCAGGGTGGAGATAAGGCTGGATAAAACGGAAATAATATTTATATCCCACTACTACATCCGCTTCGCGAACCGCCTCCAGAACCGCAGGCGTAATGTCTTGTTCGCTGCCCGGTCCGATGCCGGCAACTATTATCTTTGGCTGTTTCATATCGCTTATATTTCTATCATGCAAAGATACATTCTATTCTCTAAATTTCGGGTATAAAAGGGTGTAAAAAGGGCTACACCCTTTGCCTGGAATGGTGTAGCCATCCGGGGCAAAAGGTGTAGCCATAAGAGGGAAAGGGTGTAGCTATTTCAGCAACGCCTCAATGTGTTCCATATATAACTTCCGGATAGCGGGTTGTTCGCCCAGTCCCTGCATACGGACATTGGCCTGATAACCTGCCTTTTCCATTTCCGGTTTCCATACTCCGACGATGTCTTCTTTTGTATGATTACCGCATACCAGCAACAACGGTATCAGTGTCACTTGTTTCGGGCGTGTCTCCTTCAACTGTGCCAGTGTAGCGTCCAGTGTAGGATAACCCTCGATGGTGCTGACGTGGAAGTTTTTCAGTCCGTGGGCTTTCATCATATAGTCCAGCATGGCGTAAGTGGCGGTACTTGGCAATTGATTGCCATGTCCCACATAGATGACATCCTCTTTCTTTCCGGGCTGTTCCTGTGTCAGAATTTCGATAACCTTTTCGCAATCTTCTACTGTATAAAGCAATGGGTTACCCACCTTTATTTCCTTAAAGAAGGGTTTCACGCTCTCCGCATCGCGGCGGACGGAAGTCATTTCACTTCCTTCAATCAGTGTTGTACTCTGTATCAGTACACGCGAATATCCTTCGCTTCTGAGTTTCAGCAGTGCGTCTACCGGACTGTCTTTATGAACGCCTTGCTTCTCCAGCCTGCGCCGAACGATGGGAGAGATATACGCTTCGCGCACTTCAAACTGCGGAAAAGTTTCTTTTGCCTCACGGGTGATTACGTCGAGCGTCAGTGCACGCGTATCAGGATCCGAACTTCCGTAATGGGTAATGAGAAGGGCGGTCTTCTCCCCCTGTGCAGAGGAGAAGAGAGCCACACTCAGTAAACAAAGAGTGATGAAAAGATGCTTCATATCAATAATAAGTTGTTATGCGTTAATTCTTTAGTTTTAAAGTCAGACTCACCACTAACATACGTCCCGGTGAGTACAGGGTGAAGTTCTTCGTCAGAGGTCTCATATCTCTCTTGTTGAAGATATTGTCGATACCGATACCGGGTTCCAGGAAGAAACTGCTGAAACAGTCGAAGGAGTGGCGGGTGTTCAGGTTCCAGATACCGTAACCCGGAGCATCTCCGTCGGCATCTCCCGGATAGTAGCATTTGCTTTGCAGACGGCCGTTCAGGTTGAGGTTCATGGTATAGTCACCCCATGAATGTGCATAGTTTCCGCTGATGGTTGCCGTGTGGCGGATGCTGCGTTGAATGTTTTGCCAGCCTTCTTCACCTTTACCGCGGGCATAAGCGTAGGTATAGTTACCATTCAGCGTAAAGCCGGCGAACGGATTGCCTGACAAACTCACCTCAAAACCACGGACGGTAGCCTTTTCAAAGTTGATGTATTCTTTCAGGTTCACATTCTTGGTAGATGATAAGTCTGCCAGTTCGGGGAATTCTTCCTTCAGTTGCTGCTGGGCCTCAGCGGACAAATCATTGAATGCGGTTACTTTGGAAGACACCATATCTGTCAGATAATTCAGATATCCCGTAACAGAGGCACTGAAACGGTTGGTGCGGTATTCCATATTAACGGAGTAGTAGTTGCTGTGTTCAGGCTTCAGGTCAGCATCACCGATGGAGATAGTGTATTTGCTACCCATTTTCTTGAACATGCTGTAATACAATTCGTCTACGCCGGGAGCACGGAAACCTGCTGCATACGTGGCACGTACGTTGAAGTTTCCAATATTGTACATGGCTGCCACTTTCGGGGTGAAACGTCCACCTGCCTGTTCATGATAGTCATAGCGTGCACCGACAATGCCCGTGAAGTGATCCCACAGTTTTACCTCATGCTGTCCGTAGCCCGACAAAGTATACACTCCCTTGTCTACATCGGCATCGGGACGAACAAGAATGTCCTTGCGGTAGTCCACTCCGAAGACAGTAGTACTGTTGGTGGTGAAACCGAAGATACCTTTCAGTTCGGTATCATGAAACTTCTGTCTTTTGGTGAATGCGTAGTCACCCGGCTGGTAATCACCGGCTGCCAGCATGTATTTGTAGCGCGAAGTATAATTGTTGCCTACATAATCCAACTGGATGGAGGAACGTTTATTCAGTCTGTACTTGGCTCCTGTACCCCAGTTGTAGCCTTCGTAATGTGTATTATAATCATTTCCGCCTGTCATGCCGTCGCGTTTGGCGGGTCGGTCGGTCATACGCCAGTAATATCCGCCATTGGCATAGAACGAGAGTTTTTCCGTAGCATCGTAGGTAAATTGCTGAGAAAAGTTATTCATGCTGTAGCCGATGGAAAGCTGATCGAGGGTTTCAACCAGGTCATCATTCTTGTCTACAGTCAGGCCACTGTTCTGCCAGCCATCCGAGTGATCGTATTTATAAGCAGTGTAAGAGGCGAGCTTTCCTTTGGCAATGTCCAGGTTGAGGCCTTGTGAAAACTGATTCTTTCTTGTATAACGGCTGTTGGTGGTGAAGGAGATTTCATCTTTCGGCTGGTTAGTGATGATGTTGATAACACCGGCAATCGCATCCGAACCATAGAGCGAAGAAGCTGCGCCGTTTAAAACTTCGATACGCTTCACACGGCTCATGTCTATCTGGCTGATGTCAATATTACCGCTGATATCTCCCGTCACTTTGCGTCCGTTAATCAGTATCAGTACATATTTATTGGAAAGTCCGTTCATCATCAGATACGAACCCATCGCATTCGGAGAGAAGGAGAGAGAGGGAACCATCATGGTCATGGCTTGTTGGAAATCCGTGATTCCGGCACGTTTTATTTCGTTGGCGGTGATGACGGATACCGGTGCCGGAGTATTTTTCAGTCGCTGGTGCGTACCCGTACCGGTTACTACTACAGGATTCAAATCCACAGTTTTATCTACGGAAGTTTCACCTTTATCAGCCTGTGCCCATGCACCGGCAGCGATACTTCCCATTAAGAGAGTCGTTAAGAATCTTTGCTTTATCATAAAATTATCGTTTGTTTGGAAATGCAAAGATATGGGGAAGATGAGGGCAAGAAAATACCCACTGATGGGTATTTCTATTGTTAAAAACCCTTGTTTATAGGTATGGACTCTTTAACTTTTATTCAAAGGGTGACGGATGTCTATCATTATTCCGGAACATAGATAATTTCTCCACTTTCCAGTTGGTAGGCTACACCGACTTTTTTCCCTCGCTTGCCGGAAGTTTCCTGTTCCTCGCTGGGAGTGTATCGCTTGATTTCCTGTCCTTCTTTCGTAATGATTTCCATATTCTCTTTTCCGGGATTCTTCACCATAGTGAAGTCTTCTTTGGAAAACATTTCCGTCATATTGAAGCGGGTGACGAGGGCAACCATCAGTGCGACGGCAAAGACCATGGCTACATCAAAAAGGTTCGCTACCGTACCCATCGGGTCGGAGTCCGTTTGGTTGTGGAGCAGTCTGTTTCGTTTCATATTTTTTTATGAGGCTGAGAGTTATTCATTGGTTTTGTTTCGCAGAGTCTTGTCCAGATATTCCAGATCATTTATTTCACGGGCATACCAGCGTTGTTTCACTTGCAGAGTGATGACGCCGACTGCGGCAATCACCATACCGACCACGGTGGTGGCAAAGGCTACCTGCATATTGTAAGCCATTGAGGAAATATCTCCTGTAGCCAGTCCGACAAGGGCGGGACCCATCGGAATCAGTGTTCCCATCAATCCCAGCATCGGGCCGAGTTTGATGAAAGTGCGCGAGCGTCCCAGCTCTTTTTCGGCGTCTACTTCGAAGTTGGCAAGCAGGCGTTCGCAGTAGGCGGCGTTATCACGGTGCTCGGCAAGCTTTTTCAGGCAACGGAGCAAAGGTTGTTTCCCGGCTTGGGGCAAGCTCTGCAACTGTTCGTTAATGTTTTCAGGAGTGATGGTTTCCAACATTTCGGAGAGTTGCTTTTGTAGTTTCATTCGTTGGTAGAATTCTCCGAAGAAACCTCCGGCAAGGATAATGGCGCGGAGGAAGAACAGGAGTAATAATACAATGACCGGAACAAGTAATCCGTTGGATATCCAGAAGAGTGAGTTTGAAATGGTTTCCATAATGATATTTATAATTTTAGTAGTTACTGTTTATTTAGTAGCCGGTAGCTATGATGCTCAGTACGACTATGAATAAGTTTACAATAAAAAGGATTTCGAGGCGCAAGGCTTTATCTCCCAAGAGGATTTGTAGCAATCGGGCACCGATACCGATAAGTAAGAATGTGGTGGTGGCTACTGTCCATGAGAGCATATTGAAATCAATACCCGGGAAAGAGAATAATAATTCAGCCAGTATATAGCATAGTACGCCACCTATCAATAAACCGGGGTAAAGGTGGAGCAGGAAGGTGACGCTTCGTTTGAATGCAGTGTCTCTTGTACGCATTCCGGAGAAGCAGTCGAAGCAAAAGGTTATCAGGATGGCGGCTTCCAATGTGATGCAAACTGATACATCCAGCATTTTCTCCCGGGAAGCGAAAAAGGCTGCTATTGCTGTCTTAGATTGCTCGGTTACCCAAGGAGTAATGAGTAAAACAAATAGGGCACAACATAGTGCTGTCAGCCACGTTCCCCAACGGGGATAGAAGCCGACCTTCAGCAGGAAGCTGAGGGCGATGAAGATTGCTAATATGGGGATGACGTAATTCATAGTTATATTTTTGTTATGGGGTTACCAGCGTAGCCATTAATATTCAGACTATCTTAATTCCCCTCCTCTCGGGAGGAGGGGTGCCCGAAGGGTGGGGTGGTAGGTGAGAAAAAAATCCTTATTTTTAATATTAATAGGTATTTTGTTGTTTTACCTACCACCTCCCCCTACGGGTACTCCTCCTCCCGTTGTCTCT
>ENA-UALJ01000171-UALJ01000171.1-human-gut-metagenome-genome-assembly--contig:-NODE-171-length-32845-cov-11.312168_pt1 | contig 32845 bp, 18 predicted proteins | sample MGYA00243694_ERZ654456 | MGnify/ENA primary metagenome ERZ654456 (study PRJEB26926, sample SAMN06164784) | human gut metagenome | biome: ENVO:00009003; feature: ENVO:2100002; material: ENVO:00002003...
ACGGTGGTTTGCCTTAGCGGCTGGAGGCGTGAAGCCTCCAAAGAGCGTTAAGCTGTTGCGCTAACCCTCATTTCCTTGGGTGTTTTCATATTATTACTCCTGTGTGGGCGTATATTATTGTAGAAATCAATAATCCGGGCTATCCTGATTCTTGCTTCGACAATATTCCCGGGACGTTTCTCCCTGTATAGCCACTCCTGTTTTATAATTCCATTTACCCTCTCGGCAATCGCATTGTCAGTGGGATTCCCGTCTTCTGTCATACTAATGGAGATATTCATTTCCTTGAGCCTGTCCACATATCTATTACAACAATATTGTGCCCCTCTGTCCGAGTGATGGGTCAGTCGTGTGAAATCAGCCTCGGGAAACATGGTTATGGCCTGGTTGAGTGCTTGCAGAGTGTTCTCCGCTACAAGACTCTCGGACAGGGTCCAGCCTACTATCTCATGGGTAAACGCGTCAGTAAGCAAGTGAAGATAGCAGATGCCGTCGTCCGTTTCAATATAGGTGATGTCCGCCACCCATAACAGGTTCAAGGTGGGAGGCTTATATCCTTTTATACGGTTCTTGTACATCCGGTAGTTATGGTTGGAGTTGGTGGTATGACGGCGTTTTAAGGCGGGAAGCATGAGCCCCTTGCGACGCAGCAGGCGGTAGAAACGGTCACGCCCCATCAGCTTGCCTTCATATATATCCCGCAAAATGAGAAACAGCTTGTAAGCGCCAATACCGGGTGCCAATGTGCGGATTTCCTGCACAAGCCCGATGACTTTTACTTCCGTGAGAATTCTCTCCGAAAGAACCCTGGAACTTACCGAATAATATCCTTCCCGGCTTTTGCCAAACAGTGAGCACAGGCATCCTATGGAGGTCTTGGGATGCCTGTGACGAAGGCTGTTTACTGCTTGGCGCCAGCTTTTTTTAATAAATCGACGCCATATTCTTCACGACCAATTTTGAGAACTTCATTCAGAGCTTCATTACGAAGTTCGGAATATTCCAGAGCCTGGCGTAGGCGAAGGATTTCAGCCTGCATTTCTTGCTCGCGCGATGGGGGGCATGCCTTTTCAGGCTTGGGGGATTTCTTCTGACGCATCTTCGATAGTCGGATTAGTAACTCATCCGACAAAGATAAATCTTTTTCAGACAAGACAAAGGCTTTTTCCCATCTGTGCATCGTGCCGCAGTGCAGACCATATTTCTTTTCTATGAAATATTTTGTCGAACCGCTACGGTAGTAGTCTATTAATACCTGATGCTTAAAATCTAAGCTAAACGTACGTTTGGAGAGTGAGTCTTTTTTCATCTTTACAGCTTTTTAGTGTTAAAATGGTGTAAAGTAAATCTGTATTAAGACACAGGATATGTAAGAGGCACGTAAAAAAACAAGTAATATATGTGTACGAATGCCCTTTTGTACAAGAGGAAAATCATCTCTGATTATCAATATGTTACAAATTCCCAATTTCTTGTCGACAAGAAGTTAGGAGTTTGTCGACAGGAAGTTAAGTTCTTGCCAACAAACTCCTAACTTCCTGTAAAAGGAGAAATGACTGATTTTCCGGTTTCCTTACACTGCATGAACCTCGTGATTGACAGGATGAATGGCGGATTACCAGAAACTTCCGGAGCCTGCGTCCAATTATCTGTATCGGAAAGGCTGAACGCATTTCTTTCATCCTGTTCTTTTAGCATCTATATATCGGTGGTATTGGATATATAGATACTGCATGTCCGATATATAGATGCGACATGTTCGATATATAGATGCTATGCGTCCGGTGTATATAGCTAATATTCAGAATATGAGTTAAATTTCTATTGGTTATGTTTTGTGTATTTTTGACGGGTTATGAATTAAATGAGTATCTCAATATTGAGTAAATAGAGTATCTCAATTCCCCTCCTCCCGGGAGGAGGAGAATTGAGATAGTATTGTTCAGCATTTTATTCATTACTGTACAGTTATGAATTAATTCTTTTAACTTCTAAACGAAGTGATAACTCCTTTAACTCCTGCGTATGAATTATGTAGGCTAACCCAAATGTTTTTTCCTGTATTCCGTAGGTGTCACCCCATAAATCTGCTTGAAGCATTTGCTGAAATGCTGTGAATCTTTGAAGCCGACCTTATAAGCCACTTGGGTAAAGTTATCCGATCCCTCTTCTATCAGCTCTGCCGCTTTCTTCAAACGTATGTTTTTGATGAGCTCCATCGGTGAGATGCCTATGAGCGTCTTTATCTTTTTGAATAGGGCGGAGCGGCTGATTCCTGCTTCTTCAACAAGCGTGTCTACGCTCAAGTCCGGATGATCCAGATGTTTGTTGATGAAACAGACAATCCCGTTCAGCAAGTCTTTATCGGCTTGCGGAAGTGAGCGAAGCTCTTCTTGCTCTTCGGAATCGATATTGCTTTCTTCTTTATTTTGTATGAGTTCTGAATAATACAGTGCCTGAATCCGCTTTCTTTGTCTGATGATATTCCATATCTTGGCTATCAGATAACTCGCACTGAAGGGCTTGGTTATGTAATCATCCACGCCCAATTCCAAACCTTCATTTTGATTTTCCACATCTGCCTTACTACTCAGTAAAACAATCGGTATGTGGCAGGTATAAGTATTGGCTTGTAGCTTCTTGACCATTTCGATCCCTGTCATTTCCGGCATTACAACATCGCTGACAATCATATTCGGCAGGTACTTGATTGCCTTTTCCAATCCCTCTTTTCCATTGGAAGCCGTGATCACACGAAACTCTTCGGAAAGAATTGTATGTAAGAAGAAAAGAAGCTCCTGATTATCATCCACCACTAAAATGGAACTCTTGCCGCAGTCCTTACAAGCCTCTTCTTCTGCTTCGTAATCGTCTCTCAGAAAGAGAGTATCATTCTGGGACAGCTGAGGCCGTTCATCATAATCTGATAGAATGAACTCCGTTTCAGGTGCAAAATGCTCTTTTCCTTTACGGAAGTAGATGGTGAAAGTGGAACCCTCGTTTATTTTGCTCTGTAAAGTGATTTTGCCTTTGTGTAACTCTACCAGTTCCTTGACTAAAGACAACCCTATGCCTGTACTTTGTTTCTTGAAGATGTCGGAACTCACGTAATTCTCGAACCGGTTAAAGATACTTTTTTGTTTTTCCTGACTGATGCCATATCCCTGGTCGGATATTTGCAGAATGATATTGGTATCAGTTTCTTGAACAGACAGATGTATGACTGTTCCTTTGGGTGAATATTTAAAAGCATTCGTGATCAGGTTGAAGAGAATGCTTTCCAATTTATCCGGATCTGCCCATAAAAATAGAGGCGATTCTTTAGATTCAAAGGTGATTTCACTTTCCCGTTGGATGGCAATTGACTGGAAATTATTTATAATATGTTCGATGAATGGGGCTATTTCTATTCTTTGTACTGTAAGTTTGGATTCATTCTGTATCTTCTGCAAATCGAGTACCTGATTGATGATTTTCAGTGTATGTTTGGTGTTTCGTTTTACCAGAGCCAGGTCTTGCTGAATGACAGGACTCAAGTCCTTTTGTGAGAGCATGTGGTCTATGGGGGCTACGATCAGTGTGAAAGGGGTACGTAGTTCATGAATCATATCTGTGAAGAACTTGGTTTTTATATCTAAGATATGCTTCTCTATTGCAACCCGGTTCCTGAGTTTATAGATAACAAACAGAATATAGGTTGAAATGGCAACAATGAGGATAAATATAATGAAATACAATATGGTACCGTAAATGGATTCCCAGAATGAAGGCAATATGGTGATGGAAATCTCCTTTATCTTATTACTCCATACTCCGTCACTGTTGGTTGATTTAACCTGGAAACAATAGTTCCCTTTAGGAATGTTTGTATAGACTGCCATACGGTTGTTTTTTACATAGTTCCAGTTGTCAAATCCTTTCAGACGGTAGGCGTACTCTATCTTATTGGGGAATTTCATGTCCAGTGTCTCATAATTGATGCTGAATGAGTTCTCCTTGTGGCTGAGGGTTATGCCGGAAGACCGGTAGGAGGGTTCCTTTTTTTCTCCGTTTATGTGGATATCTGTAATGATGAGGTTGGAGGTATAGCTGTTCCTCTTCATTTGCTGGGGGATTATTGATAATAATCCTCTGTCTGTTCCAAACAGCATTTCATTGTTTGAGAGGCGACAAGCCCTGCTGTCCGTCAGTAGGAGCCCTTCGGGTAGAAATCTGTTATCATATATTTCAGTTGAATCATTCTCCAGAAACAGACGGTACAGTCCGTTTTCCGATGGAATCCACAGATTACCTTCATTATCTTCCGCCAGCGTCAGAGGAACGTTGGAGATCATCTGTGGAGATGAATAGTTTTTGAATATCCCGTTGCCTTGCTCGTCAAAGCCCGTAAGCTTGTCGAGGCCTCCACCGAAGGTTGCTACATAGATTTCATGTTTGCTACTTTCGAAAATATCATAAACATTGTCGCAGCTGAGGCTATTCTTTGCATTACCGTTGCGCACGATGGGGGTATAGGTCAACTTGTCTTTGCTCCATCTGCAAAGCAATATACCTGATGTGGTTGCCAGCCAGATGTTATCCAGATGATCTATGCAGATATTCTTGATTCTTGAAAAACGGGACGGATAGTCTGATAGTTTATTGCCCGAATGGATAAAGCGCTCATTTCCGTTTGCATCTTTAGTTATCTGGTTAAGTCCGCCACCCAATGTACCTACCCAGATTCTGCCCTGCTTATCCTCTTTCAGGGAAAAGATGAAGTTACAGTTCAGACTGAATATGTCAGCCGGATTTGCTTTATAGTATTTGAGTTGAAAGTTCAGTTTGCCTTGAGGTACTAATTTTATAATTCCTTCATTGCGTGTTCCCATCCATATATTTCCTTCTTTATCTTGCAGCAAAGCATATATGGCACCAAGATACTCTGCCTGATGAGACAACTTTCCGGTGGAATTTAAGAAGCCAAGGAAGTTTTTATCCTTGTCATATACTTGAATATCCCCATTCTTGCCTCCGACCCAAATGTTGTGGTCAGCATCTTCCATTATACTTCTCAATTCGTTCGTGGACGGATATCCTTTGACGTCAGGCACCGAGAGAGTGAAAAGATCATTCTTGAAAGATACCTTTATAAGTCCTTTCGGCTGTCTGGCAATCCACAGGTTGTTTTGGTTGTCGAAGTAGATCTTCTTTATTCTGGGTTGCCTTGATTCCTGGCTGTTTCTGCTGATCGAGAATAAAAGGAACTCATCCGCCTTTTCATCATAATAGTTCAGGGCTTCATTCTTGGAGAATACCCATAGTCTTCCGTTGCGGTCTTGTGACAGGGAACGTTGCGAGTTGTTATATTCTTGTGTTTTTAGCTGATAATGCTTATAGTACGTGCTGAATGGTTTGATGCGGGTAATCATTGCTGTGTTTTTGTAGGCCACCCATATATGTTTCTGATTATTATCTTCGTATAATGCATTAATCTGGTTGCTTAACAGTTGATTCGAGGTGGTATAGTGGGTACCCTCTCCCTGATACCCTTCCGTCAGAAAGAAGCCGTCATTTTCTGCTATGACAAGGAAATGCTTGGAATCATAAGCTTTGATTCTTATTAGGGGGCTGGTGGTATTGAACTTCAGTATGGAATGCGTATCTTTTTTAGGGTCGTAGATGTAGAGTTGCCCGTTGTCTGATCCCAGAATAAACATACCTTCCCACTTTCTGAAACTATAAAAGCGGTTGGGGGAAGATAAAATAGGTGTGAGTTTGCCGTCTTCTTTCGAGAATTTGTAAATCCCCCTGTCAGCGATAATCCAAATGATATCCTGATTTTGAACAAGACTTATGATACTACGGACTTGGGATGAACTATTAAGAATTTGCAGACAATCCATCGTTTCTTCATTGGGTCTGATTCTTAACAGGCGTCCGTCAGTCTGGAATACCCAGGTATCTCCATCGGAAAGGGTAAATATATTTTGGACAGGAGCCGTTTGCGAAGCAAAATGATCGAACTTGCTGTTCTCCGGAGAAAAACGGTAAAGCGAGTTCTCATCATCTAATAGCCACAGCTGATTATGAGCGTCTATCTTTATATCATCAATCCGGTTGGTAGCTAAATCATTCGAATCTCCGGGCAGTACTCTGTAAGTTACAAATGAATGTCCGTCGAAACGACAGATTCCATTCCAGGTGGTGAACCACATATATCCGTTTCTATCTTTCGTGATGCCGGTTATGGTTTGTTGCGGTAGTCCGTCTTCAATGCTGTAGCGGGTAATAACATGTTGTGGCTGCCCGAAAACCGGCGGACAGAACCAAAAAGTGAGTATGAGTATTGACAGGTATAATTTCATTTTGTATTTATTGATTTTTTAATCGGAAAAACTGATATGCCGTTATGTAATAGACGGACAAACACAATTCTTGTACGCTCATACAAAGTTAAAAAACATTCGTTAGGTAGTTTTGCGACAAATAACCTTTATTAATTAATTTATTTGGAATTGATGAAAACATCTATTAATCTGAAAAACATGCGAATATTGCTTAGTATGCTATTCGTTTTCCTGAGTGTCAATGCTGTTGCACAGAACATTACGGGAACTGTAAAGGACAATCTGGGAGAACCCGCTATTGGTGCTTCCGTAGTTGAGAAAGGGACAAGCAATGGAACGATTACCGATGTAGACGGTAAATTTACTTTGAAAGTCTCAGGAAAGTATCCTATTGAAGTTTCATACATAGGATATATGACGCAGGTGATAAATCTGAAAGGCAAAACTTCTTTGAACATTATTCTGCAAGAAGATACGAAAACACTGGATGAGGTGGTTGTGGTCGGTTACGGTACAGTGAAGAAAGCTGACCTTAGCGGTTCTGTCGTATCTATAAATAAGGAGGATATCAAAGGTACTCCGACAAGCAATGTGATGGAGGCCCTTCAAGGTAAGATTGCAGGTGCCGATATTATGATGGGGTCCGGTGCAGTAGGCGAGGATGTGGACATTTTGCTGCGTGGTTCCCGTTCTATAAACGGTAGCAATGAACCTCTGTTTATCATTGACGGTGTGCAGGGAGCCAGTTACAATCAGCTGAACCCGAGTGACATTGAACAAATTGATGTATTGAAAGATGCATCGTCAACTGCCATTTATGGTTCGGCAGGTGCCAACGGTGTTATTATTATCACTACAAAACGCGGTGCCGCCGGAAAGGTGACTGTGAATCTGGATACAAAGTACAGTATCTCGGGCGGAGCTAACTTTGTGCATGGTATGATAGGTGATGAGTGGTATCAGTATCAGAGGGAATATTACCGTACTAAGAATGGTGATTATCCGGAAAATTTCTTTCAGATGTATAACTCTGAAGCCATACAACAGGCTTATGAGAATAACCAATGGATAGACTGGATTGATGAGGCTACACAAGGAAATGCTTCTCAGAAAGATGTGAACTTATCCATACGGGGCGGAAGTGATAAGATCAAGGTCTATTCTTCTTTTAGCTATAACAATACGGAAGGTTTGCTTTCTAATGAAAATCAGACGCGTTACGGAATGAGGTTTAATGTGGACTATGACATTCGCAAATGGCTGAAGATAGGTACCAGTTCAGCGCTTACTTATACAATCAAGAATTCGCGAGGCAAGAATATCTTCACTAAATCGTTGACTGCATTTCCTCTGGGTAAGCCCTATGATGATAACGGCAACATCAATGTTGAATTTATCGAAGGAGAAACCTCGCCATTCGGAGATGAAATAGAGAATCAGTATGCCAATGAAACCCGCACGATTTATGCCAATGTCAATGGGTATCTGGAAATTATTCCATTAAAAGGACTTTCATTCCGTTCGCAGATCAGTACCACGCTGAGTAGTTCACGTAACGGACAGTATATTGGAGAACATTCTTTGCAAGGAGTTGAAAACGGGTATTCGTCACCTTATGCATACATCAATAACAATTATGGGTATAGCTACTTATGGGATAATATCCTGACCTATAACTTTGACTTCCTCAAAGATCATAAAGTGACGTTGACCGGTGTGACTTCATGGAGCCATGGACAGAGTGATTACAACAATATGCGAGCTTCCGGACAACCACTTGATTCGTATTTGTTTCATAATATGGCTTCGGGGATTACGAAACATGGTGTACAATCCTATTACTCCCAGAATCAGAAGATGTCTTATGCTTTGCGCTTCAATTACGTATACAAGGATAAATACATTGCTTCATTCACCACACGCTGGGATGGTGCATCCCATCTGGCTGATGGACATAAGTGGGAGTCATTCCCTGCTGGTGCACTGGCATGGCGTATCTCACAAGAGCCTTTTATGCAGAGTACGGAAAAATGGCTGAGTAACTTAAAACTCAGATTGAGTTATGGTGTTACCGGTAACTCCGGAGGTATGGGAGCCTATTCTTCACAGACCGGAGCAGCGACTTATTCGGCTGTTTCCATCGACGGTGTGTTGAGTTCTATGAGCCAACTTGTCTCTCCTTATGGAAACCCGTCTATTGGTTGGGAAAAGACATACCAATGGAATTATGGTGTGGACTTGGGGCTGTTTAATAATCGCATCAATCTGAGTGTAGACTTTTATGATTCAAAGACAAAAGACCTTTTATTCAGCCGTACATTACCTATAACTTCTGCTATTACGGCCTGGGGATCTCCCATGACTACTTGGCAAAACATTGGTGAAACCAGCAATAAGGGGTATGAAATACAGTTGTCCACTGTGAATATACGGAACAAGAACTTCGAGTGGTCTTCATCCATATCCTATACTCACAACGATGAAAAGATTGTAAGTCTGCCTGACGGTGACCTTATTGCCAAGAAATTGTTTGAAGGACATCCTATCAAGACATTCTATGACTATAAATATGCCGGAATATGGGGAACTGCCGAAGAGGAAGAAGCCGCAAAATACGGGTGTCAACCGGGTTATGTGAAAATAGAGACAGTGGAACAATTCACTACAGATGAGAATGGAAACCTTGTGGGAGACGGTGGAGTACATACTTACAGTAATACACGTGACCTTCAGATATTAGGTTCTAATGTGCCTGATGGCATCTTAGGCGTAAACAATACATTTAAGTATAGAAATTTTGATCTGAGTGCTTTTGTTATGCTAAGATATGGACAAATGATAGATAGTAAAACTATCGGATGGTACTCTACTAAAAACAATAACCAACCCAAAGGTACTGACTACTGGACTCCTGAGAATCAAACCGCTTATTTCCCCCGGCCGGGTATTGCCAGTACTACGGGAATAGAGTCTTTAAGGTATATTGATGGTTCTTATGCCAAGATAAAGAACATAACCTTAGGGTATACTTTCCCGAACAAGCTGTGTAAGCGCCTGGGAATTGAAAAGTGTAGAATTTATGGAACTGCATATAATGTATTTGTCCTGCCGTTTAAGAGCGAATTGAAGCATACAGACCCTGAAAACAACGGTTCTGATACCTTCCCGCTTTACAAAACTTATCTCTTGGGACTTAATGTATCTTTTTAACTAATAATTCAATAAGAATAGATATGACTACGAAAATAAAAAACTGGCTGACTGTAACAGTAATGGCAGTGACGATAAGCAATGCTTCTTGTACACTTGATGAATATAATCCTTCGGGATACACTATGGATGCGTTGTCCGTTTCGGTAGAGGGCTATCAAACCATACTTAATAATGTTTATTTCGGTATGGAAAGAGCACTGTATGGATATGGACAGTTCATGCTCATGACTGAAGGGGGAACAGACATTTGGACTTCACAGAAAAATGGTGATAACCTCTACCTGAAATATGGTATGGGTTCTGACTTTGCTAATAACATGATGGCTAACACGTTGAACTGTTGTTATGATGGTATCTGTTATTGCAATCAGGCAATTGTGAAGGCTGATAAAGTTCCTTTCACTACCGATGAGGAAAGAAACAAAAAGGTTGCGGAAGCTCATTTTATGAGAGCGGTATATTACTATAATCTGGTGGAACAACTGGGTGGTTTGAAATTGCAAATGGCTCCAGTAGAAAATGTAGATTTACATCCCGGTAAAGATACTCCGCTGGATATCTATGAGAAGTGTATTATTCCGGACTTAGAGTTTGCGGCACAATGGTTACCGGTGGAAGAAAGGACTACCCGTCCTTCTAAAAAATCGGCAATGGGTATGCTGGCCAGAGCCTGTCTGCAATCCATAGAATATGATTCTTCTAAAAAGTATGCACAACGGGCTTTAGAGGTAGCCAAAGAAATGATGGAAGACTGCAAAGCGGGAGGAGCGACTCTGGGAGTATCTATGTATGATAATATAGAGGAAGTTTTCGCTGAAAGCAACAATTTTGAGAATAAGGAAGCCCTATGGAAACACCGTTATGTGGTGGGAGGTGTAAGCAACCAGGCTTGGATCATGAACCAGAATGATGAGCAGTTCTATTGTCCGCTTACAGCTTTCTCAGCCATTCAGTTTAAGACGGATTTACATTCCGGTAATGAATATGATGGTTTGTCCGATTATCAGATATGGGGCAGACGTGCAGGCGGAAGTTTTATGCCTTCAAAATATCTGTTGGACTTGTATGTACAGGAAGATGGCACTTTGGACCCCAGATATCATGAGTATTTTCAAACTTCCTGGACAGGGAATAAAGACAAAGGTCAGGCATGGAGCGAATCACAAGTGAAGCAGTTTGATAAGAATCTGGATTCTCCTGAAATATCAGCAATGGTACCTGATCCGATAACCGGTGAGTTGGTACGTCAGTATACCAAAATTCTGTTTGGTGAAGCGGCGCTCGAATTTATCCGTCCGGGAGATGACGGATATGCGGAAAAGGTAGCGGTAAAGAAGGACTCAAAAATCCTGTATGTTGACTACAAGGATTTGTATGCTGAGGACAACACGGTGATTATGGATTATCACAGAGATTATGATAATACGGATGTAGTCAGCCCTTGGCTCAGTTTCTATCCGTCGTTGATGAAGCATAACAGCAGCAATTATTACGTTAATAACTTGAGCAAGAAGCGTCTTGGAAATCTGAATGCTACCTTTATGATGCGTACTCCTGAGGTTTTCTTAATAGCTGCTGAGGCCGATATCTACGTAAATGGCGGAGCAAATGCGATGCAATACATAAATCAGGTTCGTGAGCGTGCCGGTGCCAAGGCTCTGTCCGGTGCGGCAACAGTAGAAACAGTATTGGATGAACGTGCCAGAGAATTGTGTGGGGAGTATGTACGGTTCTATGATTTGAAGCGTACAGGGAAGTTGACAAGTACCTATCTGAAGTCTACAAATCCTGATGTCGGTCAATACTTTGTAGATGGTAAACATGAGGTAAGACCATTCCCGCAGTCATTCCTGGAGAATCTGGAAGAGGGTGGTGGCTATTACCAGAATCCGGGGTATTAATATATTAAATTCAAAAATAGATAAGAACGTTGAATTGGATGTTCAAGGATTTCATCTGCCTGTGAAGGTAGATGAAATCTTGTGTTATAGCTATATATCGGACGTGTTGCATCTATATATCGGACGTGTTGCATCTATATATCGGATGTACAGCATCTATATATCGGACATGCAGTATCTATATATCCAACGCCACCCATATATAGATACTAAAAAGAGCAGGCTGAAAGCAGGACATTCTATTTTTTCAGTATGATCACCGTAACCGCCGAAATAATCAATCCGATGCCTAAGGCGATGCTTTGAGTGAAAGGTTCTCCAAAGATGAGAATACCTACACAGACGGCAGTCACAGGCTCCATGGCTCCCAATACAGAGGTGAGTGTGGAGCCTATGTTTTTAATGGCGCGTACCAGTGCCAGATTAGATATTACGGTCGGTACCAATGCCAGCATCACCAGGTTTCCCAGGGTTATCCGGTCCGGGATGGCCTGTACTCCGACTCCTGTCACTGTCATTCCGGTGAAAAGAAGGATTCCGCCAAAAAGGAAAACATAGAATGTCATTTTCAGCCCCTTCATTTCAAGGGATTTCAGTTGACTGACGGTGACCAGATAGAGCGCGTAGCCCAAAGCAGAGAGCAGAACGATAAAAATACCCAGTAAAGTAACAGTCCCTGTCGTATCTCCATGCGAAAGGAAGAAAACTCCGCTTACCGCTAAAGCGATTGCTGCTATACGCCAAGGGGATTTCTTTTCGCGGAAGAAAATCATCATAATAAGCGTAGTCAGCACCGGATACATGAAATGAATGGTAGTAGCTACTCCGCTTGACATGAACTTATATCCCCAGAACAGGAAAACAGCGGAACAGTCATACAGGAATGCCAGCAGGAGAAGTGGAAGTATCTCTTTCCGGCGGATGCGGAAAGACTGCTTGTCGAGCAACAGGATACAGGCCAGTGCCAGCATGGCAAAGAGGAAACGGTAGAGCAGTATGGACCAGAACGGCATGCCCTGATGCATGGCAGGAATGGTGAACAGCGGAATAAGTCCGAAGCTCGCCGAAGAGAGAAGGCCATATAAGAATCCGTTTACTTTGTTCACGTTAATAAGTGATTAGTGGTTAGTGATGAGTAATTAGCAGTTGCACTAATCACTCATCACTAACCACTAATCACTATTAATCATTTCTTCTTAGGTGCCCGTCTTGCCCAGCCTTCTTCGCTGAAATCGGGTTCTTTATCACGGAACTCCTTGTTGTCGCCTTGAAAGAATTGTCTCCAATCGTCTTTCTTGCCGCGGGCGTCGGTATAGCCACGCTCTTCGCGGCTTGGTTTACTTTTCTTTTTGTCAGCCGGAGCACTTTCAGATTTACTTCTACTTTTTCTGGGGGCATCGCTACGTTTTCCAGATGCATCACTACGCTTTTCGTCTTTGAAGCTGCGTTTCTTGCCTTCAAATTCCTTCTTGCCGTAGTTGTTGCCCTCACTCTTACGTCTGCCTTTGGGAGCTTCCTTGCCTTCTTCGCCGGCAATTTCTACAGATACCTTTCGGCCGTTCCAGTTCACACGGTTCAGGGCTTTCACTACATTACCTGCCTCTTTCTCATCTACTTCGAAGAATGAGAAGTTCTTCATCAGGTCAATGCGTCCCAGTTCCACGCGTCCGCGGGTATTACCGTTCAGTAGGCCTATCAGCTCATTTGGGAAGAAGTTATCCATCTTACCCAGATTGATGAACAGTCGGGTGAATCCCGGATCTGCTTTGCGGCTGTTGCGATCACCGGTGCGTTCGCTGCCGCCTCTGCTGTTGCGTTCGCCACGGCTGTCGGTAGGCATTTCTATTTCTTCGCGATTGCGGTAATATTCTGAGAAGCGGTTGAATTCATGAGAAACCATACGCTTGATCAGGTCTTCTTTGCTCAACCAGTCCAGTTTACGGTATATTTCAGGCATGAAATCAGCCATATCTTCCTCATTTACCTTCACCTTTTCCAGGTCATCGATTACTTTCAGCAGCTGTTTCTCGCAAATCTGTTTACCGGTAGGCATTTCACCAACAATAAACTTCTTGCTGATAATCCGTTCGATTTCACGCATTTTACCTTTCTCGCGCAGGTTGATGATGGCGATGGAAGTACCTGTCTTTCCGGCACGTCCTGTACGTCCGCTACGGTGAGTGTAGCTTTCGGTATCATCCGGCAAGCCATAATTGATGACGTGGGTCAGATCGTCCACATCCAGTCCGCGGGCGGCAACGTCCGTGGCAACCAGGATTTGCAGGTTGCGGATACGGAATTTCTGCATGACGGTATCACGTTGTGCCTGGCTTAATTCTCCGTGCAGTGAGTCAGCGTTATAACCGTCCTGCATCAGCTTGTCGGCAATCTCCTGCGTTTCTTTTCGTGTACGGCAGAAAATGATACCATATATTTGCGGGTAATAGTCTACGATGCGTTTCAGGGCAGCGTATTTATCTTTGGCATGAACGGTGAAAACCACATGCTTCACATTGCTTGTGCTTTCATTTTTCCGTCCGATGGTGATTTCTTTGGCGTCACGCAGATATTTCTTTGAAATGCGTGCAATTTCCGGGCTCATAGTGGCGGAGAATAACAGGGTGTTACGCTCTTGCGGTACATCGGCAAGAATGGCGTTGATGCTGTCCGTGAATCCCATGTTCAGCATTTCGTCCGCCTCGTCCATCACTACGTTCTGGATGGTGGTGAGGGATACCGTTTTGCGCTCCATCAGGTCGAGCAAGCGTCCCGGGGTGGCGACAATGATATGTACACCCTGTTTCAGGGCGCGTATCTGGCTGTCTATGGATGAACCACCATATACAGGCAATACCCTCAATCCGGTGATGTATTTGGAATAATCATTCAGATCACCTGCAATCTGCAAGCAAAGTTCGCGTGTAGGGCAAAGTATAAGGGATTGTGGAATCCGGTTCTTTACATTAATTTTCTGGATAAGTGGTAAGCCGAATGCGGCGGTTTTCCCCGTTCCTGTTTGTGCAAGTGCTACAACATCATTATTTTCTCCTAAAAGGTAAGGAATCACTTCCTCTTGTACCGGCATGGGACACTCATATCCCATTTCTTCAATGGCGCGGCGTATCTCCGGCGACAGACCGAGCTCTTCAAAATTCTTCATTAAATCTTTGTATATCTTTATATTCGGGCACAAAGATAGAACAAATTTAGTGATTAGTGATTAGTTATCAGCGATAAAATTGAATAACAGTGCTATTTTTTTATTACTAATCGTTTTTTACCAGCAGAATGCTTTGCAGCTTCTTTATTTCTTCTTTGGTGAGTCCGATAGCTCTTTGCAGATACGTGTCTACATCACCGTACCGACGCTCTATTTCCTCCTTGGCGGCGTTCAGGAAATCTTCCCTTGCCGAATAGATGGTCGTAATGGCCTCTTGCGAGCGTGTGGGCAGGTTGTAGGCATAACTGGAAGCGCTGGGAATATTGAAGTAATCGTTGCTTAGGCGGTAGTCTTCCATAATGATGTCGCTGTTCACGCCGAGGGAGGCGAGGATCAGTGCCGAAGCAATGCCGGTACGTCCTTTGCCGGAGGAGCAATGGATAACGACAGGGTAATTGGTACTGTTCAGCAAGATATCAAATATCTGGCGATACTCTTTATGATAGTGCATTACCAATTCGCGGTTCATTCGCTCCACCATCCGGTAGACGGTGTCGCTTTTTATTTTCTGTTCCTGAATGCCTTTCAGGATATCTTCCATATCTCCCGTTTTTATAGGAACATGTATTACATTAAATCCTTGTTGCAGTGGGGTGTGACCTTTTAATTCCGATTCTGAGCGCAGATCGATGATGGTCTTGATGCCTATATTCTTCAGTTCCCTGCGTGAGTAGCATTCCAGACTGTCTATCTGTGCAGAACGATAGAGCATGCCCCAACGCACCCTCTTTTTGGTAGGGTATGACGGATACCCACCCATATCACGGAAGTTTTGTATGCCGGGGATATTGACATTGCGGGTAGCAATCTTTACGCGATATTTATCATTGAATACGAGGGTGTAGTAATAACGCTTGGTAGGGTCTGTGGTGACAATCGTCATTCGCTGATCGGAAATGTTTGCTATGGCTACCGGAGAATCCTCGGGGATATTATTCGGATCAGTCGAAGCATATACCTTTACGTTCCCTTTGATGAGAGGGGCTATTTCCCATTTGACGATACTGTTCCCAACGTTATTTTCTTCGCAAACAATGGAAATATGAGGAGCTGTGCCGCTACAAGCCGGTAGCAGCAATACACATGTTAGCAAGTTCAACAGATTTCTATACATAGTTTTTTTGTCTGAGCATATATATGCAAAGATAATGCAAACCGAGAGCAGAATAAAATGAACTTGTTCATTTCTTATGCCGAGGTGCAGCTTATCTTCGCTTTGTTGCAAAGATATGTATTCTGATGACTTTTGTTATTCCAGGGCACAGAGTTTCACAGAGTTTTTTCTCCTTTAACGGGGATTTAGTTAACGGGAGGCAACTGCTTGGCAAATTCCGGTGATATAGAGTTGTTGAAACTCCGGCATACATCTGCCGCAAACTCGATACCGCAACGGATAATCTTGTCCCAGGTGTCCTCACTTATCTGTCCTAAATCACAGTAACGCACGTCGTACTTCAATAAGCCATAAATAATACCGGCATTAAAGTTATCGCCTGCGCCAATAGTGCTGACTGCTTCCAATGGGGGAATAGGATACTCTTTGGTGATGCTATTCGTGCGTAGTGAGATTTCTTTGGCTCCGGCAGTACAAAGGAAGTTAGGGCAATAAAAACGAATTTTGTCTTTATATACCTTGTCCACTTCTCTTTGATTGTACATATAGAAAAAGTCTTCTATAGATCCGCGCACAATGTCGGCATATTCCAAATTTTCGATGATGGTGGACGTCAGCTTGATAGCCTCGCTTTTGTGCGACGACCGGAAGTTGGGGTCATAGTACACGATTGCTTTCTTCTCGCGTGCCTGTTCCAGCAAATCCAGGACCTTTTCGCGCAGCACCGGATTCAGGGCAAAATAGGAGCCGAAAACCACGATGTCATCTTCTTCCAGTTTTGGGAAAACCACGTCGAGCCGTTGCTTGGGATAATCTTTGTAGAAGATGTATTCCGCATCACCATTCTCGTTGAGATAGGCCAGTGATACCGGGGATTTTCCATCGGGAAATACGTTGACATAGTCAGTAGACATGCCGCTATCCCGCATGGATTGCAGGATTGTATTACCTACCCGGTCGTTTCCTGTCTCACTGATAAAGCTGACGGGAACGCCTGCCCGTGCCAATGACACGACGCCATTGAATACTGAACCGCCCGGTACGGCAGCTGTCGGCTGGCCGTTGCGGAAAATGATGTCAAGAATCGTTTCTCCTATACCAATTACTTTTCGCATAATTTTCTTGATTTTTCACCCAAATAGCCACCGTGATGGCGTTTGGAGTAGTCTCCAATAGTAAATCCTGTCTGTTTCATGACTTGTACCACAAGGATGTCGCCGATAACGGTCATCACAGTGGTCGAAGTGGTGGGAGTCATACCTAAAGCACAAACTTCCTTTGGTTTTCCTGTGCTGAGGCATACATCGGACTCGTGTGCTAACGGACTATCCGGATTTCCGGTAATAACAATAAACTTGAGGTCTGGGTTCAGATTATGAGCCAATTGTGTAAGTTCAACGATTTCACGCGTCTTACCGGAATTGGAAATCAGCAACAGCAGGTCGTTCTCCTGCAAGATGCCCAAGTCTCCGTGTTGTGCTTCGCTGGGGTGCAGAAATACGGAAGGAATACCTGTGGAACAGAATGTCGTAGCAATGTTCATGGCAATCTGTCCGGCTTTTCCCATACCTGAGGTCACCAGTTTCCCTTTCCGTCGGTGAATCTGTTCCACGATAAGTTCTACCGCACGCTCGTAAGCGTCTGTCACGGGGATGTTCAGTACGGCTTGTGCCTCTTTCTGCAAAAGCTCTTGAATGGATTCAATCATTATACTATTTTTGTTAGTAGTTAGGTTATAGCCTACAAATATCTGCAATTTTCCATAAATGGCAATAAGTTTTATTGTATTTTTGCTTTGCGAAGATAAGGGGACCTCGTCAAATTGCGCTATCTTTGCGCCCTCAATTAGTTTCAAACGTCAGAATGAAGAAGTTAGCACTATTACCCTTGTTGGGACACCATCAATATACTCTTGCCAATGGTTTGCGTATTATTCACCAGCCGTCATTTTCCGATGTGGCTTACTGTGGTTTTGCAGTTGATGCCGGAACCCGTGATGAACTGGAGAATGAACAGGGCATGGCGCATTTTGTGGAACATCTTATTTTTAAGGGTACTCAGAAGCGGAAAGCCTGGCATATACTCAACCGTATGGAGAATGTGGGCGGTGACCTGAATGCTTATACCAACAAGGAGGAAACAGTGATCTACTCTGCTTTTCTTACCGAACATTTCGGCCGTGCGTTCGAGTTACTGGCGGATATTGTCTTTCACTCTACTTTTCCGCAACGTGAGATTGAAAAGGAAACGGAAGTGATTATTGATGAGATCCAATCTTATGAAGACACCCCTTCCGAACTTATTTTCGATGATTTTGAGGATTTAATCTTCCGAGGACATCCGTTGGGACGCAATATCCTGGGGAATCCTGAGCTGCTGAAGACCTTTCACAGCGAAGATGCCGCTGCGTTTACTTCCCGTTTCTATCATCCGGGGAATATGGTATTCTTTGTGTGGGGAAACCTGTATTTCAAGCAAATCATCCGTTTGGCAGAGAAACTGCTTGCCGATGTTCCGGCGGTGACGGTGGATAACCGTCGTACTCCGCCGTCTCTTTATACGCCCGAAAAACTGGTGGTGCATAAGGATACGCATCAGGCTCATGTGATGATAGGCAGCCGTGGCTATAATGCGTACGATGATAAGCGTACCGCGCTCTATCTATTGAATAATATTCTTGGCGGGCCCGGTATGAACAGTCGCTTGAATGTTTCTCTGCGTGAGCGTCGCGGCCTTGTCTATAATGTAGAGTCTAACCTGACTTCTTATACGGATACCGGGGTTTTCTGCACTTATTTTGGTTGCGATCCCGATGATGTGGATACTTGTATGCGTCTGGTGATGAAAGAACTTAAAAATCTGCGTGATACAAAGATGACTTCGTTACAACTCGCAGCTGCGAAGAAGCAACTCATCGGACAAATAGGTGTGGCTTCGGATAATAATGAGAACAATGCTCTCGGCATGGCGAAGACTTTCCTGCACTATAATAAGTATGAAAGTTCCGAAGCGGTTTATCAACGTATTGAACAAATTACTCCGGAGATTTTGCTGGAAGTGGCGAATGAGATGTTTGCAGAAGATTATCTGTCAACGTTAATTTATCGCTGATTGTCGTTTACTTAATGGGATTTTGTGTATCCTCTTTCCGAGTACAAAAATAATCTGGCCCGGCGTAGCCATAAATCAAAAATGGATTAGTTATTTTGTTCATAAGCAGATGTTTATATGTAGCAATAACTTTCCGCATTTCCAAAAGTTTCGTAGCAAGTTAGAATGATTATTATGAATATAATTATTATAATTTGCAATAATCTAAAGCAGGATAATCATGAAGAGTATACAAGTGAATCCCTTTATCATAGGTACCTATCTATCAGTCCATCTTTGCGGATTTAACGGAGCGCCAGCGTGAGATACTCCGTGCGATAGCTGTCGAAAATGTTGCTGTCAATGTGACTTCCGGTGAGTTTGTGCGAAGATATGATCTGAAATCACCCAGTTCCGTACAGTCTGCTCTGAAAGGGCTTTCCGGTAAGGGTATAGTAGGTAAGATCCTTGACGGATACGTTATTAATGACCGGCTGTTTAGGTTTTGGATAAAGCGGAATCCGATCTGATGAAGTACATAAGGCGGAAGCCTCCTGGTCCGGTGCAGGTAAGTCTGTTTGGTCTACTGTTACCGTCAGGCGAATGCTATTGGCCACGCAACTCCCGTCGGCGCTACGAAAACTGAGGTAGGCTATCAATTCATCGTCCTGCCAGTCGGAAGGAAGTTGAAGTTCTGCATGTCGGGCGGAACGTAGGGGGGCTTCCGTATCGTAAACAGCTGTTTCTTCGTCTTTGTTATATACTAATAACATGGCTATGTCCGTATCTTCTGCATTTCCCATGCCACTGTTGTCCTGCCATTTAAAGTGCACCTTATTTCCGTTTTGTGTGGCTGTACCTTCGAATACCGGCATCAGGGTTCCCATAGAAACCAATGCCCGGTCAAAATCTATTTTGATTTCTTTTCCACTGCCAGTCACGGCTCTTTTCAGTGTGTAGGACATAGCGGAGTTGAATGCGGATTTATCCTGTGTAAATTCCTTGTAGCCAATACGTATGAAAGGTTTTATAGCTTTCAGGAAGCTGAATGCCGTGGCGAATTTACCGCGTTGTTCCTGTTGTTTCGGTGTGCGCGGGTTGCTGACTTTGGCGGCCCGTGCGCGTATATAGTAGTTTGATTTCCAGCGGAACCCTACTATCGGTCCCACTTTACCGGAGAAACCTCCGAGAATGCCCTGGTTGATAATTCCCATGATATCGTGTTTTTAATTACTTGTTTCTGTCACTGCGCAAATATATGGAAAATAAATCTCTTCAACCCGCTCCCTGTGATTTTTGCGTTCATTTGCGTCATTTTGCGTAGATAACTCTTTGATCTTCTTTATTGTATTATGACCTGTCTCCGTTACACCCGGAATGCACTTGCTCCGTATCAAGGCCGTACTTTCTTCGGTCAGAGGTACCTGTGAGTGGAGAAGGTACGGAGCAAGTGCATCCCGGGTATAGTCCGGATAGAGTGAGGTGTATAAAAGTGTTTTTACGTAAAGACATTTATTTGTGCCGTAAGACTTAGTAAGGATTAAAAGCATTATGTACATTACTCTATATTTCTTTATTTCTACTTTGTCCGCTTTTGTGCGGACACTTGTCCGTTAATGAACACTGGACTATTTTGTATGAACTCTGATAATCAGCTGTTTATTGTTTTGGCACGCCAATTGACTATATATAGTCGAAGGCGGTTAACAAAGACTTCCTTTCAGAACCAAGAAGTAATAACAATAAAAAATAACGATTATGAAAACGAACTTAATTTCTAAAGCAGTTGTAATGTTGGCAGTAGTAATGGCAAGTGTAATGAATTTCTCTGCAAGTGCAAGTAATCCTACTCAGTATGTGAAGAATGAAGAGATGGCCGGCGAGTTGATGACCGCTAAGACTATCTTTAAGAATGAAGACGGACATCTGTATCGCCACCTCCGTTACACCTATATTTACGATAACGAAAATCGTGTAACCAGCAAAGAAGCCTCCAAATGGGATAGTACACAAGAGGCTTGGGTTCCTTACTTTAAGATGAACGTTTCTTATGTAAACAATGAAGTTGAACTTAGCTATGCCCGCTGGAATCCCAAGAGCAATGCTTACGACAGCAATATTGAAAAGACCGTTTACGAACTGAACGATAGCAATGCGGCTTTGATGTTGGCAAGTACAAAATAAGTATATAAACACTATCGGGGGCCGGATACGGAGAATATATTTCTCTGGTATCCGGCTCTTTTGTTGTTGGGGGATAGAAATAAGTTTGTTTCTTCAAATTGGGTAGTCGGAATGCTTTATTACAGATTTTCATCTGTAATTTCCGAAAAAGGAATAAATTTGCCCCGGATTAATCTTTCTTATTTTATGCTATGATGAATACAAAAGTAAAATTATTACTGACCATAATATGGTGTCATCTGCTTCCTGTACTGTCTGCACAAGAGATGATCAACGTACGACATTATTCAATAGAAGATGGCTTGTCACAAAATATTGTGCAGGATATGCTTCAGGATAATGATGGGTACATTTGGTTGGCTACATGGAATGGACTGGAAAAGTTTGACGGATATACTTTTAAGAATTATAAATCGTATCCTACAGATGATACTAAACTAAAATACAATAGATTAGTAAGCATTGTCAAAGGAGCCGATGATGCTTTGTGGTGTCATACATACGATGATAAGGTCTATCTATTTGATGTGCGCCAGGAAAAATTCAATGATATTTTTGTTTATCATCCACAGATAGAGGAATGCAAGTTGGTAGAGAAAATGATTCCATTGACAAATGGGATCATATGGATAATAGCTTCTGACGGTAATTTGTGGCGTATTGATGAAGCCCTGTATAAAAAAGATAAAGGGGTTATGTTCCTTCCTTCCGGTTCTGTTCCGCAACATGGTAACCGTGTTTATTCAGTTGTACGTGATGCTCATGATAATGAATGGGTATTGACTGATAAGGGATGCTTTGTCTATGGAAAACGGGAATTATCGGACAGCCGGAATTTTAATAATGCAATATGTATCGATCATATCCTTTATATGTCTTCTCCGGATGGAGAACTGGTGACGTATACACCGGAAGAAGGAATAAAAGAGGTATCTATAAAAGAAACTGATTACGGTATCATAGACTTGTTGGAACTACCCAATGCGAAAATGGGTATTATGACTAATCGGGGTATAATCATCTACGATACTCAAAACAACCATGCAGAAAGTATTTTGGTGAATGAGAATCATCCTGATATACAACCATCTTATCATTTACTTTCAAACAATGGCATACTGTGGATGATTAACGGAAAGGAAAATGTTATCCGGTGTGATTTAAAGCAGAAAAGCATTAGCTTTATAAATTATCCTTTGAGCCAAAAGGAAAAAGCGAATATTTTTATCCATGAGGATAATTACGGACGTATATGGATATTGGCTCCAAATGGCGAATTTTCATTTTACAATCCTATAACAAATGTTTTTGAGCAAGGCTATACGTACATAAATGGAGAACATACATATTATCATGCAACCGGGAGGAAATTTCTGATAGATAATCAGCAAAATATATGGTTAAGCTGTGATTCCGGTGTTGATCAGCTGACCTTCTTAAATGAAAGTTACAGCTACTTCTCTACAGGGCACAATGATAAGATACGCGGGCTGTTTGTTGATTCCAAACAGAGAATATGGGTGGCTGATAAAAGTGAAAGAATAGAAATCTACAATGATAATCATGATTATTGCGGTAATCTTAGCCGGGACGGGCATTTGGTAAAAGACAAGCAACTTGTTTTTGGTGCGGATATCTATTGCTTTTTTGAGGATGAGCAGCACAGGATATGGATGGGGAGCAGGACAGGAGGAATCTATGTAGCAGTTCCGGAAGCGGGAAAGTTCCGGATTTATCATTTCAAGCATAATGAGAAAGATAAAAATTCATTGAGTTCTGATGCTATTTTCTCTATTTGTCAGGATACAAAAGGAAATATTTGGGTTGGAACGTATGGGGGAGGACTGAATGTAGTGGAGGGGAGCTTTCCCAATCTGAAATTTACGCATTACCAAAATGGGCTGGAACTCTATCCCAAGAACAAATATCTAAGGGTGCGAAGTCTGCTTTGTACTTCAGCAGGAATTATGCTGGCAGGAACCACTGATGGGCTGCTGACTTTTTCTACAAATGCGGATCAATGGGAAAAAATACAGTTTAATCTGAATCAATGCGAAATAAAACGTGCCAATAGTCTTAGTAATAATGATGTAGTATATGTATTTGAAAGTCGCAAAGGAGATATTTATGTGGTTACTCATAGCAGTGGACTAAATCTGGTTAGCTCTAAAGATCTTCTATGTGATCATATAGAATTTATTCATTTGAATAAATTAAACGGCTTGCCTTCCGATCTGGCTTATGCAATTTTAGAAGGAAAGGATAATGAGTTGTGGATTAATTTTGAGAATCATATCTGTAAATATAATCCGGTTGAGAATACTATAGATACTTATGATCGCTTTTATTTCCATTCTCACCTGGCCGTGTCCGAAATACCATTCATCAGGGATAAAAACAATGGTATGTATGTAGCCTTGAATAGGGAAGTTTTATACTTGAATTTGGATAAACTTAAAAAAAGCCAGTTTGCTCCACATATTGTTTTCACAGATGTGAGAACCCGAAAGAATTATAAACAGGAAAGATCTTCTCCTGTTACCAATCGGGAATTAACGCTGGAAAAGGATGAGCGTAATGTCTCAATTACTTTTGCTGCTTTGGATTTTACAGGTTCGGGGCATTTGCAATATGCTTATCGGCTGAAAAATATAGATGAAGAATGGAACTATATAGGAAATAGCCGTACGGCAAGTTTGGTGAATCTGCCGGCGGGAGACTTTATTTTAGAAGTGAAATCAACGAATGGAGATGGGCTTTGGGTGGAAAATACGGCACAGCTGGCTATTCATGTGAAACCTATCTTCTGGGAGACAGGCTGGGCATGGCTGTTATATATAGTGTTAATAGTAGTGGTAATTCTGGCTATCTCGGCTACTTTTGCTTACATATTTAATTTGAGACGGAAAGTGGACTTTGAACAGCAACTTACCAACTTGAAACTTCGTTTCTTTACTGACATATCTCATGAATTACGCACTCCTCTAACTTTAATTGCAAGCCCTATAGAAGAGATTATTAATCGGGAGGAATTAAGTGAGGAGGGACAGGAAAACATACAGCTTGCAAAGAAGAACACTGATCGTATGTTGCGTCTTATTAATCAATTGCTTGATTTCAGGAAGATACAGAACAACAAAATGAAGTTGTATATTGAGCAGGCGGACGTCGTAACACTGTCTAAAAAAATCTATGATAACTTTACGGGCTTGGCTCATCAGCGGAATATCGGTTTCCATTTTGTTTGTTCTTATGATAATTATACTCTTTACACAGATATAGATAAACTGGAAAAAATATTGTTTAATCTACTGTCAAATGCCTTTAAATATACTCCGGATGGGAAGAATATTGATTTAATTCTTGAATTTAAAGAAAAGAACCTGCTCATTAAGGTTAAAGATGAGGGAAATGGAATTGAACTGCATAAAATAGATATGTTATTTAAACGTTTCGAGACCTTGGGACAGACAGACGCTAACTTATCAAGCGGTATCGGGCTTTCTTTGGTAAAAGAATGGGTTGATATGCTGCATGGGACGATTACGGTAGATAGTAAACTGGGGTATGGAAGTACTTTCTCTATTTCCCTGCCGGGAGAACATGAGATTTTTGAGTCCGATAAAAATGTCGAGTTCATTTTAAGTGATTCCGAATCTTCAATGCCGATGGATTCTGGTATAACGCAAAATAATGAAGAAGCAGAAGGGATATCGGTTTTAGTAGTGGAAGATAATGAGGAACTGAGACATTTTATGGTGAATATACTTCGGAAAGATTATCATGTGATTGAAGCAGAAAATGGGAAAACAGGGCTGGAGAAAATCAAGTTGAAAATTCCGGATTTGGTTATCAGTGATATTATGATGCCTTGTCTGGATGGTATAGAATTACTGGAAGAAGTAAAGAAGGACTATAATGTAAGCCATATTCCTTTTGTTTTGTTATCAGCGAAAGCTACGTTGGATGACCGTATAAAGGGGCTGGAATATGGGGCGGATGATTATATAACAAAGCCATTCAGTTCTGGGTATTTACGTGCGCGCATCTCCTCATTATTAAAGCAACGCAGCATATTGCGTGAACATTTTATGAAAGAAGTATTACCTGTTGCCGGTAAAGAGCCTGTTGCTATTCAAGGTGATGCTTTGGAGAACTTATCTCCGTCGGTACCGCAAATAACTTCTTATGATGAAGAATTCATTCATAAAATCATTCAGGCTGTGGAAGAAAGGCTGCAAGATTCTGATTTCAAAATTGAAGACTTGGCTGATAGTATGAATATTGGACGTTCTGTTTTCTATAAGAAGGTAAAATCTATTTTGGGGGTATCTCCCATTGAGCTTGTAAAAGATATGAGAATAAAGAGAGCTATACAATTATTGGAAACAGGAAATTACAATATATCCCAAATAGCATACATGAGTGGTTTCTCTTCTTCTCAATATTTTAGTCGGGTATTCAAAGAGTTGAAAAATTGTACTCCGAGTGAATATAAGATAAAGAACTAAAATAAATAGTGCACAGAATCACATAAATAATGCACAGGCGTCTGTTCCACCTGCGCTACCTTTGCCCACAAAGCAATACGAGCTTAGTGGGCATTTTTTTTATAACAATATTTTAAATGAAAGTACTATGAGAATATTTTTTCTTTGCTGTGTAGCTGTTTTTTCTTTTTTAAGCTGTAAAACAGAAATCAATGATGTTGGTAATGTTCCGGAACGGGGATTTCATAGCAATCGTCCGGCTAATATTTGGGAAGAATCGTTGGTTACCGGAAACGGTGTGATGGGAGCTATGGTAATGGGAGACCCATACAGGGAATCTATTGTTCTTAACCATGCTTTGCTTTATTTGCCTATTCATTCTCCGAGAAAGCCTGTCAGCCAGGGAAAGAACCTGGAGAAGATTCAGCAAATGATGCTGGATGGTAAATATACGGAGGCTTCTAAGTTTATTGTAGACTTAGCTAATTCCGAGGGATACCAAGGTAAACACGCAACAGACCTTTTCGTTCCGGCATTTCAATTCAACATTTCAAGTGATACTTCTTCTGTGAAGGAGTATAATAGGACTGTGGATTTTACTACGGGCGAAGTAGAGGTTAAATGGGAGGATAATAATGGAATCTATTCGCGTAAACTATTTATTTCCAGAGCGGACAATGTGGTTGCCTTACGGTTATCTTCAAAAAAAGGCTCTATCCATACAACATTGAATCTTTCACAGATAATGAGGCATGATGCAGGACGTAAGAAGAAATTTACATTAAGTGAGAAGAACTGCATTGATAAAGTTGAATCCGGTGTAATGGAAAACGGACTTTATTTTAAAGCATGGTACGAAAGGCCTTGGGAATTTGAATCCAGAAAAAGCTTTAAGGGATACGAAGGGGTAGTGAAAGTCGTGAACATGGACGGTGATATAGAGATGAACTCGGATCAAATAGTCATAAATGGTGCTACGGATGTGCTGATATTAGCTCGTGTTGAACCTTCTGACAATATGGAAATATCGAAAGTGCCTGATATGATGAAAGCCCTCAGTTTATATCCTACTAATTATGCGGAATTACTGGATGCGCATAAAAAAATCCATAAAGAATTATTTGAGCGTGTATCGATTGATTTGGGTGCCTCTAAAGAAGACCGTATGAAATCTTCCGAAGAATTATTGGAAGCAGGTGGTTCCAATCCGGCTTTAATAGAGAAGATTTTCGATGCTGCACGTTATAATGTTATTTGTGCCACAGGCATCAATCCTCCCAATCTTCAAGGTATCTGGGGAGCTACTATGACTCCTCCCTGGTCTGGTGACTATACGACTAATGGAAATCTGCCGGTTGTCATTTCCCATTATTTGCAGGCTAATACTCCGGAGCTGATGTTGCCACTGTTTGACAGGCTGGAAGCATATATGGAAGATTTTAAGGTGAATGCACGTGAGCTTTATAACTGCCGTGGTATTCATGTTCCGTCACGTTTTAGTTCACATGGCTTAAATAATCATTTTGATGCTACCTGGCCGATGACTTTCTGGGTGACCGGAGCGGCATGGTACTCACTCTTCTATTATGACTATTATATGTATACCCTGGACAAAGAGTTTTTGCAGAAACGGGCACTTCCATTCATGGAACAGGCCGCCTTGTTTTATGAAGACTTTCTGAAAGAAGGGGCTGATGGGAAGTATGTTTTTAATCCTTCATATTCTCCTGAAAATCATCCGGCAAATCATCCCAGCCAGGCTTGTATAAATGCCACGATGGATGTGATGGCAGCTAATGCTTTGTTGCGCTCAGTTATAGAAGCCAGTCAGGTTTTGGGTGTCAACCAGGATAAAATTCCGGTATGGGAGTCTATGCAGGCCAAAATGCCTTCTTATATGCTGAATGAGAATGGAGAAATCAGAGAATGGATGTGGAAGGACTTGCAGGACAATCATAAACATCGCCACGCTTCTCACTTATTCGGACTGTATGATTTTCATGATCCCCTTATTATGAAAGATAAGGATTTGCTAGAAGGATGTAAGCGGGCCGTTAATCGTAGGATGGAAATACGCCGGCAAGACAATGGCGGAATCATGGCGTTCGGTATGATTCAACTGGCTTTCTCTGCGTGTGCTTTAGGTGAATCCGAGACGGCTTATGATATGCTGACCTGGTTGGGAAACAGTTATTGGAATAATAATATGGTTTCAACCCACGATCCTAAAAAAACATTCAATCTGGACATCTGTGGAGGATACCCGTCTTTAGTGATGAAAATGTTGGTTTACTCGGAACCGGGTCTGATATCCCTTTTACCATGTAAGCCTCAGCAATGGCGCAGTGGGCATATAAACGGAGTAGCCTTGAGAGGTGGAATTATAGTGCAAGAGCTGTCATGGAATGAAAAGGAAGTGAAAGTCACTTTATTATCTAAAATAGATCAGAACGTAAAAATTCAATTGCGGGAAGCGGGAATGCAGGAAATAGTGTTAAAAGCAGATACTCCTGCTACCTTCAACTTTGCATATGAATAGAAAAACAAATACCTTATTTACTAATTTTAAAAGCACTTTTTTATGAATCAGAATGTATTTATTCGAAGGGCATGTATGTCTTTGATGTTTAGCATGCTTTGCTTGTTGTCTCTGGCTCAGACACATCAAGTTTCCGGTATTGTGAAAGATGTTACCGGAGAGCCGGTGATTGGAGTCAATGTATCTGTGCAAGGAACCGGTAACGGTTCTATTACGGATTTGGATGGTAAATTTGCAATTCCGAATGTGAAGGAGAAAGATGTTTTAATTGTCTCTTACATCGGTTATCTGACTCAGTCTATACCGGTTGGAAAACAGACTTCATTTACTATTACCTTGAAAGAAGATGCACAGGCTTTGGATGAAGTTGTTGTTGTAGGCTATGGTGTACAGAAAAAGAGGGACTTGTCGGGTGCTGTGTCTTCCGTAAAGTCACGGGATATCACAGCTATACCGACAACCAATGCTTTGGAAGCTTTACAGGGAAAGGTTGCAGGATTGGACCTGACTTCTTCTTCAGGTAAGGCAGGAGCTGATCTGAGTTTCACTATTCGTGGAGAGAGATCATTAAAAGCCAGTAATAAACCTCTGATCTTGGTTGATGGAGTAGATTATGGTACGACCCTGGATATTAATCCTTCGGATATCGAATCTATTGAAGTCTTAAAAGATGCATCTTCAACCGCCATTTACGGAACACGTGGTGCAAATGGTATTATCATCGTGACTACTAAGAAAGGAAAAACAGGAAAATCAAAAGTTTCTCTGAATGCTTTTGCTTCTGTTAATATGATTTCTTCTTATCCATCTATCATGAATGGAGCTGAATATGCACAGTTAAAACGTGAAGCATACCGTGACCAGACAACTAATGAATATTTGCCGGATGATCAGGTCTTTACAGTGGCGCAGGAATTGGAATATGTTAGAGAAGGAGTGTCTACTGACTATCGTGACTTAATGATGAGCAATGGTTTCAATCAGAATTATGAACTATCCATATCGGGAGGTACAGACAAGACACAACATAATATCTCCTTGGGATATAGAGGTGAGAATGGGCTTTTCAAAAATGATAATTATAAACGATTGAATGCCAGGGTAGCATTGGATCATGAATTACTGAAAACCCTGAAGATAGGTACAAGCATTACGTATACTTATAAGGATCAAAACACACGTCGTGATCCGTTGAATATGTGTAATAAGATTGTTCCATTATCAAAACCTTATGATGAAAATGGAGAAGTGGTAAGATTCCCGGCACCGGGATACAATTCTCAGACCAATCCATTGGTGGATGATGTGGAGGGGGCAATAAAGGATAACACGAAAGGCACCCGTTTCTTTGGCAGCTTGTATGCGAACTGGAATATCACAAAAGATCTTCTTTTCAGAACAACATTAGGGGTTGATGCTCAGAATTCAAGAAGAGGGTATTATTGCTCGGCAAACTCTTTGGACGGAGAAGGCAAAGACAGTAAATCATTGAAAGAACATACTATTCAATCGGGTATTACCTGGGAAAACATCCTGACCTATTCGAAGATATTGGGAGAGCATGATTTTCAGATAATGGGTGGTACCAGTACGATTTATAAGAGTAAAGAATATACATTGGCTTCAGGTAAAGGGCAGACTTATGGAGGCAATATCTATCATAATCTGGCATCAAACACCAAAGAAGTTATGATTGACAGTTATTTACAAGAAGAGAATTTGGCTTCTTTCTTCGGACGTGTAAATTATAAGTTTATGGACCGTTATATTCTTACAGCTTCTTTACGTGCAGACGGCTCTTCACTACTTGCCAGTGGACATAAGTGGGGATATTTTCCATCTGTAGCATTAGCGTGGAGAATGAATGAAGAAGCTTTTCTGAAGAACATTGATAATTTATCTAACTTGAAACTTCGTTTAAGCTGGGGAGAATCCGGTCAATCGGCCATTGATCCTTATCAAACGATAGGTCTTTTGGGCTCTTCTACTTATTCATTCAATAATGAGCTGGCCAGTGGTCTGTATCCTAAGACTATGTCGAATAAGAATCTGACGTGGGAAACAACTTCTGTATTCGATTTGGGAGTGGATTTCGGACTCTTCAATAATCGTCTGTCAGGTTCTCTGGACATTTATAAATCATATACGAGGAATGTTCTTATGAATCGCAAGATCCCATCAACTAATGGTTACTCTGATGTGATGGAAAATATTGGTAAGACGGAAAACTTTGGTATTGATATAACGCTAAACTCAGTAAATATACAAAAGAAGAATTTTACCTGGACCACAGATTTTACGCTTTCTCATAACAAAGAGAAAATAAAAGAACTGGCATCGGGAGCACTGAGAGATGAGGCTAACTCGTGGTTTGTGGGTGAAGCGTTTCAGGTGTTTTACGATTATAAGAAAATTGGTATCTGGCAATTAGATGAAGCGGAAGAAGCTGCTAAGAACGGGCAGATTCCTGGTGACATAAAGATACAGGATACGAATGATGACGGGGAAATTACTCCCGAAGACCGTGTTATTTACAGTAAACGTCCGAAAGTGACTTTTGGTATCAATAATGCTTTTACCATTCATGATTTTGAATTTTCGTTTTTCATTTACAGCCGTTTAGGTCAGTGGATCGATTATGAATTTAATAGAGGATATAAACCAGACGGATTGGAAAACAGTTCGAATGTAGACTACTGGACTCCTGAAAATCCCACAAACGATTTTCCACGTCCTAACCGTTTTTACGGATTCGGAAAAACCAGATATTCTTCAACCTTGAAATATGAAAAAGGCTCGTTTGTGAAAATCAGAGATATAACTTTAGCTTATAATCTTCCGGCAAAAGCACTGAAGAATATAGGACTGGACCGCGTACGCATTTATGCAACAGCTAAAAACTTCTTCACTTTCAGTAGTATTGAGAATTATGATCCGGAACGTGGAGGAGGTATTTCATTCCCTATGACCAAGCAACTTGTGTTTGGTGTCAATTTGGATTTTTGATAAACGATTCAGTATTTAAAGGAATAACATTATGAAAAAAAGTATATTATTAGTAGCATCGTTGATGCTGTTTCTGGGAAGTGGTTGTGATAGTTTCTTAGATGAAACCAATTATAGTGATGTAACTTCCGAAGGGGGATATTATGATACGGAAGAAGGGTTGAATGCCATCGTGAATGCATGTTATACCCCATTGCGCTTTTGGGCAGGTAAAGAAGATGCCATTGGATTGAGTGAAACTGGAACGGATATTATAGCAGCAGCTTCCGGATGTGTGGATAATAATATGGCGGCATATACGCAGTCGCTTGATGGTACCAATTCTGCATGTACCTTTTATTTTGACCGATTCTATGCAGCTATAAACTGGTGCAACACCGCAATCTATCATGCGGAAACTGTACCTAACCCATCGAAAGATGAAACATTGGCTACAACATTGAATAAGCGTGAGGCGGAAGCCAGAGTACTGCGTGCATTTTATTATTGGATATTGGCTGAAACATTTGGAGATACCTATTACATAGATGTGCCTTCAAGTAGTATCGTAATGAATCCGGTTAAAACATCGGTAAGTGATATTTATCAGCATATTTTTAGTGATCTGGACTGGGCTATTACAAGTAAATTATCTACTCAGCAGAATGACGGTGGTCGAGTTACGGTATGGACTGCCAAAGCACTTAAAGCCAGACTACTGTTAACGCGGGCTAGTGTAACGAAGGATGCAAAGATGTATGAACAGGCTTATAATTTGGCCAAAGACGTGATAGACAATGGTCCTTTTGAGTTGGCTAAAGATTTTGCTTCTATCTGGGATATGAAGAACAGTGATGGAAATTCCAATAATGAAGTAATATGGTATGTCGATTATTCAACAAATCAGCTGTATAATTCGGAATTGGATGATAAACCGGTTATCAGAAATGGAGGAAATAATGCGCATCTGCTTTTCTGCATGAAATATGATGATCAACCGGGTATGACACGTTCCATAGAGTATGGACGTCCATTTAACCGTTACATGCCAACCCGTTATTTGATTGACTTGTTTGATGAGGAAAGAGATCAACGTTATGGTGGCAGTTTCCGCCATCTATGGATCATGAATAATGAGAAAGGAAAAGGTAAGTACACGGCAATGGCTGATACGGCTATTTATATAATTAAAGGGGAAGCAACTGCTGCGCAACGTGCCTGGGCGGAAAACCGTTACCAGCTGTTTGACAGAAATGATATTTATAATGCAGACGGTTCTACTAAAAACATGAAGCAATCTTTAGAGTTATGTAAGTTTGCAGACCCTGCACGTGCTTCTAAAGATGAAGATAGAAGTACGCGGGACGGTTTTATGATTCGTATCGCTGAAATGTATCTGATTGTAGCAGAAGCTGGGGCTCAAACGGATAAATCTGATGCTTTGGATTATATGAATAAGTTACGTATGACCCGTGCAGTTGCCGGTTATGAAGAGGATATGTGTGTCAACCTGTCGCAGATTCAAGATATTGATTTTATTTTGGATGAACGTGCGAGAGAATTGGCAGGGGAACAACTGAGGTGGTTTGATTTAAAGCGTTTTGGTAAAGAGCAGTTTGTAAAAAGAATAAAGAAATGTAATCCTAATGCGGCTAATGTTGATGAACACCATTGGGTACGTCCATTTCCGCAGACATTTTTGGATGCAATTGAAAATAAAACAGAGTTCACTCAGAATACAGGTTATAAATAATTAAGTATTGTTTTATATGTACCCGGC
>ENA-UALJ01000173-UALJ01000173.1-human-gut-metagenome-genome-assembly--contig:-NODE-173-length-32593-cov-11.050341_pt1 | contig 32593 bp, 22 predicted proteins | sample MGYA00243694_ERZ654456 | MGnify/ENA primary metagenome ERZ654456 (study PRJEB26926, sample SAMN06164784) | human gut metagenome | biome: ENVO:00009003; feature: ENVO:2100002; material: ENVO:00002003...
TCTACACCCTAGAGTTCGTCGGCAGCGTCAGATGTGTATAAGAGACAGTGCCCATACGGCGTGCCAGCAGAATTTGCCCGATGGTATTGTTGATTTTGTGTGCGCCGGTATGATTCAGGTCTTCCCGCTTCAGATACAATTTGCAACCGTATTTTTCAGAAAGACGTTTGGCTAGATAGAGTGGGGAGGGACGTCCTACGTAGTCACGTAGCAACTGGTCGAATTCTTTTTTAAAATCTTCGCTTTCAATCACTTCGAGGTACTTATTCGTTAGTTCCTCAACACATTTGTGGAGGATTTCCGGTACGTAAGCACCGCCGAATTCTCCGTAATAGCCATCCTGATCAACTAAAAAACTTTTCATAATCCTATCTATTTTTATATGTTATTTTTTTCGATGTTTAGAAACGGGCAAATAAAAAAGCCCTGCCGCAAGTTGCGACAGGGCTCTTTCAAATCTGTTATATCTTTAATGAGGTATATACATACGAGCGCTGCTCCCTTACGACTGTCGGAGTTGTAACGGGCGCCACCACCAATATGTATTTATGAGCATTGTTTTCATTGTCTTTTTGTTTTAGCTGGGGGCAAATGTAAGCACTTTGTTTTAATTACCAAAGAATTTCTTGCTTTTTTTCTTTCAAAGAACATTTTTCTTATAAAGTTGTTCTATAGGGGTATTCAGAACAACTATTATTCACAATAAAAAAGAAAGGATGAACTATGAAGCGAAAACATTTAGTTGCCATTGGCGTATCGATTGCTATTCTCTTGTTACTTTATTGGCTATTGGTGGCCGAAGATATGAATGCTTGGCTGAACGTTAATTGATTTTTCGTGACTTTCTTGCGGAGTTGTGCGGATAAAAATGTATCTTCGCAAAAAATCATAAGCTCATGAAAGGAATAAGTAACTCATTTTTGCGTACGATATGTGCGCTGATAATCGGTTTGGTATTGGTGATGTTTCCCAATGAGGCCGGAGACTATTTTGTAATAACGATCGGTGTTGTGTTTCTGATACCGGCATTATTAAGTATCATCGGGTATTTTGCCATGAGTGCCGAAGAGAGACGTCGCCTTCCTATCGAAGGAATCGGTAGTTTGCTGTTTGGCTTGTGGCTGATCATTATGCCCGGTTTCTTTGCAGATTTGCTGACGTTTGTATTGGGATTCATCCTTGTACTGGGTGGTGTGCAACAGATTGCGTCGCTTTCTGCCGCCCGTCGCTGGATGCCGGTTCGTGTGGGATTTTATATTATTCCGGTGCTCATTCTGATAGCAGGGCTGGTTGCCTTGTTCAATCCGACGGGAGTACGTTCCACGGCATTTATCATTATCGGTATCACCAGTATAGTATATGCAGTTTCCGAATTGATAAATTGGTTCACATTTACTCGCAAACGACCGAAGGCACCGGGTACGCCGGGAGCTTCTTCAAAGGCTGTAGACAATATTGAGGACGCGGAAATTATAGAATAAAAAAACAGATCGTCTGTTGAGCTAAAACAGAGGATCTGTCGAGTAGAAACGGATGGTCTGTTGAGTGTGAACGGACCATCCGTTTTTTATTATTTCAACCATTCGTTTATTAACTCCATAACTTCTGCCTTTTCGGCTTCGGGCAATGTGCTGATACGTGCCAGATGGCTGCCATTCGGTTGGATAAATACATGAATATTCTTCTTGTTTTTCAGCCAGGTGACGCCTGCGGCTGTCCATGGGTCGTTCTGACCGTAAATGAAGATCATCTTCGGGTCTTGTTTCTTTAGAAACTTGGTTATTTTCTTACTTAAAGTTTTGTCGAAAGGCATATCTTTCAACTCTTCGGGAAGCATCAGACGGTGCAGATAACCTTCACTGGACTGGATGGAGAGATACTGCTTGAACGGTTGGACGTCATAACCATAGTATCCCAATTCACGGGCAGCTTGTACGAAGAAAGAAGCATTGGGACTGTCGGCGGTGAAATATCCCGGTTCACTGATGGCAAGCAGATGAGAGAAAATTTCATCATCAGAGGCTGTAGTAGCGGGTATGGAGCTGATAGGAGTACCCCACTGCCACAAAGCGAAAGAATATTCCAATACCGAGTAATCGTAAATTTCTTCAATCGGTGCACGGAATGAATAATTCTTTTCAGTGCAATACTTTTCAAAACGGGGAAGTAAAGTTGCTTTCCGTTTCAATGCTTCCAATTGGAAATCTTCAATTATCTTGCGGTTTTCCGGTGTTGAAACTTTATGCAGGAAAGGCTCATGACGTCCATCTTCTACTCCATAACAAAGCGGAGCTACGTAAGGAACGGAAATATCTACATCATCCGGATAGAAAGTGCGGTAAAGAAGGGTAGTCTGTCCTCCTTTGCTGATGCCGGTGGCAATCCATTTGCCCGGATAGATGTTTTTGAATGCGGTGGTGATGGCATGTAAGTCGTCCGCAGAGTTCTCGGCCGTTAGGTATTGCCAGTCTTTGGGTTCGGGGGTAGACTCAAGGAAGTAGCGATATTCCACGAATATCATGTTGGCATTGAGAAGTTTTGAAAGCTCTTCACGATATTGGGAACGGAGGGCGTAAGCGGCGCCATAGCCTTCGGTAACGATCACTGTGGGTCGGTCGAAGCCGACATGAGAAACGATAACGCGTTGGCGAAAACTGCCTTTCTCTGGATGGCGGTGATCCAGCGGTTGGGTAAAATAGGTCACGTATTTCTCTGAAAACTCAGAAGTTTCCAGTGGGCGGATTTCTTTAATGGCGGAAATCGCGTTGATTTTTTGCTCCAGAACGGTCTGTGCGAAAGAAGAGGCCGATGCTGACAGCAAAACAAAGAGTAGGAGTGCTGCATAGCGAATGTGCATGTTCTTCATAATGAATCGTTTTTAATTTATCATCTGGTTTTGTATATATTGACAAAGGTACGAAAAAGTGATATGCTGGAAAATAAATTACGATGATATTTTAGTTTTCAAAAAAGAGAGAGAACTGCCTCCCGGCACCTCTCCCCCTGCAAACTTAAAACAACCAACAAAAGAAATAGAATGATTTTATTAGTTAATCACTTCTCTTCACTTATCTTATAAACAAGAGTTCCCTGTATTTTGGCAGTGTCCACATCTGGTTGTCGACAATCAGTTCCAGCTTGTCGATATGATAACGGATCTCCTCCATTGCCGGCACGATGGTGTCGTGGTAGGCAATGGCTTTCTCGCGTTCACTTTCGATCTTGTTGGCCACTTTGCGGGCTTCGATCATGGCATCTACATGCTCTTTGATGAAGGTGGTGCGGTCGGCAATCTCTTCGATGAGTTCCAGGTTCTTGGCAGACAGTTTTGCAGCTTTGTCGCTTGGGAACAGCTCCTTCATCTTGTAAACGTTATCAATGAGATCCGTTTGATACTGCGTGGCTACCGGGATGATGTGGTTCATGGCCAAATCACCTAATACACGAGCTTCAATTTGGATTTTCTTAGTGTAAGTTTCCCATTTCACTTCGTTGCGGGCTTCCAGTTCTTTCTGAGTCAGTACACCGGTATTTTCGAACATGCGGATACTTTCCGGCTTCAGATAGCTGTCGAAGATGAGAGGCACACTGGTTTCGCAATCCAGACCGCGTTTCTGGGCCTCTTCTTTCCATTCGTCACTGTAGCCGTTGCCATCGAAATGGATGGGCTTGCAGATCTTGATGTATTTGCGGATAACCTCAAGGATAGCCGAAATCTTCGGTTCGCCTCTCTCAATGAGTTCGTCCACATCTTTTTTGAATTCTACCAGTTGCTCGGCTACGGCGGCGTTCAGGGCAATCATGGCACAGGCACAGTTTGCTTCCGAACCTACGGCGCGGAACTCAAAACGGTTTCCGGTGAAGGCGAACGGACTGGTGCGGTTACGGTCGGTATTGTCAATCAACAATTCCGGAATCTGCGGAATATCCAGTTTCATACCTTGCTTGCCGCTAAGGCTTACGAGATCATCCTTGGTGCTCTCTTCAATGTGTTCCAATACCTGCGACAACTGTTTGCCCAGGAAGCTGGAAATGATTGCGGGAGGTGCTTCGTTGGCGCCCAGGCGGTGTGCGTTCGTGGCACTGGAAATAGCGGCTTTCAACAATCCATTGTGCTTGTAGACTGCCATCAGGGTGTTCACTACGAAAGTGATGAAGCGCAGGTTTTCTTCGGGTAATTTACCCGGTCCCATCAGTCCGATGCCTGTATCCGTACCCAACGACCAGTTGTTGTGCTTACCGCTACCGTTGACGCCTTTGAAAGGCTTTTCGTGCAGCAGTACGCGGAAGCCGTGGTTACGGGCTACTTTACGCATCAGTGCCATGACGAGCATGTTATGGTCTACAGCCAGGTTACATTCTTCGAAGATGGGAGCCAGCTCGAACTGGTTGGGGGCTACCTCATTGTGACGCGTTTTAACGGGGATACCGAGTTTCAATGCTTCGATTTCCAATTCCTTCATAAAGGCTGCCACGCGGGTAGGGATGGCACCGAAATAGTGGTCTTCCAACTGTTGGTTCTTGGCACTGTCATGTCCCATCAGCGTGCGGCCTGTCATCAGCAAGTCGGGACGGGCGGCATACAGACCTTCGTCGATCAGGAAATATTCCTGTTCCCAACCCAGATAGGCAACTACCTTCTTCACTTCCGGATTGAAGTAACGGCATACGTCTACGGCAGCTTTGTCTACGGCACGCAGGGCTTTCAGCAACGGAGCTTTGTAGTCCAGTGACTCACCGGTGTATGCTATGAAAATGGTCGGTATGCAGAGCGTATCATCGACGATGAAAGCCGGAGAAGAGGGGTCCCATGCACTGTAACCGCGTGCCTCGAACGTATTGCGGATGCCACCGTTAGGGAAGCTGGATGCATCCGGTTCCTGCTGAACGAGCAGTTTGCCTGTGAATTCTTCCATCACACCGCCTTTGCCATCGTGCTCGATGAAAGCGTCATGCTTCTCGGCTGTACCCTCAGTCAATGGGTGGAACCAGTGGGTATAGTGGGTAACCCCCATTTCGAGTGCCCATTTCTTCATACCGGCTGCCACTTCATCAGCAATACTGCGATCCAGCGGAGCACCATTGTCGATCACGTCAATCAGTTTGGCATATACCTTGCTCGGCAGATACCTGAACATCTTTTCCTTGTTGAACACATACTTGGCATAATATTCCGACGGACGTTCCGCGGGGGCTGCCACTGCAACGGGTTTCTTTTTAAACGCCGTTTCTACTACTCTGAATCTCAATTTAGACATAATACTTTATTATTGTTGGTTCGTAAATTAGTGATTAGGGTTTGGTGATTAGTGATTAGTGGCTGCGCTGCATGCGGCATTTTGCTTATCACTAATCACTAACCGTTGATCGTTATCTAGTTGTATGCTGATTCACCATGTTCGTAGATATCCAGTCCTTCTTCTTCTACACGTCTGCTGACACGGATACCTATCCATGAATCTACTACCTTATAAAGGATGAAAGTGATTACTGCACTGAACACGATGGATACGAGAGTTGCGAAAATCTGTATCCACAACTGATGCCAGTCTCCGTAAAGTGCACCTTGCTGACCACCTTCTCCGGTGATGTATTGGGTAGCGAAGACACCGGTCAGGATGGAACCTACAATACCACCGATGCCGTGCACGCCGAATGCATCCAGAGCATCATCATATTTGAATTTCGGTTTCACCACTGCAACCATGAAGAAACAGACGATAGGCGTAATCAATCCGATAAAGAACGCACCCAGTAAATCTACCGTACCGGCTGCGGGAGTTATAGCTACCAATCCGGCAACGGCACCCGTACAAGCACCTACTGTGGTTGGCTTTTTGTTGCAAATCCAGTCGATTGCCATCCAAGTTACGGCTGCCACTGCGGTTGCGATATGTGTTACCATGAATGCGTTGGCTGCAAGGCCGTCTGCTGCAAGTCCACTACCAGCGTTGAAGCCGAACCAGCCCAGCCACAGGAAAGAAGTACCCAGAAATACGAATGTGATGTTGTGCGGAGTGATCGGGTGACCTATTCTGTAATCTTCTCGCTGTCCCAACATGATGGCCATCACAAGTGCGGAGATTCCGGCATTGACATGTACTACTGTTCCGCCAGCGAAGTCAATGGCTCCCATTTCCTGAAGGAAACCACCGCCCCATACCCAGTGTGCCATCGGGAAGTAGGCCAGGATAACCCAAAGGATGATGAATACCATATAGCCGGAGAACTTAATTCTTTCGGCGAATGCACCTAAGATAAGGGCGGGAGTGATAATGGCAAACATGCACTGGAACATGACGAAGGTCAGTTCGGGGATGTTGCCCGAAGTCAGTGTGTCGATGGTGATACCGTGCAGGAATGCTTTGTCGAAACCGCCAATCACAGCTCCCAGCGGACTACCCGATTCCATAAAATCTGTGCCGAATGCCCAACTGTAACCGAAAGCGACCCATAGGATGCTGACGACACCTACAATGAACAAGGTCTGCATGATGATACTCAATACGTTTTTCTGACGGACCAGACCACCGTAGAAAAGGGCGATACCGGGGATGCTCATTAGTAATACCAGAATGGTGGCTGTAATGATCCATGCTGTGTTACCACTATCCAATACCGGTTCTTCTACTATTACAGCCGCACTTTCTACAGCTTTGGTAACGGCATCTTGTGCATATATTTTTGTTGTAAAGCACGTTGCCATAAGGACAGCAAGGGCTATCCACAGCCTGGCAGTGCTGCGTTTACTATATTTATCCATAAGTTTTTTGCTATTAGTTGTACTTGTATTCTTTGTTATTTTGAGTGTATCGCTCTCTCACTATCGAGCGTGTCACTCTCTCCGTGGTTTAGTGCTGCCTGGATTATCTTTCCTGTTCGGCATTGTAGAGGGCGATGTCGCCACGTTCGGCGGTGCGGATGCGGATAGCGTCTTCTATGGGGATGATGAAGATACGTCCGTCTCCGATTTCTCCGGTTTGTGCGGACCTGATGATGGCCTGCACGGTCTTTTCGGCATTCTTGTCGCGTACCACGATAGAGACCAGGATACGCTCAATGGAACTGGTGTCGTACATTACACCGCGGTAGATGCGTGCCTGACGGGATTTTCCTATTCCCCGGACGTCGTAGTAGGAGAACCATTCGATGTCCGCTTCGAGCAATGCGTCCTTTACATCCTCGAATTTTGTCTTGCGGATAATTGCTTCAATCTTTTTCATACCTTAATACATTTACGATTTTTTTTAGTTGACGAGGTTTTTTAGTTGACGAGTTGACAAGGGCCTTTCGGGGTGTCCGTTTCTTATCCTTGTCTGCTTGTTCCCTCGTCCCCTTGTTTCCTATTCTTACTCTCTCTCAAAAACTAACTCCGAATACGAAGTATGCACCCTGCGTGTGTGGATTGAACGTCACTTGTGCAAAGGTGGGCAGCGAAAAAGAATTTGTGAATTTGATTTCTTTTTCTGCTTTCAGTGTGAGGTTGGTTACGTTGAACTTGTTGGCATACGCACCTTCCCATGGGGTAAGACCGACTTCTGCCGACCAGTCCAGGCCACCGAGTGTGAAGGGTGCGCTGATGCCTACATACGTGGAATAAGCTCTGTCACCGTTCTCCTTCGTATAATCATCTCCGGCAAAGTAAGTGTTCCAACTCAGTGCCAGCGGACCGAAATCATATCCCAGAGTGGCTTCGAAGATGTGTACCGTGCTATGTGCGCCATACTTGAAATAATCTCCCGTATATCCGCCATCCTCTTTGTGGTAGGAGAACCAGTAATCTGTAACGGATACGCTGAAACCGCCTGTATTGTAACCCAGTGTGAGGTCGATTTCCCTGGCATCTTCCTTGTCGATGCCTACCGAGCCCCAAGCTGTCAGTGACAAGCCCTTATAGCTGACTCCCATGCTGGGCTGGATACTTACACCACCGCAGTCTGTTCCACGCCAGATGTAGTTGCTTACAAAATCTGCACCGACTGAGGCCTCCACTTTATCCTGTGCCTTTGCCGTGAAAGGCATTGTTGCTGATAATAGCGCGATGGCTATCATTCGGAATTTTACGCTTTTCATTTTCATACCTATTTTACCTTTTAAGTTTAGACAAATTGCGGATGATCAGTCCGGTGAAACTATAGTTTTATTTTAGTTGTTATCTTTTTCATCTTCATACCAGCCATTTTCTGATTCTCCTCATGGCTTCCACACAATCTTCGTGATTCCCGAAGGCGGTCAGGCGGATGTAGCCTTCTCCGCTGGGGCCGAAACCTACACCGGGTGTTCCTACTACATTGGCTTCGTATAGCATCTGTTCGAAGAAGCGCCAGGAACCGATGCCATTCGGTGCTTTCAGCCAGATGTAAGGAGCATTCACGCCGCCATACACTTTCAGTCCGGCTGCTTCCAGACCCTCTTTCATGGTTCGTGCGTTGTTCATATAGTAGTCGATGTTTTCCTTTATCTGCTGCTTGCCTGCCGGGGTGTAAATGGCTTCGGCAGCCCGTTGGGTGATGTAGCTGGTACCGTTGAATTTGGTGCATTGACGGCGGTTCCAAAGACGGTTCAGCGGAATGCGTTCACCGGTCAGGGTGGCGGCTGTCAGTTCTTTCGGAACTACGGTGTATCCGCAACGGACTCCGGTGAATCCGGCTGTCTTCGAGAAGCTGCGGAATTCTATGGCACATTTCTTGGCACCTTTTATTTCGTAAATGGAGTGGGGAACGTCTTCTTCCTGTATAAACGCCTCATAAGCGGCATCGAACAGAATCAAAGTGTCGTTGGCAAGTGCGTAGTCCACCCATTTTTTCAGTTGTGATTTGGTCAGCGTTGTTCCCGTCGGATTGTTCGGGTAGCAAAGGTAGACGATGTCAATCCGTTTGTCCGGTATTTCGGGAACAAAGTTGTTTTCGGCGGTGCAGGGCATGTAAGTCACGTTGCTCCATTTGCCGTCTTCTTCCAATACTCCGGCACGGCCACACATTACGTTGCTGTCTATATATACCGGGTAAATGGGGTCTGTCACTCCCACGCTGTTGTCGTGGCGGAGGATATCGCCTATGTTGCCCGTATCGCTTTTGGCTCCATCGTTTACGAATACTTCCGCAGGGCTAAAATGAATGCCTCTCGGAGCATAATCATGTTTGATGATCGCTTCAATCAAAAAGTCATATCCCTGTTCGGGACCGTATCCGTGGAAGGTACTGGCATTTGTCATCTCATCCACTGCCCTGTGCATCGCCTCGATGCAAGCCGGTGGCAGTGGCCGGGTAACGTCTCCGATACCCAGGCGGATGACCTCTTGTTTAGGGTGCGTTATCCTGAAAGTATTCACCTTTTTAGCTATGTCTGAAAATAAGTAACTTCCCGGTAGTTTCAAAAAATGTTCGTTTACTAATGCCATACTTTCTTGTTGTTTTAAGCGTTATTTAGGTTAGTGATTAATCACTAATTATCTTTTCTCCGTCGAACACCCGGACTGCTCCTCCCGTCATCCATACGTGATCCGTTTTTTCGTCCCATTCGATGGTAAGTGAGCCTCCATCCATGATGATGTCTGTTTTTCTTCTGGATTTTCCGGTCAGTGCGGCAGCTACTGCGGTGGCACAGGCTCCGGTTCCGCAAGCTTGGGTGATGCCCGAACCTCTTTCCCAAACTCTCATCCTAATTTTCCCATGATCCAGCATCTGGGCAAACTCTACATTGATGCGGTCGGGAAACAACGGATGATTTTCCAGTTTCGGACCGATGCTTTCGAGGTTGATATCTTTAATATCTTCTACAAAGATTACCAGGTGAGGATTTCCCATTGATAGGGTGGTTCCGGTGAATTTCTGTCCGTTGGCTTCAATGGGTTGTTCTTTCATATCGGCGGGACGTCCCATATCCACGGTTACGGTGTTCACTTTTCCGTCTTCTACATGGAGCTTCAGTATTTTGATGCCCGACAGGGTATCAAGGGTAACGGCTGTTTGGGAAGTCAGGCCGTATTCATATAAGTATTTACCGATGCAACGACTGGCGTTGCCGCACATTTTGGCTTCGGAACCATCTGCATTGAAGATGCGCATACTGAAATCTGCCTTGTCCGAACTGCCGATGAGTACCAGGCCGTCGCTTCCAATTCCTGTATGCGGGGCGCTCCATTCAACCGAAAGTTTTTTAGGGCTTTCGATGGGATATTTCAGGGTGTTTACATAAATGTAATCGTTGCCTGCTCCGTGCATCTTAGTGAATTTTATAACTCTTGTCATTTTGCACTCTGTTGGTGAATTAATCTTTCTTTTTGTTTTATCACACTGCAAAGATACGACGTTTTGCTAAATTATTTGTAGAATACATATCTTATTTCTATTGTTTTTATTCATTCTTTCAGTCGCTGCAAATATACGGTATTCAAGTTTCAAATTAAAAGTTTGCGGGTGCATATTTGTATAAATTGTTATTTATGGAATTATTTCCGCATATTCATTCTATATAGGTAGTGGCGTAAATACGTGTTTTAAGTGAAAAAATGGAGTTTATGGGGTGAAAATGAAGATTTGTATATGACAGAATGAAATTGTTTTCTTCTTTTTGCTGACTAAATGATCTTTTGTATAATGCCACACTATTACAAGCCAAATGCCACACTTTAGCTTCCGCAATGCCATTCATTTGAGCCATCGAAGTGTGGCGTTTGAATTGTTGAGGTGTGGCATTGGGGGAGTTAAAGTGGGGCATTGGTACAGATTGGAAAAGTAATGAATCAAATGATGAACAATACTATCTCAATTCTCCTCCTCCCCGGAGGAGGAGTACCCGAAGGGGGAGGTGGTAGGTGAGAAAATAATTCCTTAATTATATGGTTTATAGGTATTTCTTGCTTTACCTACCACCCCGCCCTCTGGGCACCCCTCCTCCATCGGATGAGGGGAATTGAGATACTCTATTTACTTAATATTGGAATTATCATTTAACTCATAACCGTATATAAAGAAATGAATTTAACTACCGATCTGCATTACTTCTTTTTCAATATCTCCTGCAATAATACTGGTTCGTTGGTGGTGATGAAATCCGCTCCCTGGCTGATGAGCCATTCCATATCTTTGGCATCATTTACTGTCCAGGCGTTAACCTTCATGCCAAGGTCGTGACATTCTTTGATCCACCCGGGATGTTTTTTGAAGACGGAGAAATGGTAATCAGGACCGGCACAACCCATGTCTTTCAGTTCCTGCGGATTGAGGTCACCTTCCAGATAATATACGGGAGTACCTTTAGGAGCCAGGCGAATGAATTCTTTGGTCGCATGGCGTGAGAAAGTGATGTATTCGGTACGCTCTTCCAGTCCCATATCCTTAATCATTTTCACAATTTGCTCTACGGCGAGCGTTTCCCGTTCGGGAGTCTTGTGCGCTTTGAGTTCCAGGATAAGGCGGGTTTTCAATCCTTTGGCTTTATCGAGGTATTGCTGAAGAGTAGGGAGGTTCTCGCCGTTGTCGAGGGTGATAGAGGTACATTCTTTCTCGGTGGATGTTTCCATGCGGACACCTTTGAATACACCGTCGTGGTCTACGATAAGTTTGTTGTCGGCAGTGAGCCAGACATCGAACTCGGAGCCGTAGCAATGGATGGAGTCAGCTTTCACTAGGGCGGCAATACTATTCTGGGCAGAACCGTCGGTCTTCCAGAAACCACGGTGGGCGATGACTTGGGTGTTTTGGGCTTGTAGGATGCCGCATGCGGCAAGAGACATAGCGGAGGCAAATAAAAGTTTTTTCAGTTTCATAGTTCCTTATTTATAATTCTGCCGCAAGGTACAAAATATGTCTGAAAAGTGATGTTTCATTTATGTTATTAATGCGAATCAAGAGATAAAGGTGTTATCTCCTTTACCTCCTATTACCTGCGTATACGGCGTCTGCGCCTGTGGTGACGTTTCTTTTGCTTATAAATGCTGATCCGTTTCCAGACAATCCACACAAACAGTATCCCGAAGACTGCAAAGATGAGAAGTACGATACCCGTATTCAGATTATCACCTTTGACGCGGCTCCACATTTCGAGAACAAGCTCTGTGCGGTCACCGAAATCACGGATCATGGCGCAACGCTCCACGACTTTACGGTCAGGGTATTGTATCGGATTGATCTGAACGCTGTCTGCACCTGGACCGAAGAAATAACTGAGGTCGGAGAACTGTTCAAGAGTCGTGTCGATCTTTGCCTCCATAATCTCGGGCGTTGCTACGGCACTGACGTAGCCGATGGCATCCATATTGCGCAGAGCAATATCTGGCTGGCAAAGATAATTGATGAAGTAGCTGGCGGCTTTTACGTTGCGGGCATACTTGGGGATGGCCCAGCCATCGTACCAGATGTTGCTGCCTTCACGGGGAACTACATAGTCCAGGTCCACGCCTACAGCTTCCGCTTCGTCAATGGCCCAGACGGCGTCGCCACTCCAGGTAAGGTTGAGCCATGCTTTGTTTTTCGTCATCATTTCTTTGCCGAAGTCGGCTTCCCATCCGGCAATGTTGGGTTTCAGATCTTTCAGGTATTGCTCTGCAAGGGCAATGGCTTCAGGGGAATTGTCGTTCATCAGTTGCTCCACGGTGATGGTGCTGTCGGCAAGTTGCCGGGCATGGGCATAGATGATGGCAGTACCGTAGGCATCGCGGTAACTGTCTTTCATCAGAATCTTACCACGGTTGACAGCATCCCAAAGGCATCCCCAGGAGCTGACTTCTTCAAGGGTCTTGAACTTCTTGTTATAGAGTATTCCGGCGGTACCCCACATGTAGGGAACAACGTAATCATTGGTGTGGCGACCGGGCTGGCTGATCTTCTCCAACTCTTTCTGAATATACGGGGAGATGTTGGGGATATAGTCCGGAGTCTTCCCAAAATTGCGGTTGATAGGGAGGAGGAGATCTTTCTTCAACATTCGTTCGATGATGTATTCCGAGGGGCATACAAGGTCGAAATCTTCCTGTCCGCGCTCTATCTTAGTGAGCATGATTTCGTTGATATCGAATACCTGGTAGATGATGCGGATATCTTCGCCTGTCTGCTCTTTGTACCAGGCAGGAAATTCGGCGAGGACTTCTTCGTCAATGTAATCTGCCCAGTTGTATACTTTCAGTACACGGCTGCGCTTCTCACTGGCACCGGTACAGGAGGCAAGGAGAAGAATGCAGAGGAAGAGGGGTATGTATTTCTTCATTGTTTATAGGGTTATATTAGTGATTAGCGTTTAGTGATAAGTGAATAGTGGGCTGCGCTATCATTCCGCATGGCGCTAATCACTTATCACTAAACGCTAATCACTATTCTTGTTTCTTTCTGCTCTCTTATTAATCACAATCAGCAATACTAACACCGTTACAAAAATGATTGTTGACAGTGGGCGCAGTTCAGGAGTCAATCCACCCTTACGTGCGTCCGCATAGATGTATGTCGACAATGTTTCCAATCCTTCATTTCCGATAGTGAAGATCGTTACTGCGAAGTCATCAATGGAAAGCGTGAAAGCGAGGATGAAACCGCTGATCATTCCCGGCAGAATTTCCGGGAAGATGACTTTGCGAAGCGCCTGGAAAGGAGTAGCTCCGAGGTCGAGAGCAGCTTCGTAGACATTGGGATTCATTTTTTTCAGACGGGGCATCACGCTAAGTACCACATAAGGGGTACAAAAAGTGATGTGTGCCAATACCACCGTAGTAAATCCCTGCGAAATGCCAAAGCTGACAAACAGTAGGAACAGGGATACACCCGTAATGATATCCGCATTCATCATCGGAATAGCATTGGTGAAATTCATCACCTGACGTGCCCGGGAGCGCAAGTTAAAGATGCCGATAGCTGCAAGGCTTCCCAGCAGGGTAGAGGCTGTGGCGGCAATTGTAGCAATGGCGAATGTGTTCCAGATGGCATTCATCAGTGAGTGGTGCATGCCGCCTGTAAATAGTGAACTGTATAGTTTGGTAGAGAATCCTGTCCAGTTACCCAGTACCTTGGCCTCAGTGAAAGAGAAGATCATAATAATCAGGATGGGCGAATAGAGCAGGGCAAGCAGAAACCAAAGATAGCCTTTCGCCAGAATACGTGTCATCATATCACACCTCCGCTTTCATTTTGTGCACTGTCGTCCTCGTTGGTAAAGAGGGCGGTGACGCCAATCAGCAACAGCATGATGAGCGACAAGGCAGCGCCGTAGTTCCACATTCCGTTATATATATTCTCTTGTACGGTAGTACCGAACAGTTTGATGTTGTTCATCGTCAGCAACTCGGCAATGGCAAAGGTGGAAACCGTGGGCATGAAAACCATCACCACACCACTCATGATGCCGGGCATCGAAAGGGGGAGGATCACTTTACCGAATACCTGTACAGGCGTAGCTCCCAAGTCTTGGGCTGCTTCTATCAGACTGCCATCCATCTTCTGCAACGTATTGTAGATAGGGTATATCATGAACGGCAGGAAGTTGTAGACCATACCGAATACCAAAGCTCCTTCGCCCAGCGGCAGGTTGAGGAAATCAAACAATGCCACCGTGGCAAGTGTACGTATCAGGATGTTCACCCACATAGGCAAGATGAACAGTACAACCATGGTCTGGGAAGTGTTGAAGCGCTTCTGACTGAGAATATAAGCAGCCGGATAACCGAGCAGGAGGCATACCAGAGTCGTGATGACAGCTATTCCGATAGAGTAGACGAATGTGTTGATAGATTCGGGATGCATCATGAATTTGCGGAAGTTGGCAAACGTGAATGCGCCTTCAGCATCGGTGAAGGCATAAACCACAATGAGCAACAGAGGCATCACAACGAAGATGATGAGAAACAATGCGTAGGGAACTGTCCAGTTCCGGCGACGCATGAAGAAACGGGATATATTACTGAGCACTTCCTTTCTTATTAGCAGATTCGACAATAGGGATAGAACCGGTGGTCTGTGCCGGTGCAACAATTCGTATATTTTCAGGTGCGATGGTGATGCCGACACGGTCGCCGTCATCCCAGACGTCAGTGGTGTCTACAAAGATATCCTCGTCCCAATCGGTAAACACGGTGAGATGGTAATGGTTTCCTTTATAAAGGATGAATTTCACTTCGCCCGTCAGATGACCGTCTTCTTCGTTATCTTCGAGGATGACGTTCCGGAAATCTATTTCTACGAGGACGGAACTGCCCGGTTCGATGTCCTGCACTTCGGCACACTCAAAGGTGTAACCGAGGAATTCGACGTGTGTGGCGTCTATGAGCTTGCCTTCGAAGGTATTGCAGGTGCGTTCTTTCTTCATTACGTGAATGTCGAAAGGTTTCACGAGCAGACCGACTTCCCGTCCGGCTTCGAAACTGTGATAGTCCTGCACCATGAATTCGTAGCCCTCGTTAGTCTGTACCATCATTTCGTAATGCACGCCTTTGAAGATACAGGAGGTGACAGTACCCATCAGTTGGGCAGCGGCAGAAGGTTCGAATATATAGATGTCTTCGGGACGGATGACTACATCGACGGGAGTGTTTTCGCCAAAGCCCTTGTCGACACATTCAAATTCGTGTCCGGCAAAGGATACGGCTTTGTCCTGAAGCATGAGGCCGTTCAGGATGTTACTTTCTCCGATGAAATCGGCAACGAAAGAGTTGATGGGTTCGTTGTAGATGTCTGTCGGCGTACCTATCTGCTGGATGCGGCCTTCGCTCATCACGACGATGGTGTCGCTCAGAGTAAGGGCTTCTTCCTGGTCGTGGGTGACGTAGACGAAGGTGATTCCAAGCTTCTGGTGCATCTCTTTCAACTCCATCTGCATGTCTTTACGCATTTTGAGGTCGAGGGCGGCAAGGGGCTCATCCAGTAACAGCACTTCGGGTTCGTTGACGATGGCACGGGCAATGGCAACACGTTGCTGCTGTCCGCCGGAGAGGGAATCGACGTCACGGTCTTCGTAATCCGTCATACCTACCATGCGGAGGGCTTGTTTCACTTTCTTGCCAATGATGGCTTCGGGCATCTTTTTAAGCTTCAGTCCGAAAGCGATGTTGTTGTACACGTTGAGGTGGGGGAAAAGGGCATACTTCTGAAAGACGGTATTCACCGGACGTTGGTGTGGCGGTGTTTGCGTGATGTCTTTTCCGGCGATGGTGATGATACCTTCCGAGGCGGTCTGGAAACCGGCTATCAGGCGCAACAAAGTAGTCTTGCCGCAGCCGGAGGGGCCCAATATCGTTACAAATTCGCCCTTACGGACAGAGAGGTTTACATCATTCAGTACGGCTTTGTCTCCGAAGTATTTCGATACGTGCTCTACACCGATGATGCAGTCAGACTTTTGCATAAGCGTTATTAAGTGTTTAACCTAAAACTAATAGAACGAATTCTGCCTTTCTAAAAAAGCGGGTACAAAGGTAGGGAATAAATTGGGAAAATGAAAGTGCTGCCTTCGATTTGCATTATCTTTGAAGCAGATAAGTTGCACCTCGGCATGAAAAAATGAACGAGTTCGTTTTATACTGTTCTCGGTTTACATTATCTTTGTAGCATTAATGAATACTATTATAGTAGAAGGAGGCAAGGACATGGGTAACAGAATATATCCTATCGGGATACAAAACTTCGAGAAGATTCGTAAAGAAGGGTACGTTTATGTGGATAAAACTGCATTGATGTATAAGTTGGTGAAGAGTGGCAGTTACTTTTTCCTTTCCCGCCCCCGCCGTTTTGGGAAGAGCCTGCTGATTTCCACGCTCGAAGCCTATTTTGAGGCGAAACGGGACTTGTTTGAAGGCTTGGCGGTGGAAACTTTGGAAAAAGACTGGGTGAAACGTCCTGTGTTGCATCTGGACTTGAATATCGGGAAATATGATACGCCGGATAGTCTGGACAAGATACTGAATGAAACGCTTGATTACTGGGAGTCACTTTACGGAACGCGTTCTGCCGAAACGACCCTTGCCTTGCGCTTTGCAGGAGTTGTGGGACGGGCCTATGAGCAAAGTGGTGAGCGTGTAGCCATTCTCATCGACGAATATGACAAACCCTTGCTCCAAGCTATCGGCAACGAGGAACTGCAACGCGAATTCCGCAACACTCTGAAACCTTTCTATGGCGTACTGAAAACCATGGACGGCTGCATCAAGTTTGCCTTGCTGACGGGAGTGACCAAGTTTGGCAAAGTCAGTGTGTTCAGTGACCTGAACAATCTGAATGACATCTCCATGGACGAGCCGTTTATTTCCATCTGTGGAATCACCGAAAAGGAGATACATCTTAATTTTGAAGAAGACCTGCACGAATTGGCAGCCGCGCAGAAAATGACGTATCAGGAAGTGTGCAATGAACTGAAAGCGTGCTATGACGGTTATCACTTTACAGAAAATACGGACGGCATCTACAATCCTTTCAGTTTGCTGAATACATTCTTTAAGATGAAATTCGGCAACTATTGGTTTGAAACCGGAACGCCTACTTACCTTGTGGAGTTGCTGAGACGCAATCATTACAATTTGGAACGCATGGCGCATGAAGAAACGGATGCTGATGTGCTGAACTGTATTTATGGCGACAACGAACCCATACCGGTTATTTTCCAAAGCGGTTATCTCACGATAAAGGGATATGATAAGGAATTCGGTCTATACCGTCTCGGTTTCCCTAACCGGGAAGTGGAAGAGGGCTTTATCAGATTTCTGATGCCGTTTTATACCCGCTTCAATCAGTTAGAAGCACCGTTTGAGATACAAAGGTTTGTTCGTGAGATACGTTCCGGCCAACCTAACGCTTTCTTTAAGAGGCTGCAAAGCTTTTTTGCCGACACACCTTATGAATTGGTGAAAGACTTGGAATTACATTACCAAAATGTGCTGTTTATCGTCTTCAAACTGGTGGGTTTCTACACACAGGCGGAGTATCACACTTCGGAAGGGAGGGTGGATCTGGTAGTGAAGACTGCCGATTACATTTACGTCATGGAATTCAAACTGGAAGGTACTGCAGAAGAAGCTTTGCAGCAAATAGAAGAAAAACAGTATGCTCTTCCTTTTGAGGCAGACCCGAGGAAATTATTCAAAATAGGTGTGAACTTCAGTAATAAAACAAGGAATATAGAGAAGTGGATTATTGAATGACAGATTTGTGTAGTTCGCGTTCTTTTATTCTGTTTTGACACTATCTTATGCGGATTGGAGTAGAGAGTCCTTTTATATTTCCTCTTTGTTGTGTGTTAAGTTAACGTAAGTTCCTAATTTCTAATTCTCAAAATTAGAAAAAATGGTATCGGACAAAACAAAATGGAAGAATTAAAAAATAAAAAAAAGAAAAGTCAGAAAAACCGACCTAAATACTTGACTTCGTCTTTCGGATGTCGTATCTTTGTAGGGTAGTTGATAATAGAGAATTCATACGACTTGTTTTCTAAGATAATAACAGACAAAAAACAAGAAAGGCGATAATTTCAATAGGAAGTTATCGCCTTTTTTGTTGATATTTATCGGATTCGGGCTTAAAAGAGGCTTTTTACGTTTTTAATAAACGTTGAGCACATTCTTTAAAAACGTTCCTGTTATTCTTTAAAAACGAATAACAAGAAGCTTAATAAAGCAGAAAAATGCCTGTTTTTTGTCTATATTTAAGACTGTGATAAGAATGCTCAGCATTCTATTGATGGATCTCGCTTGGTAAATTGTTTACACAGTAGACTCTGCTTATAACAGGCTTTATCAGCCCACGTTCCCGGCTGCCTCGTGCACATCTGCCACCGCCCGTCCGCTCGGATCATTTTTCCCTTGCAATGTGGCATCCCAGGCAAGTGCTTCAGCAGTAGAGCAAGCCACGCTCGGCACACTGGGCACGCTTCGGGCAGCCGACTGACTGGGGAAGTGTTCTTCGAAAATGCTACGATAGTAATATTCCTCCTTATTCTGTGGTGGATTGATGGGAAACCGTTCGGCGGCATGTTCCATCTGATGGTCGGTGACGGCGGCCGAAGTAATGGCTTTCAATGTATCAATCCAATTGTAACCGACGCCATCGGAAAATTGCTCTTTTTGCCGCCAGGCAACACTCTGAGGCAGCATATCTTGAAAAGCTTCGCGCACAATGCGCTTCTCCACTTCTTTGCCCGGACACATCTTGACGGCAGGGCTGAGGTTCATTGCCACATCCAGAAACTCTTTATCGAGGAAGGGAACACGACCTTCCACACCCCAGGCAGAAAGGCTCTTATTGGCACGTAGACAGTCGTACAGGTGCAATTTGGAGAGCTTACGGATCGTTTCTTCGTGGAAAGCCTGCGGTGTGGGGGCTTTGTGGAAGTAGAGATAACCACCGAAAACCTCATCGGCACCTTCACCACTAAGCACCATCTTGATGCCCATAGACTTGATGACACGTGCCAACAGGTACATCGGTGTGGAGGCACGAACAGTGGTAACGTCGTATGTTTCGATAAAGTAGATGACATCACGCAAGGCATCGAGCCCTTCCTGAATGGTATAATTGATTTCATGGTGAACAGTGCCGATGTATTCCGCCACTTCACGGGCTTTAATCAAGTCCGGTGCACCGCGCAGACCGACGGCGAAGGAGTGGAGTTGAGGCCACCAGGCTTCGCTCTGGTTATCAGTTTCAATGCGCTTGCGGGCATATTTCTTGGCAATGGCGGAGATGACGGAAGAGTCGAGCCCACCACTGAGCAGAACACCGTAAGGAACATCGGACATTAACTGGCGTTGCACGGCAGCTTCAAGGGCGAGTTTTACACTGTTGATTTCTGGTTGGGTAGCCCGGCGGGCGGTGGTGTCATTGGCTTTGACGGCGGCATAATCGGTCCAGGGGCGTTGATACCAACGATGCATTTTCCCTTCACGTCCCCAGAAGTAATGTCCGGGCAGAAAAGGCTCGTAGGTATCACAGAAACCTTCGAGAGCTTTCAGTTCGCTACCGACGTAGATATGTCCCTGGTCGTCACGACCGATATAAAGAGGGATTACCCCGATAGGGTCACGGGCAATCAGATAATCGTCTGCTTCCTCATCGTAAAGGGCAAAGGCGAAGATACCGTTCAATTCTTCGAGGAAATGAATGCCTTTATCCTTATATAATGCGAGGATGACTTCACAGTCCGATCCTGTACGGAAAGCATACTTGCCGGCGTAGCGGGAACGGATTTCCCGATGATTATAGATCTCACCGTTGACGGCAAGGATTTGCTTGCCATCCGGAGAATACAATGGTTGTCCGCCACTTTCCGGATCGACGATGGAAAGACGTTCGTGAGCCAGGATGGCACTGCCGCCTACATAAATACCACTCCAGTCCGGTCCGCGATGACGGATTTTCTGCGCCATTCGAAGCGCTTTGTTTCTCAATTCCTGGGATTGAGATTTGATATTGAAGATACCTACGATTCCACACATGATACTTAGTGATTAGGGGTTAGTTACTCAAATACTTGTCTATCCGTTCTGTCACCCTCCGTCCGTCCGCCAGTGCATGCACCACAAGGCTGGCACCACGTGCCGCATCACCTGCTACGAATACATTTTCCGGAAATTCCGGTTGTTCCGGTTTCAGGAAGCCCATGGCTAGAAGCACCATATCGGCGTCTATCACTTCCTTCTTTCCGGTAGGTTTCATGGTAGGGCGTTCGCCATCCTGAGCCGGAATCCATTCCACTTCTTCCACCTCTACACCGCAGACTTTTCCATTCTTGCCAATAAACTGATTGGATGCCAGCGACCAACGGCGTGTGCAACCTTCTTCGTGACTTGAAGTCGTCTTCAGCACAATGGGCCATTGTGGCCAAGGAGTAGCGTCATTGTGACCTACGGGAGGCTGTGGCATGATTTCAATCTGTGTCACACTCACGGCTCCCTGGCGGATACTCGTACCGATACAGTCTGATCCTGTATCACCGCCACCGATGACGAGAACCCGTTTGCCCTTGGCATTTACCAGACGGTCTTTGGGGAACGTTTCTCCATCGAGGATATGATTTTGCTGGGACAGCATTTCGAGGGCAAGATAAATACCTTTCAGTTCGCGTCCGGGGATGTTGAGGTCGCGTGCCTGCGGCGTCCCGGTGCAGATGCAGTAGGCATCAAAGCCCGCGGGGAGGTTCTGTACATCTACCGTTACGCCCATTTCGAACTTGATGCCTTCGGCTTCAAGCACTCCCATCCGGCGGTCGATTACTGCCTTATCGAGTTTAAAATTAGGAATACCATAGCGCAGTAATCCGCCGGGCATGGGTTTGCTGTCAAAAAGAGTCACTTCATAGCCTTTAGCATTCAGCCGGCAGGCAGCGGAGAGTCCCGCAGGACCTGCACCGATGATGGCAACCCGCTTTCCATTACGTTGGGGCTGAATGGGCACGATGTAACCTTCGCGAAAAGCCGCTTCGGCAATAGCCGCCTCGTTTTCACGAATGGTGACAGGCTCATCACACGAAAGCTTCAGTACACACGACTTTTCGCACAGTGCCGGACAGATGCGTCCGGTAAATTCGGGGAAGTCGTTTGTGGCGGCGAGCACTTCGTATGCTTCGCGCCATTTACCTTTATAAAGTGCATCCTGAAATTCAGGTTGCTTATTGCCCAACGGGCATGCCCAGTGACAGAAGGGTACACCGCAATCCATGCAACGTGATGCCTGGAGTTTACGTTCGTGACTGTTTAAAGTTTGCTCCACCTGACTGAAGTCGGTGATACGTTCGTGGACAGGACGGTATCCCGCTTCCTGTCGTGGTATGTTTAAGAATGCTTTTGGATCTGCCATTTTTAGATTTATGATTTGTAATTTATTTTTAGATTTATGATTTCAGGTTTATGATCTCTGCTTAGGCTTACGCTATGGCATGCCCTTATGATACCGTCCGGCAAGTCATAAAATCATAAATCTGAAATCATAAATCTCTTAATAATCTCTCTGCATCTCTGCAATCTTCTGTTGCAGTTTCCGCATTTGCTCTTCTTGCAGTACCTTCTTGTACTCGATGGGGACTATCTGGATAAACTCATCCACATATCGGTTCCAGTCATCAAGCATAGTGCGTGCTAGATTGGAGCCTGTATAGAGGTAGTGCTGACGGATGAGTTCGTGCAACTCCTTACGATAGGAGGCTTCTTCGATGAGGCTTAGTTCCACCATTTCCATGTTACAGAAATAATCGAAGTTTCCATCCTTATTCCATACATAAGCTACACCGCCCGACATACCGGCTGCGAAGTTGCGCCCTGTTGAACCGAGGACTACCACACGACCGCCCGTCATGTACTCGCAACAATGATCGCCTACACCCTCTACTACGGCAATGGCACCGGAATTGCGGACAGCAAAACGTTCGCCTACGCGCCCATTGATGTAAACTTCACCGCTGGTTGCACCATAGAGCAAGGTGTTTCCTGCAATCGTATTCTTCTCGGCCTGGAAGTTAGAGCGTACCGGAGGCAATACGGCAATCCGTCCACCCGAAAGGCCTTTGCCGAGGTAATCGTTCGCTTCACCTTCCAGCTTGAAGTTGACACCCGGTACAAGGAAGGCACCGAAACTTTGTCCTGCAGAACCTTTGAACTTTACGTTCAACGTATGTTCCGGCAGTCCCGCTTCACCGTACTTCGCGGCAATGGTGCCCGAAAGCATGGCTCCGCAAGCACGATCCGTATTGGCAATCGTATATTCCAGTGAGATTTCTTTCTGGTTTTCCAGAGCTTCGGCAGCGGCATGCAGCATTTCAACGTCTTTTACGTGGTCGATGCCGTGTTGCTGGTCGATGGTGTGGCGGATGGCTGCACCATTATCGATGCGTGCCAGTATTTTGTCGAAACTAATCAGGGATTGCTTGGGTGATTCGTTTTCTGACCTGCGGATAATAAGATCCGTGCGTCCGATGATGTCATCCAGACGTTCCACACCGATTTCAGCGAGATACTCCCGCACTTCCTGCGCCAGGAAAGTGAAGAAGTTCACCAGATATTCGCTGCGTCCGTGGAAGCGCCGGCGAAGTTCCTCGTTTTGCGTTGCCACACCCACAGGGCAGGTGTTTTGATGGCATTTACGCATCATGACGCAACCCAGTACAATCAAAGCGCTGGTTGCAAAACCGAACTCTTCGGCACCCAGCATCGCCATCAGTACGATGTCGCGACCGGTTTTCAATTGCCCGTCCACTTGCAGCATCACTTGCCCGCGCAGACCGTTCAGTACAAGAGTCTGTTGCGTCTCGCTTAGTCCCAGTTCAGGAGAGATGCCGGCATAGCGGATGCTGGAGGCAGGAGAGGCGCCCGTACCACCTTCCGCACCGGAGATGACGATAAGGTCTGCTTTTGCTTTGGCCACTCCGGCGGCAATGGTTCCTACACCGCTTTCGGCTACCAGTTTCACACTGATCTTGGCACGAGGATTTACATTCTTCAGGTCGAAGATCAACTGTGCCAGGTCTTCGATGGAATAAATGTCGTGATGGGGCGGGGGAGAAATCAATGAAATGCCGGGAATGGAATGGCGCGTTTTCGCAATCACCTGGTCTACTTTAAAGCCCGGCAACTGACCGCCTTCACCCGGTTTGGCCCCTTGTGCCACTTTGATTTGTATTTCATCGGCGTTCACCAGATACTCCGTTGTTACACCGAAACGTCCCGAAGCTACCTGCTTGATGGCACTACGCAGACTGGTTCCGTCTTCGCGGGGCGTGAAGCGTGCGCTGTCTTCGCCTCCCTCACCTGTGTTGCTGCGTCCGTGAATCCAGTTCATGGCAATAGCCATTGCCTCATGTGCTTCTTTGCTGATAGACCCGTAACTCATGGCACCCGTCACAAAGCGGTGCATGATGCTTTCTACCGGTTCAACCTTATCTATAGAAATGGGGGCACGGCGGAAATCCAGGAAGTCGCGTAGGAAGATAGGCGCTTCTTTTCTGTCTACCAGACTGGTGAATTCTTTGAATTTCTTATAGCTGCCCAGGCGTGTGGCAAGTTGCAAGGTAGAAATGGTTTCCGGGTTCCAGGCATGTTTTTCTCCATCTTTACGGAAAGCATACAAACCGTTGTTGGGGAGTAATCCGTCTACCTGTGCGGCAAAACCTGCATCGTGGAATGCGATTGCATCGCGTGCCACTTCGTCCAGCCGGATACCGCCTATTGTGGATCTCAACCCACCGAAATAAGCATTGCTGAGCTCTTCACTCAAACCTACGGCTTCGAATATTTTCGCTCCCCGATACGAGCGGATGGTACTGATACCCATCTTACTCATGATCTTGAACAATCCCTTGCAGATGGATTTGATATATTTCTTTTCGGCAGTGGCATAATCCAACTGGATTTCTTTCTTCGCCACCAGCTTGTCGATCACGGCGAATGCCATGTAAGGGTTCAGGGCGCTGGCGCCAAATCCCAGTAACAGGGCCGCGTGCATCACCTCGCGTATTTCACCGCTTTCCACGACCAATGCCGTCTGCACACGTTTACCTACCGAAATCAGGTGGTGGTGCACTGCGCTTACTGCCAGCAGGGAGGGGATAGCCGCATGAGTGGCATCCACATCACGGTCGCTCAATACAATGTAGTTCACCCCTTCGCTGACGGACTCTTCCGCTTGCTTGCAAAGTGCTGTGAGTGCTTCCTGCAATCCGGCACGACCCTTGGCTACTTCAAACAGCAAGGGTAGTTTCACTGTTTTGAAACCTTTGTAGCGGATGTTGCAAAGAATATCCAGTTGTGCATTGCTCAGGATGGGATGGTTGAGGCGTACCATCTTACAATGGCTTTCACTGGGTGTCAGGATGTTCATGCCCACGGCGCCGATATATTCCGTCAGTGACATTACCAGTTCCTCGCGTATCGGGTCGATAGGCGGATTGGTGACTTGTGCAAACTGTTGTCGGAAGTAATTGTACAGTAGTTGCGGCTTATCCGAAAGCACGGCAAGCGGCGTATCATTCCCCATTGAGTTGATAGGCTCGGCACCCGTGGTACACATCGGAACGATGAGCCGCTCCACATCTTCCTTGGAATAGCCGAAGGTACGCAGCATCCTCTCGTAATCGGGCACAGTGTGCGCTACCTTACGGCCGCTTTTCAGCTCATCCAGTTCGATGCGGTTCGTTGCCAGCCAACTGCGGTAAGGCTTGGCTTCGGCCAACTGTTTTTTCAATTCTCCGTCGTAGTAGATTTCGCCTTTCTCGGTATCTACCAGTAGTATCTTACCCGGTTGCAGGCGTCCCTTTTCTTTGATGTCTCCCGGTTCGAAATCCATCACGCCCACTTCGCTGGCCACTACCATCATGTCGTTGTGCGTAATCAGATAGCGTGCAGGACGCAATCCGTTGCGGTCGAGCATACCGCCCGCAAAACGTCCGTCGCTGAACAGCAAGGCGGCAGGGCCATCCCAGGGTTCCATCAGGATGGAATGGTATTCATAGAATGCTTTCAGATCTTCGCTGATGGGATTCTTTTCATTGAAAGATTCCGGCACCAGCATGGCCATGGCGTGCGGCAGGCTGAGGCCTGACATAACGAGGAATTCCAGAACATTGTCCAGTGAGGCACTGTCGCTCATCCCCGGCTGAATGATGGGGCGTATCTCTCTGATGTCGCCCAGGACGGGAGAGGAGAGCACACTTTCACGGGCTTCCATCCAACCCCGGTTGCCGCGGATGGTGTTGATTTCGCCGTTGTGAGCCAGGAGGCGGAACGGTTGTGCCAGTCCCCAGGTAGGGAAGGTGTTGGTACTGAAGCGGGAGTGCACCAGTGCTATGCCGCTGGTGAAGTAGGGGTTTGTCAGATCGGGGAAGTAGCCTCGCAGTTGCAGTGAAGAGAGCATACCTTTATAGATGATGTTCTTCGTGGATAGGGAGACAACGTAGAAATCTTCGCGCGTGGCAATATCCGATTTGCGTACTTTGTTTTCTATTCTTTTTCTTATGAGATAGAGTTTACGGTCGGCTGTCTCGCTTTCCGTAAATCCGGTGATGAAAATTTGTTTGATATCCGGTTCGTTGGCAAGTGCCGATTCTCCCAGAATTTCTGGACAAGTGGGCACATTGCGCAGGTGCATCAATGTCAATCCTTCTTTTTCAATCTCTTCGATGATAATGCTTAAGATAGCACCTTGGTCTTTCTCATCTTTCGGTAGAAAGAGAAGACCTGTACCGTATTTTCCTTTCTCGGGGACAGGAATACCCTGCAAAAGAATAAACTCGTGCGGGATTTGCAGCAGGATGCCGGCACCGTCTCCGGTTTTGTTATCTGCACCTTCGGCGCCCCGGTGACGCATGTTCTCCAACACCTTCAATGCAGACTCTACCAGTTCGTGTGACTTGCCTCCGTGGATGTTCACTAACATACCGACACCACAAGCGTCATGCTCGTTCTCTACATCATACAAGCCCAACTGCCTGGTCTGTCGTTGATATACAGGATGTTGGCTTTCTTCCCTTCCCTGTTGTCCGGCTTTTCTCTTTGTTTCGTTGTTAAAAAGTTCTTCTTTCATCTTTTTAAGTTTACTTTATTCTGTAGTAATACCTATTATTGCTATCAAAATGCTTGGCAAAAGTATTAATTTAATTTCAAATTGGTATAATAATGTGGGTTTTTGTGACTTGCAAAATGTCTGTTTATTGGATTTGTGTTTTAAATTGAAATAAAATATATGCTTTTGTGTTTTGAATTGAAGTAAAATACATGATTTATATTCTGTATTGTAAGTATGCCTTTCCCTCGTTCGAGAAATTGCCATAATGCCAAATAGCCAAAAGGGAAGTGCATGACATTTTTTTTGTTTCATCCTTATCCGGATATAACCAAGTCCGTACCAACTCCGTGTCAAGTCCATACCAAGTCCGTACCAAGTCCATTCCTATAGATACGGAGATGGTACGGACTTGATACAGTGTTGATATGGGATTGACATGGATTTAGTCTCTTTACCCGTTGGCAGAATTAATTTCTTTCTTTCGGGTATGAATAAAATGAGTATCTCTACATTAAGTAAATAGAGTATCTCAATTCCCCTCCTCCGTCGGAGGAGGGGTGCCCAGAGGGCAGGGTGGTAGGTAAAGCAAGAAATACCGATGAATCATATCAATAAGGAATTCTTTTCTCACCTACCACCTCCCCCTTCGGGTACTCCTCCTCCGACGAAGGAGGAGAATTGAGATAGTACTGTTTAATCACTTTTATTCATTACTTTTCCATTATGAATTAATTCCGCCAACAGTTTTTCTTTATCTTATTGGCCTTTTCCTTTGGCCTTGGCAATTTGGCTTTTTGGCAATTTGGCAACCTTGAAAAACGACAGTCTTTATCGGATTGGAAGATTTTTCCGCTATCTCCTTTCAATATAAAACTAAAATTCCATTGCTTACTTTGAGATTATAAAATTATTCCTTTTGCTTTAATAAGTTTGTTTTCTTTAACTTTTTGACAAGAAAATAACTTTTTTCTATTCTTTTGATAAATAAATAGGCAAAATATTAACTTTATGTTCTCAGGTTTTTATATCTTTGCAGCGCAAAATCAAATATTAATTAGTATGTGTGGAATAGTAGGCTATATTGGTCAAAAGAAAGCCTACCCCATTCTTATCAAAGGATTGAAGCGATTAGAGTATCGCGGATATGATAGTGCAGGGGTAGCATTAATCAGTGATAACCGACAGTTGAACGTTTACAAAACGAAAGGTAAGGTTTCGGAACTGGAAACTTTCGTTACTCAAAAAGATATTTCCGGTAACATCGGAATTGCCCATACCCGTTGGGCTACGCACGGGGAACCTTGCTCCGCTAACGCCCATCCTCATTATTCCTCTTCCGAACATCTCGCTCTCATCCACAACGGCATCATCGAAAACTACGCCGTCCTTAAAGAAAAACTCCAGGCCAAAGGCTATTCATTCAAAAGCAGTACAGACACCGAAGTACTGGTGCAACTGATAGAATTCATCCAGAAATCCAAAAATACAGATTTGCTGACTGCTGTGCAATTAGCGTTGCGTGAAGTAATCGGTGCTTATGCCATTGCCGTGCTGGATAAGGACAATCCGGATGAGATTATTGCAGCCCGCAAGAGTAGTCCGTTGGTGGTAGGTATCGGTGAAGATGAGTTTTTCCTGGCTTCGGATGCTACGCCGATTGTGGAATATACAGATAAAGTCGTATATTTGGAAGATGAAGAGATCGCCGTCATCCGCCGCGGAGAGAAACTGAAGGTGGTGAACCTGAAAAATGTGGAATGTCCGCACGAAGTGAAGACGGTGGCGCTGAATCTGGGACAGTTGGAAAAGGGTGGTTATCCGCACTTTATGCTGAAAGAGATTTTTGAACAGCCCGATTGCATTCATGACTGTATGCGCGGACGTATCAATGTAGAAAGTACAAATGTGGTGCTTTCCGCAGTGATTGATAACAAAGACCGCCTGCTGGCAGCCAAACGTTTCATCATCGTGGCGTGCGGTACTTCCTGGCATGCGGCGCTTATCGGAAAGCATCTGATAGAAAGTCTTTGCCGCATTCCGGTGGAAGTGGAGTATGCTTCGGAATTCCGTTACCGTGATCCGGTGATAGACAGTAAGGATGTGGTGATTGCGATTTCGCAAAGTGGCGAGACGGCGGATACACTGGCAGCTGTGGAACTGGCGCGGAGTCGTGGGGCATTTATCTATGGCATCTGTAATGCGATTGGTTCGTCTATTCCGAGGGCTACGCATACGGGTTCTTATATCCACGTAGGTCCCGAAATCGGAGTGGCTTCCACCAAAGCGTTTACGGGACAGGTGACAGTGCTTACCATGCTGGCGCTGACGCTTGCCAAGGAGAAGAATACGATAGATAAGGGGCAATTCCTTGCCATCGTGCAAGAGCTGAACCGCATTCCTGATAAAATGAAAGAAGTGCTGAAGCTGAACGGCAGCATTGCAGAGCTTTCCAAGATTTTCACGTATGCGCATAACTTTATCTATCTGGGACGCGGATATTCGTATCCCGTAGCCCTGGAAGGTGCGTTGAAGTTGAAAGAAATCTCTTATATCCATGCCGAAGGTTATCCGGCTGCTGAAATGAAGCACGGGCCTATCGCATTGGTAGATGCTGAAATGCCGGTAGTAGTGATTGCTACACAGAACGGGCTTTATGAGAAAGTATTGAGCAATATACAGGAAATCAAGGCGCGTAAGGGCAAAGTGATTGCCCTGGTGACAAAAGGGGATACGGTTATCAGCAAGATTGCCGATACTTGTATCGAGTTGCCGGAAACAATCGAGTGCCTCGACCCGTTAATTACTACAGTACCGTTGCAGTTACTGGCCTATCATATCGCAGTATGCAAAGGGATGGATGTGGATCAGCCGAGAAACTTGGCGAAGAGCGTCACAGTGGAATAAAGAGGGTAATACGAAATAAATAGTAAACGATAAATTGTACTTTGTACATTGTAAATTGTAAATGAACTGATGGAAGAACTGAAGCATGAATGTGGCGTTGCCATGATACGCCTGCTGAAACCTCTGGAATACTATGAACAGAAGTACGGCACATGGATGTACGGTTTGAACAAACTCTATCTTCTGATGGAGAAACAGCACAACCGCGGACAAGAAGGCGCCGGTATGGCTTGCGTAAAGCTGGAAGCAAATCCCGGTGAGGAGTATATGTTCCGTGAGCGTGCACTCGGTTCGGGCGCCATTACCGAGATATTCGGTACGGTGCAGAGTAACTTTAAGGATCTGACAAAAGAGCAGCTTCATGATGCGGATTACGCTAAGAAATTCCTCCCTTTTGCGGGCGAGGCTTACATGGGGCACTTGCGCTATTCCACTACCGGAAAGAGCGGCATTTCCTATGTGCACCCTTTCCTGAGGCGTAACAACTGGCGGGCTAAGAATCTCGCTCTTTGCGGCAATTTCAACATGACGAACGTGGATGAGATCTTTGCACGTATCACTGCTATCGGCCAGCATCCACGGAAGTATGCCGATACGTACATCATGCTGGAACAAGTGGGGCACCGTCTCGACCGTGAAGTGGAGCGCCTCTTCAATCTTGCCGAAGCGGAAGGATTGACAGGCATGGGTGTGACTCACTATATAGAAGATCATATGGACCTGGCAAACGTGCTGCGTACTTCGAGCAAGGAGTGGGACGGGGGCTATGTAATATGCGGACTGACGGGAAGCGGTGAATCGTTTGCCGTGCGCGATCCGTGGGGAATCCGCCCCGCATTCTGGTATCAGGATGATGAAGTGGCAGTGCTTGCCAGCGAACGCCCTGTGATACAAACCGCTTTCAATGTACCGGCAGCCAGCATTAAGGAATTGATGCCCGGACAAGCCTTGCTGATTAACAAGACAGGCAAGCTGCGTACCACCCAAATCAATAAAGTACGCGAGGTGAAACCCTGTTCTTTCGAACGTATTTATTTCTCACGAGGTAGTGATGTGGATATTTACAGGGAACGTAAACTATTGGGTGAGAAACTGATACCTAACATCTTGAAAGCCATCAATAAAGACCTTGACCATACTGTGTTTTCCTTCATCCCGAATACAGCGGAAGTTGCTTTCTACGGCATGTTGCAGGGATTGGATGATTATCTGAATGAAGAGAAAGTGCAACAGATCGCTTCCTTGGGACATAGTCCCAGTCTGGAGGAACTGGAACAGATACTTTCTCGCCGTATCCGTAGCGAAAAGGTAGCCATCAAGGATATCAAACTGCGCACGTTTATTGCAGAAGGAAACAGCCGCAATGACTTGGCTGCGCACGTGTATGATATCACCTATGGCAGTCTGGTGCCGGGTGTAGACAATCTTGTCATTATCGACGACTCCATTGTACGCGGAACTACTCTGAAACAGAGTATCATCGGTATTCTCGATCGTCTGGGTCCCAAGAAGATTGTGATTGTTTCTTCTTCCCCACAGGTACGTTATCCTGATTATTACGGCATCGATATGGCAAAGATGAGTGAATTCATTGCTTTCAAAGCGGCCATCGAGTTGCTGAAAGACCGGGATATGAAAGATGTAATTGCCGCTGCCTACCGCAAATCGAAAGACCAGGTAGGGTTGCCGAAGGAGCAAATGGTGAACTATGTGAAGGATATCTATGCACCCTTTACTGACGAGGAAATCTCCGCCAAGATGGTGGAACTGCTGACACCTGCCGGAACAAAGGCGAAGGTGGAAATCGTATACCAACCGTTGGAGGGGCTGCATGAGGCTTGCCCCAATCATCGGGGAGACTGGTATTTCAGCGGTGATTATCCTACGCCGGGCGGGGTGAAGATGCTGAATAATGCCTTTATTGACTATATAGAACAAGTATATCAATTTTAACGAAATAGTGTTTAGTAATAAGTGATTAACGTTAATCACTTATTACTAAACACTAATCACTAACTAACATGAGAAATGTAACTCTTATCCTCGACGACGGGAGCCGCTTCCACGGCAAGTCGTTTGGCTACGAAAAGCCGGTAGCGGGAGAGGTGGTTTTCAACACAGCTATGACGGGGTATCCCGAGAGCTTGACTGACCCCTCGTATGCCGGACAGTTGATGACGCTCACTTATCCGTTGGTGGGCAATTATGGTGTGCCGCCTTTCACTATCGAACCGAATGGACTGGCTACCTTTATGGAAAGCGAACGTATCCATGCGGAAGCCATCATTGTAAGTGATTATAGTGAGGACTTTAGCCATTGGAACGCTGTGGAAAGCCTTGCTGATTGGCTGAAGCGCGAACAGGTGCCGGGCATCACAGGTATCGATACGCGTGAGCTGACAAAGGTGCTCCGCGAACATGGCGTGATGATGGGTAAGATCGTCTTTGACGATGAACCGGAGAATGTGCCCGATGCCGTGTATGCGGGAGTGAATTATGTGGATAAGGTGAGTTGCAAGGAGATAATCCGGTACAACGAAGGTGCGGGTAAGAAGAAAGTAGTCCTGGTGGATTGTGGAGTGAAGAGCAATATTCTTCGCTGTCTGCTGAAGCGTGATGTGGAAGTCATCCGTGTGCCTTGGGATTATGATTATAATGAACTGGAGTTCGACGGACTTTTCATCAGTAACGGCCCGGGTGATCCGGATACCTGTGATGCTGCGGTGCAGAATATCCGCCGGGCAATGAAGAATGAAAAACTACCTATCTTCGGTATCTGCATGGGAAATCAGTTGCTGAGTAAGGCAGGAGGAGCAAAGATATACAAGCTGAAATATGGTCATCGCAGTCACAACCAGCCGGTGCGTATGGTGGGCACGGAGCGTTGCTTCATCACTTCGCAGAATCATGGTTATGCAGTGGACAACACTACGCTGACGGAAGATTGGGAACCGCTGTTCATCAATATGAACGACGGGTCTAATGAGGGCATTAAACATAAACGGAATCCCTGGTTCTCTGCACAATTCCATCCGGAAGCTGCCAGCGGGCCGACGGATACGGAGTTTTTGTTTGATGAGTTCGTGAAACTGCTGTAAAATAGTATCTCAATTCCCCTCCTCCGACGGAGGAGGGGTGCCCAAAGGGCGGGGTGGTAGGTGAAAAATTCCTTAGCCTTATAACTGTCTCTTATACACATCTCCGAGCCCACGAGACATGCGCAGATCTCG
>ENA-UALJ01000263-UALJ01000263.1-human-gut-metagenome-genome-assembly--contig:-NODE-263-length-21438-cov-10.965907_pt1 | contig 21438 bp, 10 predicted proteins | sample MGYA00243694_ERZ654456 | MGnify/ENA primary metagenome ERZ654456 (study PRJEB26926, sample SAMN06164784) | human gut metagenome | biome: ENVO:00009003; feature: ENVO:2100002; material: ENVO:00002003...
AGATCTGCGCATGTCTCGTGGGCTCGGAGATGTGTATAAGAGACAGACTCAAAGGAATGGCTGCATAGTCATATCCCATCTGTCCGACTGAAGAACCGGTTGAAGGATCATATCCTTTGTAGTTGGTAATAGTGAACAAACGGGTAGCGCCTACATAAATACGCAGGTTACTCAAGCCCATTTTCTTACAATATTTAACCGGCAGATTATAACCTATCTGCAAGTTATTCAGACGCAGATAGTCACCATTCTCCACAAAACGGGTGGAAGTACGAGAGTTCTTATTAGGGTCACCAGACACGGCACGTGGAATATCAGTATCAGGATTTTCAGGTGTCCAAGCATTCAAGGCATTCTTACCATAGTTGAACACATGGTCCATACGCTCCAACTGATATTTAGTATAGTTATAACGCTTAGCACCAAAGTCACCGTAGAAATTGGCTACCAAGTCAAAGTCTTTATAAGCCAAGTTAATGTTGAATCCCAATGACACCTTCGGTGTACCACTACCCACTTTCACGCGGTCGTTTGTATCAAGCATACCATCTCCATTCTGATCTATGAAACGGATATCACCCGGCTTAGCCACAGGCTGCAGAGGCTGCCAGTTGCCGTTTTGATCCTTATAGCCATGAGCTGTGTTCCATTCGTCCACTTCTGCTTGATTTTGGAAGATTCCGGCAGTTTGATATACCCAGAATTCACCGATTTCACCACCTACATAAGTACGCAAAGCACCGTATTCATAGAGATAGTCAGGATTGGCCATAGATTTCAACACACTTTTATAATGAGATAAATTCAAATCCAAATCATACTTCAATCCTCCGGCTTTGCCATGATAAATGGCTTGCATTTCAAAACCGGTTGTGCGCAACTTACCATCGTTCACCAAGATAGAAGAATTATAGCCGGTAGCTAAACTGATGTTACGGCTAGAAAGCATATCCCTGGTGTTCTTAATATAAGCTTCCGCAGAAAGCTCCAGTTTATTGTTCCATAAACTAATGTCTACACCGATATTCTTATACACCGTCGTTTCCCACTTGATGTTACTGGATGGAAAAGCTGTAATGGCATATCCCATGGAAGTTTCACGACCATCAAAAGGATAGTTCAATGCATGGGTATTGTAGCTCAAAGTAGGAATATATCGATAAAGACCTATGTTCTGATTACCCAAAGCACCGTAGCTCAAACGGAGTTTAAACATGGAAACAGTTTCTTTCAAATTTTCCCAAAATGGTTCATTAGCAATGTTCCAACCCAATGATACAGAAGGGAAGAACCCCCACTTGTTACCTTTAGCAAAACGTGAAGAGCCATCATAACGGAAAGAAGCCATAATCATATAACGCATCATGTAGTTGTAGTTCACACGGCCAAAGAGAGAACGGAGGGCACTGCGGGTCTTGGTACCACCTACAGAATAGTTACTTTTAGCATGTCCCATCAAGCTCATACTGTTATTCTCAAAATCAGAACCGGAAGCACTAAGGTCTTCATACTTATTTTCTTCCTGAGAAAGTCCCAATAAAAGAGAAAGATTGTGTATTTCAGCAATGGTCTTGTCATAATTAGCTGTCAATTCCAACAAATCGTTGGTTGTCTGCGAACGTGATTCAGATAAACTAGCCATCGTGTTTCGTTTGGCCGCCCCAATCTCATAGGTAGGTGTAAAAAGACGAGATTTGCTAAAGTACATATTACGGCTGGCATTGAATTTCACGATAAGCCCTTTAATCGGCTCGTACTGCAAATAGCCGGAAGCTGCGATATAATCGGTAGAGCTTGTATTATCAATCAATTTATTAAAAGCAACCTGATTACCGGCATCAGACATACCCATACCAGAGATGGCACCACCATAACCACCATCGTTGTTCTCATCATAAAGGAACGCTAACGGCTCCATATTCGTCACCTGATAAATGGAAGAGAAACCCGAATTGGATTCCAAATCGGCCGACCAACGGCTATAGCTTACAGATTCACCCATTTTAAACTTACCACGGGTAACATCAGAGTTTAAACGGAAACCGAACTTTTCATCTCCGGTAGCAATAGTCACACCGTCCGTCTTACTATAGAAAGCAGAAAGAGACACATTGGAATTAGCACTACCTGCCGTATAACCAATGTTATATTTTTGTGTAAAACCACGTTGATAATACTCTTTCTGCCAATCAGTATCAGCAAACTGAGTCGGGTCTCTCTCGTACTCGCTGATATATTTAGGCCAGCGGCTTTCATCCGTACCTGCATTTGTTAATGCCATCTTACGTACTTTAATAAACTCAGCTGAATTACAAACTTCCAGACGCTTCGGCATGGCACTCAACCCCCAATAACCGGAAAAAGTAATCTTCGGAGCTGAATTCATCGTACCACGATGTGTTTCAATCAAAATAACACCAGCTGCCGAACGTGAACCATAGATAGCGGCAGTAGCAGCATCTTTCAATACGGAAATCGATTTAATATCTTCAGGATTAAGATAAGACATATTACCCGGGACACCATCGATAATCACTAGTGGACCGTTACTTTCACTGTTCTCGCCATCATCATCTTTCCAAGAAGTCACACCGCGTACCTGCAAAGTGGCAGAAGAACCGGCAGCACCACTGCCAAAGTTTACCGACAAACCCGGAGCCATACCTTGCAATGCCATCTCTGCATTTGCAGTAGGAATCTTAGACAGTTTATCACCCGATACTGATGTTACCGAACCTGAAACATCAGACTTTTTCTGTGTACCATAACCAATTACAACCACCTCATCCAATGTCTTGGTATCTTCTATTAATACAATTTTTATAGTAGACTGATTACCTATTTTCACGGTCTTTGTGGTATAACCTACATAAGAAACAATCAATTCAGTTCCCTTACCGATAGATAAAGTAAAACGACCATCCAAATCAGTAATCGTACCGTTTGTAGTACCTTTTTCCAATACACTGGCACCAATGATAGGTTCACCCTGCTCATCGGCTACAATACCGTTTATAGATTTCTGTTGTTTCACTGCTTCTACTTCGGGAGTTGCTTGCTTATATAATACAATATGACGATTTTCTATTTTATAATCGATACCTGATTTTGAAAATAACCGATCTAAAATCTGGTTAATCGTTTTATTTTCTACTTTAATGGATACTTTTCTATTGACATTGACTTGATTCAGATTATAGGTAAAATAGAAATTTCCTTTTTTCTCAATAGCATTAATCACGTCATGCACCGTAGTATTTTCCATGTCCAAAGACATCTTCACATTCTGTGAATAAGCGATGCCTGCCCAACACGGGACAGTTCCCAATAATAGAAAAAGAACAAAGAATTTCATAATTAACAATGTTTTTCGTAGCCATAGTGATTTTTGCTCACCCAATGGCGTGCATTTCATAATATTATCCATACATTTGTAATTGATTAGTTTGTAATAAATTATAAGGTTACTCATTAATCCGGGTCGAAAGATGGTGGTGCGTCTTCGACCCTTCATTTTTTGCAAAGGTTTTACTTCATAGGCATCCGTTGTTTTTCAAAGTTTCACATACTGTTATTTTTTATATAGGTATACCGTTTTCTTTTCAATTCTATAATCCACCCGTCTGGTTTCTTTCAACAATTCCATCGCCTGGGCTATGGTCAAGTCTTTCCTAAAATGGCAAGTGAAATATTCTTCAACCAGCGAACTATCCATAATCCTGATTTTCACATCATACCGACGTTCTATAACCTTTGCCATTTCTTTCAAAGTCTTATTGTCGAATCTCAGGTCACCAGTAGTCCAACTATCCACATTTGCCTGCGCCGAATTCCTTATTAACACCAAGCCATCACTAACGGTGTAATATACCTGGTCATTGGGCGACATTCTTTCCTTACTTCTGTCATCTAAGGTTGATACTTCTACCGAACCTTCTTTCAAAGTAATCCAACTCGGTTCATCCAAATAGGCTTTTGCATTAAATTTTGTACCCAACACCCTGATATTCAACATCGGCAATTTCACCGTAAACGGACATTTGGGATTATGTGCCACCTCAAAATAGCCCTCTCCTTCCAATGTGACCGTTCTATATTTTTCCGAGAACTTAGCCGGATAAGAAAAACGGCTCTCAGCGTTCAGCCAGACTGTTGTTCCGTCACTCAGCAATAAAGAAACCCGTTGGCCTTTCGGAACCACTACCGTATTGTATGCTTCCGGTTCCTCTTTCGTGATATAGAACAAGTTTGTCGCAAAAAGACAAACAGCAACCAACACAGCCGCATACTTCCACCATTCCCTGACGGTAAATCTCTGTATCGGTTTCTCTCTTTTCTCTATCTGTCCACTCAAGCCAAGTTGTCTGCTCAGTTGCCGATAAGCTTCATCCATACGTCCTTTATCCGAAAAACGCATTTCAGCTTTCAGTCCCCAGATTTGCTCCTGCTCAAATAAACGCTGACGGTTATCTTTCTCTTTCAACCACTCTAAAATCTCTTTTTCTTCGGTTGCAGTACAATGCTTATTGATATATCGAATTAAAATTTCGTCCTTCATTTACTTTCTTTATTGTCTTTCATTATTAAGACAATTAACCTAGAAGGAACTACGGGGTTAAAAAGAAAAAAAAATGCTTTTTTTGCATTTTATTTTTTACAGACTCCAGAAAAAGCCTGCATGAAGGTATTAACGAAGCAAAAACAACAGACAGAACAATACCTCCTTCAAATCCTCTCTCAAGAATTTTGTGGCTTTCTGTACATGTTCTTCCACCGTACGGGATGAAATATGCATAGCCTCCGCTATCTCTTTATAAGTCATCTCTTTAAAGTAAGACAATTCGAAAGCCTGACGACATTTAGGAGGTAATTTAGAGATGGAAGCTTTCAACAATTTCCGGATATCACGCTCAACCACCTCATTCCACAATTCGTTGGCGTCCGATCCTGCCAGCTGAAAGACCATGCGTTCTTCCGCCAAACGTACCTCCTCCTCATGCCCCAGCACAACAGCTTGGTGCTTCAGATAATTCAGGCAATTATTCTGTGTGCATTTATAAAGGAAAGAATGAATGGCATTGGGTATCAAAGCGGACTTCTGCTCCCAATACATGACAAAGACACTTTGTACAATATCTTCGGCAATATGTTCAGGCACAAAACGGCAAGCTACAGACATCAGACGAGGATAGAAAAGATTAAAAAGAAGACGAAACTCCGTCTCGTCTCCTTTTTGTACTTTATTTATATCTATAGAAATTGTTTGCATCTCCACATCCAATCCAAAGTTAACAGATACAAAGCTAATTTATTTTTCCAACTCCTGCAAACTTTCCATTTTCTTTGTTTCCAGGAACTCATAGATACCACAAAGATGTTCTTTTACCTTTTTATTCCCAAATTCATACACTTTCGTCACTAATCCGTCCAAAAAGTCACGATCATGAGATACAACAATCAATGTACCGTCAAAATCCATCAAAGCTTGTTTCAGGATATCTTTGGTTTTCATATCCAAGTGATTGGTAGGCTCATCTAAAATCAACAGATTCACCGGTTCTAACAATAGTTTGATCATGGCAAGACGAGTACGTTCTCCACCACTGAGCACTTTCACCTTCTTCATGGAAGCTTCGGGGCCGCCAAACATAAATGCACCCAGCAAGTCTCGTATTTTATTACGGATCTCCCCTTTCGCCACATCATCTATCGTTTGAAAGACCGTGAGGTTCTCGTCCAACAAAGAGGCTTGATTCTGAGCAAAATAACCAATCTGCACATTGTGTCCCAGCGTCAAAGTCCCTTCATGCTCTATCTCACGCATGATACATTTTACCAAAGTAGACTTACCTTCACCGTTCTTGCCCACAAAAGCCACTTTATCCCCTCTCTCGATGGTCAATGAGGCATTCTTGAAAACCACATGATCACCATAGGTCTTTCCTACCCCGTCCATAATGACCGGGTAATTTCCACTTCGCGGAGAAGGCGGGAATTTCAACCGCAATGCTGAGGTATCTTCTTCGTCCACTTCAACCAATTCTAATTTCTCAAGCATCTTCACACGGCTCTGCACTTGCAAAGTTTTGCTATAAGTTCCTTTGAACCGTTCTATGAAATCCTTGGTTTCCTGTATCATCTTCTGCTGCTCCTCATATTGCTTCATCTGTTGCTCGCGACGTTCTTTACGCAATATCAGATATTGGGAATAATTCACTTTATAATCATAGATACGTCCCATCGTTACTTCAATGGTACGGGTCGTGATATTATCTACAAATTTACGGTCGTGGCTGATGACAATTACCGCTTTGGCACTATTGACCAAGAAATCCTCCAACCACTGGATGGATTCAATATCAAGATGGTTGGTGGGCTCATCCAACAATAATACATCCGGATTCTGGAGCAATAATTTAGCTAACTCAATACGCATACGCCAGCCACCGCTGAAATCACTGGTAGGGCGATTGAAGTCCTCACGCATAAAACCAAGTCCCAGCAAAGCCTTTTCCACATCTTCTTCAAAATGAGTAAGATCAATGGAATAAAACTTCTCACTCATGGTAGAAACCTTCTCGATTAACTCCATATATGAATCACTTTCATAATCGGTACGTGTTTCAAGTTCCTTATTTATGGCTTCTATTTCTGCCTCCATAGCATGAAGATGCGCGAATGCCTGAGAAGCTTCCTCGAATACAGTACGCCCATCCTCTGTCATCAGATGCTGGGGAAGATAAGCTATCACACAATCCTTAGGAGCCGACACCTTTCCACGACTAGGTTGCCGCACACCAGCCAAGATCTTTAATAAGGTAGACTTGCCCGCACCATTTTTCCCCATCAAGGCAATACGGTCTTTCTCATTTATCTGAAAAGATATGTCACTAAACAAGGTGGTACCGCCAAACTCAACGGTCAATCCATCTACTGAAATCATATTTATTCTTTTAATCAGCAAGAGGGTGCGTCAAAAAAATGATTCAAGCTACCATTTTTTTGACACCCCCTCCTACAAGTTTTATACTTTATTGTTTTTATACTTTTTACCAATATCAGCTTGCCAATATTAATATCAATAATTGGGCAGTCAGAATACGAAGGAACATGGACACCGGATACACAGTAGAATAACCTACCGCCGGAGCATTATTACCTGCTGTCTGATTAGAATACGCCAATGCGGGGGGATCTGTGTTACTACCTGCAATAAGCCCCATCAACATGAAATAATTCATCTTGTAATGCCAGCGTGCAACCGCTCCCATTATTAATAAAGGTATAACTGTAATAAGGAAACCACAACCCACATACAACAAACCATCTCCATCGACAACCGTATTCACAAAATTCGCACCAGCCTTTATCCCCACACTGGCAAGGAACAAAGCAATACCAATTTCACGCAACATCAAATTGGCACTCATAGTGGTATAAGTCACTAATTTCAATTTATATCCGAAACGACCTATCAAAATAGATACAATCAACGGACCACCGGCCAAACCCAATTTTACCGGAGTAGGAATACCTGGAAACGCAATAGGCAGACTACCAAAGAAAATACCCAGGAAAATACCCACAAAAATAGTCACGATATTAGGATGATCCAAACGTTTCAATGAGTTACCCATCAAATTGGCAACACGTTCCACCGCATCCTGAGGACCTACCACCATTACACGGTCACCTACCTGCAAGGTCAAGTTACGTGAAGCGAAAATATCCATACCTGAACGGTTGACACGGGTCACATTCACACCATACATACTACTGAAATGAAACTCACCCAATTGCTTACCATTCATTTTAGGTTGTGTAATCAAAATACGGCGGGATACCATCGGAGTATCCTGCTTTTCCCAATCCACTTCAATTTTAGGACCGATAAAAGCAATAATGGCTTCCGCATCGTCCTCTGCACAAACCACAAACAACTGATCACCAAGATGGAAGACAGTATCACGATTAGGAATACTGACATGACCGTTCTGCAATATACGTGAACAAACAAAGTCACGCCCCATGAAGTCTCTGACCTGAAGCAACGTTTTTCCTGCCAACGCCTCATTATGTACTTCCAGGTGCATCATACGAGGAGTCAGATGAGGATTTGCAGCTTCTTCTTTAGCGATATCCTCTTCCTCCTTTTTCAAATTAATCCGGCAAATGTAGCGGATAGCAATAATGGAACCAATGATACCCAGCACTCCCAACGGATAAGCGCACGCATATCCCATCGCTATCTGCGGACCATTGTAATTCAACTGGCTCAACGCTTCGTTGGCAGCACCCAGTCCCGGCGTGTTCGTTACGGCACCACAAAGAATACCCACCATCATAGGCAGCTCTATCCGACCGTTCAAGCCATAATACAAAGCCACAGCCACAACAATGTTCAATGCGACAATCCCCATTGCCACTAGATTCATGGCAATCCCTCCTTTCTTAAAGGAAGAGAAAAAAGAAGGACCTACCTGAAGTCCGATACAGAACACGAACAATATCAGTCCGAAATCCTGTAAAAATGTAAGTATCTGTGTATTCCCCGTTAAGCCGAAATGTCCGCAGACAATACCGGTAAACAAAACAAAAGTAACACCTAACGATACCCCGAAAAATTTAATTTTTCCCAGCAACACTCCTACTGCAATCACAAAGGAATAAAGCAGCACGATATGCGCTATTGAGTTTTCATCAAATAATAGATTTTGTAACCAGTCCATGATATAATACTATGTTTTTATAAATTGCCGCAAAATTAATGAATTCCCCTCACTCAGCCCAACAATTTGAAAACTATTATTTCATGATTCCTATTTATTTTGCAATATCCACTTTGCAATAAGAACATCTTTTGTTTTCGTCACTTAACAAAATGACAGAAACCTCTCTTTCTCCTTTATGAAAATAGCTAAAAAAAGGATTCTATTTAAAAGGTTTTAGTATATTTGCCCATACTATTGAAAAAGTATGTGATATAATTCTTAAATATTAATACCGAATAAACTATGGCAGATAGTAAAGAGAAACTCTTTTCGGACTTCCCAGCCGTTTCTACGGAACAGTGGATGGAAAAGATTACAGCAGACTTGAAAGGCGCTGATTTTGAAAAGAAATTGGTTTGGAGAACCAACGAAGGTTTTAAAGTAAAACCATTTTATCGCCAGGAAGATCTGGAAGGTTTGAAAACAACTGAAGGACTACCCGGAGAATTCCCCTATGTAAGAGGCACGAAGAAAAACGACAATACTTGGTTCGTGCGTCAGGAAATCAAAGTAGAATGCCCTAAAGAGGCTAATGCTAAAGCACTGGATATTTTGAACAAAGGTGTTGACTCATTGGGATTCTACGTAAAGAAGAAAGACCTCAGTCCTGAATATATCGAAACATTATTGAATGATATCTGTGCGGAATGCATTGAGTTAAACTTCTCCACTTGCCAAGGACATACGGTGGAATTAGCCAAATTATTGGTTGCTTACTTCCAAAAGAAAGGATACGACCTGACCAAGTTGCAAGGCTCCGTCAACTATGACCCTATGGGTAAAATGATGGTAAAAGGCAAAGACCTTAGCAATTTCATCACTACTGCCAAAGAATTGGTAGAAGTACTGGCTCCGCTACCTAAATTCCGTTGTATCTGTGTCAATGCGATAGAACTGAACAATGCCGGATCTTATATTTCACAAGAACTGGGCTATGCATTGGCCTGGGGTAACGAATATCTGAGCAAGCTGGTAGAAGCAGGAGTTCCTGCCGCACTGGCTGCCAAGAAAATAAAATTCAATTTCGGCATCAGTTCCAACTATTTTCTAGAAATTGCCAAGTTCCGCGCAGCACGTATGTTATGGGCGGACATCGTAAAAGAATATCATCCTCAATGCAACCGCCAGCCCGAATGTCCGAACAAAGCGGAAGACGGTACTTGTCTCTGTGCCTGCAAAATGGTGGCACATGCTGAAACATCCACTTTCAACCTGACTTTGTTTGATGCACATGTAAACCTGCTCCGCACTCAAACCGAAGCGATGAGTGCCGCCTTGGCAGGAGTCAACTCCATCACCGTAACCCCGTTTGACAAGACTTACGAAACTCCGGACGACTTCTCTGAACGTATCGCCCGTAACCAACAGTTATTGCTAAAAGAAGAATGTCATTTCAACAAAGTAGTTGACCCCGCCGCGGGTTCTTACTTTATTGAAAATTTAACAATTTCTATTGCCACACAGGCATGGGAATTATTCTTGAAAGTAGAAGACGAAGGAGGAATGCTGGAAGCAGTAAAAGCAGGAAAAGTACAGGAAGCGATCAACGCAAGCAACAAGGCCCGCCACGATTCCGTTTCAAAACGCAAAGAAATTCTACTGGGTACCAACCAATATCCTAACTTCAATGAAAAAGCAGGCGAAAAGGCTCCTGTAGAAGCCAAATGTTGTTGTGGAGGTAATCATGACAGCTGTGAAAAGCCGTTTGCCACATTAAACTTCGACCGTGCTGCCAGCCAGTTTGAAGCACTTCGTTTGCAGACAGAGAAATCCGGCAAACGTCCGAAAGCATTTATGCTGACTATCGGTAATCTGGCCATGCGTCAAGCACGTGCCCAATTCTCATGCAACTTCCTGGCTTGTGCCGGTTACGAAGTAATCGACAATTTGGGCTTCCCCACAGTAGAGGCCGGTGTCGAAGCAGCTATGAAAGCCGGTGCAGACATCGTAGTTATCTGTTCCAGCGATGATGAATACGCAGAATATGCTATTCCTGCATTCAAGGCATTGGACGGACGAGCTATTTTCATTGTTGCAGGTGCTCCTGCTTGTATGGAAGAGCTGAAAGCCGCAGGCATCGAAAACTTTATCCATGTACGTGTCAACGTATTGGACACATTGAAAGAATACAACGCTAAGTTAGGAATTAAGTAAGGAAGAACAATGAAACCGAATTTTAAAAATATAGATATATATGCCGGATTTCAACCTCAGAATGGTATGGAATGGCAAAAAGAAAATGGCATCACCGCCGACTGGAAAACGCCGGAACACATCAATGTGAAGCCTGTTTACACTAAAGAAGATTTGGAAGGCATGGAGCACTTGAACTATGTAGCAGGTATTCCTCCTTATCTTCGCGGCCCGTACTCCATGATGTACACTTTCCGTCCTTGGACTATCCGCCAATACGCAGGTTTCTCCACTGCCGAAGAAAGTAATGCATTCTATCGCCGTAATTTGGCATCAGGCCAGAAAGGCTTGTCTGTCGCATTCGACCTTCCGACACACCGCGGCTATGACCCCGACCATGAACGTGTAGTAGGTGACGTAGGTAAGGCAGGCGTGTCTATTTGCTCATTGGAAAATATGAAAGTTTTGTTCGATGGTATTCCTTTGAACAAGATGTCTGTTTCCATGACCATGAATGGTGCCGTACTTCCCATCATGGCATTCTATATCAATGCAGGTTTGGAACAGGGAGCCAAATTGGAAGAAATGGCCGGAACCATCCAGAATGATATCTTAAAAGAGTTTATGGTGCGTAACACTTATATTTATCCACCTGCCTTTTCCATGAAGATCATCTCTGACATATTTGAATATACCTCACAAAAAATGCCTAAGTTCAATTCCATCTCCATCTCGGGCTACCACATGCAGGAAGCAGGTGCCACAGCAGATATTGAATTGGCTTATACACTGGCTGACGGTTTGGAATATCTTCGGGCCGGAGTAGCCGCAGGTATAGACATCGATGCATTCGCTCCGCGTCTGTCATTCTTCTGGGCTATCGGCATGAATCATTTTATGGAAATTGCCAAAATGCGTGCGGCACGTATGCTGTGGGCTAAAATTGTCAAGCAGTTCAACCCGAAGAATCCGAAATCACTGGCATTGCGTACCCATTCCCAGACTTCGGGCTGGTCATTGACGGAGCAAGATCCGTTCAACAATGTAGGTCGTACTTGTATTGAAGCTATGGCAGCAGCATTGGGACACACCCAGTCACTGCACACCAACGCATTGGATGAGGCAATTGCATTGCCCACCGACTTCTCTGCACGTATCGCACGTAATACTCAGATTTATATTCAGGAAGAAACATATGTTTGCAAGAACGTGGACCCATGGGGTGGTTCTTACTATGTAGAATCTTTAACTAACGAACTGGCTCACAAGGCTTGGGAACATATTCAGGAAATTGAAAGCTTGGGCGGTATGGCGAAAGCTATCGAAACCGGAGTACCCAAAATGCGTATTGAAGAAGCTGCGGCACGTACTCAGGCCCGTATCGACTCCGGTGCCCAGACAATTGTCGGCACTAACAAATATCGTTTGGAAAAAGAGGATCCTATCGATATCCTTGAAGTAGACAATACAGCTGTACGTTTGGAACAAATTGAAAATCTGAAGCGTTTGAAAGAAGGCCGCAATCAAGCAGAAGTAGACAAAGCTTTGGCAGCCATCACCGAATGTGTAAAGACAGGTAAAGGCAATTTGCTGGAACTGGCTGTAGAGGCAGCTCATGTCCGTGCTACCTTGGGCGAGATTTCGGATGCTTGTGAAACAATTGTAGGACGTTATAAAGCAGTAATCAGAACTATATCAGGCGTGTACTCATCAGAAAGTAAAAAGGATACAGACTTCGCAAGAGCTTGCGAACTGACCGAAGAATTTGCAAAGAAGGAAGGCCGCCGTCCGCGTATCATGATTGCCAAGATGGGACAGGACGGACACGACCGTGGTGCAAAAGTAGTTGCAACAGGTTATGCCGACTGTGGTTTCGACGTAGATATGGGACCGTTGTTCCAAACTCCTGCCGAAGCTGCTCGTGACGCAGTGGAAAACGACGTTCATGTAGTAGGTGTTTCTTCATTGGCTGCCGGACACAAGACACTGATCCCGCAGATTATTGAAGAATTAAAGAAATTAGGTCGTGAAGATATTTTGGTCATCGCCGGTGGTGTTATCCCCGCTCAAGACTATGACTTCTTATACAAGGCAGGTGTTGTAGCAATCTTCGGTCCCGGAACCTCTGTTGCCAAAGCAGCTGTTCAGATTATGGACATTTTACTGGACGAAGAGGAATAAGCTTTTTCACCTGAATAGTTTATCATTTTAAACAATAGTAAAGAATCTGTTTACACTTATTTCGTGTTTACAGGTTCTTTACTTTATTCAAGACAATGGATTATAACGATAGACCAAGGATAAATTAAATCCATTTCTTCTAAATTACCCAAAAACATCAACAAAATTGATATTAGACAACCCTAGTAATACAAAAAGAAAACCAGAAAAGCTATCGGTCTTGCAAAACAAAGGTTATGTCAAGCAAAAAGGTGGGACAAAACTTTCAAGAAAAATTCTGCCCACCTCCTTTAAGAGAAAATTTATGTGTTAGAGAGAATTATCAATAGTTCTTCGTACAAAGTGAATTAAAGTCAGTTTCAATTTTAGGTATCTCCCACACCCAACCTTGTGCATCTTTATCCTTTTCAAGAAAAGTACAGAAAGCTATATCAAAATTTGATCCACGCTTAATAGACATATGCAAACGTTTCAAATCATAAAAACGAAAACCTTCACCCCACAATTCCACCCGGCGACTATTCATAATTTCCTCTGCCAAAGCATCACCGATATTTCCTTTTGAAACATAAGAGGGATCGCGGGTTATCTGGAATTTAGTAAACACAGCCTGCGCCTCACTATCTTTTCCTGCACGAGCCAATGCTTCGGCCTGGGTGAGATACATTTCTGCCAAACGCATAAATGCGACATCACCTACAGCATCGGCTGTAGAACGGGCAGTAAACTTACGGTTTTGATAAGCATTCTTTGCATAACTTGATGATGGAACAGATGCTTCCCCTGTCGGATCCCACCACGCACGCCGTAAGTCTGTTTCAGACATCGTTTCATAAGCATCCACATTTATGCACTTCACTCCCTGACGAATGGCACTGGAGTTAAAGTTCCATGACATATATGCATAATAAGAATAAAAATAGACAGTCTTATCATCGGGAGTCATTGCAGCATACATCGCTTCTTTAGTGTCCGTCGTGATATTGGCAAACCCACAATTCAACTGACTGCCAGTCATCAACCGGTGACCACCAGCTTCAGCTAAAGAAACAGACTTCCCTGCATAAACCGCCGCATTATTATAATCTTGCATGGCCAGTGCTACACGTGCCTTCAATCCCCATGCCACCATCTCGCTATAATGATTGACATCATTTACTTTTATTCCACTCAAAAGTATACAAGCCTCATCCAAATCATTATTGATTTTAGCATAAACATCTTCTACGGAATTACGTGCCTGCTCTTCGGCCACAGCTTTTTCACGATAAGGAATTCCATCCTGTGTATTATCCTTGCCGGCTTCATAACGTTTTGCATAAAGCTGGACCAAATTAAAATGAGCCCAAGCACGGATACATAAGGCTTCTCCCTTTATCTGGTCAAACAATTCCTGGCTAGTTATTTCAACTTCCTCCAAACCCGCCAAAATTTTATTGGCATTCAGAATCCATTGATAATAAATCTGCCAGAACTTATAATTATAACCATTCGTTTCATTCATATTGCATTGCCATCCTAAATAGGCCGCCTTCATCCATGTATTTGTCTGCCAATTCATATCATCAGCCTCTGCATCACGTGACATCATAAAACCGGGTTCACCGCCCAGACACTGATATCCGCTTTCCTGAGAAACCATCTCTTTATGAATTCCGTTCAATGCTATATAAAGATTGTCCAACGAGGTGTTTATTGTCGTTTCTGAAACAGAGGTAGACGGAATGGTATCCAGATAATCACCGGCACAACCGGATAGAGACATTACTCCCACTGTCGCTAATCCTAATGTTATATTTTTAATTGATCGCATAATTCTTTTATTTTTAGAATGAAACATTAAGCCCTAACGTGATATTACGGGACGGCATATACTCATTATAAGTCACACCGGAATAGTTGGCCATCGGGTTCAATCCCTGACGGGCTTTCAACATGAACAAGTTTTCCGCAGTCAGATTCAAACGGGCACTCTTAAGCATCACTTTGCTCAACCAAGTTTTTGGGAGCTGATAGCCAATAGTGACAGATCTTAAATTAAGATAATCCGAGCTGGTAAGCCAACGAGTTGAATAAGACTGACCAATATTCGTGGTATGAGCCGCACTATTGTCTATACGGGGAACCTCAGTAATATCCCCTGCCTGTTTCCATGCTTTTAACAAATCCGGACTTTGTGCATAACCAAATTCAGTCATACTCATCATGGTAGCATAATTAGTATCCAGAATCTGACCGCCCAACTGGTAAGAGAATACAGCAGCCAATTCAAAGTTCTTATAACTAACTCTGACATTAAACCCACCATACACATCAGGAATAGAAGAACCGCTGAAGTCGTATTTAGCATAAGTATACGAATTGGTCAATTCCTTACCATCAATAGTCACTACTGTTTTTTTATACTCATCAAACTGGCTCTGCGTAATGTTTCCATCCCCTGTTCCGATATTCCCTTGATTATATTTACTTACATCAGCCACATATAAACCATCACCGGTCTGAGGGTCTACCCCATGCCATTGACGAAGCCAGAATTCATAAATGGACTTTCCTTCCAACCACTTTTTTGAGCCACTGATATATCCATTTTCTTTCATTGTAGCCGGCAGATTCTTGATCTTATTCTTCACAAAAGTAGCATTGGCCCCAACAGATACACTCCAATCTTTATTTTTAAATGCATTATAATCCAACTCTATTTCCACTCCTGAATTAGTAACCTTACCGATATTCTGTATAATGGATGTTACTCCGACAGAAGCAGGCTGGGAAACATCAAACAACAAATCCTTGGAATCTTTCTTAAAATATTCAATAGTACCCGTCAAACGGTCAAACAAACCAAATTCAAGAGCAATATCCGTAGATATCTGTGTTTCCCATTTCAATGAGGGATTGGCTATCACCGTGAAGTAGGCTCCAGCTTCTGAGCCATTCTTATATCCCAAACCATATAAGGTCTGATAAGGATAATAATCAGGATCACCATCACTATCCAATATATTATCATTACCTGTTTCACCGTAAGAAGCACGTAATTTCAAGTTATTCACCCATTTCACATCCTTCATAAATGCCTCTTCACTAATTCTCCAGCCTGCTCCGAACGACCAGAAATTCCCCCATCGGTTCTCTTTTGCAAAACGCGAGGAACCATCATGGCGATAAGAAAGTGAAGCGTAGTATTTATGCGCATAATCATAATTGATACGGCCAAAGTAACCTTCCTTTTTATAGGTGTTCGTATAGGAGCTAAGTGAACTGATATTTACGAAATTACCAAATTCATACATGCCCGAAACTGTTTCCTGGGTCTTCATGCCATATAAATACTCATACTTATAAGAATAGTTTTCATGTCCCAAAAGAACGTCAAAGTTATGATTTCCGATAGACTTGCTATAAGTTATCAATTGATTGAAGGTCTGAGTCAGCGTTCGGGTAGACATTTGGTTCAAACGACCCGGTCCGGCAGTGCCATCGCCCACATAAGGATTTTCATAGACTTTACGACGATAATCAATATTATTGATAGAGTAATTGGCTGTAAGGTTCAACCCTTCAACCGGAGTCAAAGTGAGATAAGTATGTCCAGTCTGATTAACACGCACCAGTTCACGTTGATTGAACTCTGTTTCAGCTATCGCATCACGTCCATTATTCGACAAGCGAGTTCCTTCATAATCATAAATATATTCACCCGGATCAGTAGTTGCCTTACCATTAGCATCCAAATAAGCACCGGTTTCCAAATCATGTTTATGAACGGGATATATAGGAGCCATGGTACGAATAAAACGGGTAAGGTTACTATATGAACTCGAATTTCCCGAATCTGAAGTTGAATAATTGGATACCGTACGCGTTACTCCCAAATTCAAACCAGTCTTGAACCATTTAGTAGGATACACATTATAATTCAAACGACCAGAATAACGTTCAAAGTCAGTCTTGATCATATAACCATCATCATTTAAATAGCCAACAGAAGCATAAGTATCACTTTTTTCTGTTTTTGTATTATAACTCAAATTATATTCCTGACGATAGCCGGTCTTGAAAGCTGCATCTTCCCAATCCAAATCATCCCCCCACTTCAATGCATCAGCAGAAGAATTCAGTTTTCCATCAGTTCCGACAATGGCATCATCTGCGACATCAACAAAAGGATTATACTTCAATGTACTTCCAATTTTAGATGTTGCCAATGAGGCCGCCGTTGCAGCATCCTTACCAGATGTAATATAAGAGTTCTTCAACATCTCCCATTGTAAAGGATAGTAATCATAAATCCCCACCTTTTTATAATCTTTATAAGCCCTGTTTGACCATCCTTGGTTAATGGTTAAGTTTACTCCTGTTCCACCTGACTCTTTACCTTTTTTAGTAGTAATCAAGATCACACCATTACCCGCACTTGAACCATACAAAGAAGTAGATGCCGCATCTTTCAATATAGTCATAGACTCAATATCCGCAGGATTAATATCACCTATGCTGCCATTGTATATAGTTCCGTCCACTACATATAAAGGAGCATTGGATGCATTGACTGAGCCAAACCCACGAATACGGATAGAAGAAGATTCACCAGGTTGTCCGGTGGCAGCAGTCACCTGAACTCCGGAAGCATTTCCTTCCAATGCAGCTGTAACATTAGTGATAGCACGTTTCTCTATGGATTTGGCCCCTACTGTGGAAGCAGCTCCTGTAAAAGATGATTTTTTCTGTGTACCATAAGCCACTACAACGACCTCATCAATCAATTCCGTATCACTTTGCATCACTACTCTTTGCTCACCACCCTTTATAGCCAATTCTTGTGTTTTCATACCGACAAACGATATTACCAAAGATTTTGCATTGACCGGAATATTGTTTATACTATACCGGCCATTCATATCGGTAATAGTTCCAAGGGTAGTACCTTTCACAAGAACCGAAGCTCCGACAATCGGCTCATTGTCTTCTGCCGAAACTACAACTCCAGTAATTCGGGATACTTGAGCCATTGCCATACCTGTCCATAGGAATAGACAAGCCAACGTAAACAAAACTCTCTTTTTCATAAAAAAACTTTTTAATTTAACGTTCATAAATGCTAAGTTCTCTTAGAACTTAGATAAAAACGCTCAAAAAGAGTTGTTTTGCTGGATTTGGCAAGCAAAAAGTAAGGCTTAATAGAATAAAATTATTTATTATCCAACATTTTATCTGCAATTTCTTTGATATTTAATATATTTTCATATCTTTGCAGCAATATTTAATATAAAGTTCTAAGAGAACTTAGGTCATGTTAATAATTGAATTATAGGGAATTAATAAGACTCAAAACATATTGTAACACTTTTACATACCTCACATATTCTCAGACAAAATGAAGTTCCTTGGGGAGAGTTACAATTTACCTTTGTCTACAATCAGCAAGGGCCACGCCGAAATTCGACGAAGCCCATTCCTAAAATGCTCCATTTACCCATCCTTACTCCCCAAAGACAAGTACAATATTTATTCTTCTATCAACTCATACTTTCCTTCCGGGAACCAGCGTTCCAATATATTATCCACTTCTGATTCAATCTCAGGAGTCACATAGCGGCACACCTTTTTATAAGCATAAACCAAAGATACCGCTTCATCAATCCAGCCGATAATTGGTAACCGCTTAGCCGAAATCAAATCGATCGGCAATACCAGATACGAAAGTGCCGCCACAATCAACATCTTATCCGAAGAAGGAGTTTCGGGGCTTCGCAATACATAATATAATAGAAGTACAGGACGAGCAGTCGTTCTACCGGTGGCCTTTGCGTAATCCGTAATTTTCTCCCACAGGAGTTCATAATCAATCAAGTTTTTTTTCATTTTCATATATGATTTTGTTAAGGGTAATATATCTATTATTCCGGTAAATTTATGAACTTAACTTCGTAAGCCAAGCAACTTATGTTCGTGAATCAAGTTACTTAACTTACTTGCCCCATGAACTTAAGCTCATTCAAATGATTATCTTGTTTATTTTCCGGTACTCATCACTCCGGAATCGTTATCACTATTATTCACCCTCCGTTGACCTGTCTTAAACTTACGGCCAAACGAGAAATTATAAGAAACACTTGCCAAAAACATTTGTGAGCTCTCCTTCACATAATTCGTTTTTTTATAAGAAGCATATTTATTCCAGTTCTCAGTCTGTTGCTTATAATTATCCGTAAACGGATTGAAAGCGCCTAGCCCCACACGCAAATTCTTATGCGTGTAATACATCATCAATACCTGAATATTCTCTCCCCCCGACAAGGTTTCCCCCCAGAAATTATTCCAGTTAGTATTCATCTGCCAGTAAAGAGAGAACTGCTTGTAATTAAAGGATGCTTCAGCATTACAATACCAGTTTGTATAAATATGAGAATATGTATTACCATGACTCATATAATGGTTTACTCCACCGGTAAACGAGAACTGTAGCATATCCTTAATAGGACCGACACGCAAAGTCAGACGCCCCGATAATTTCTGCCAATCCTTTTGATTGTCCCATGTCTGTACAATCTTGTCACCGTCCTGATACTTCTCGTCCATAATGGCATTCGGCTGATAATCATACGCTCCCCAAATATTAGAATAAAATATACCTTTCTGCCATTCGTATGTCAACTCTGTGTGATAACGCAAATAGGCTTTCAAGTTCGGATTGCCTCGTCTGATTTGCAACGAATCCACAATCTGTTCTACAGCACTTAAATCCCCCAATGACGGCGAAGCATTACTGATATCGGATTTCCAACGAACAAATGAATTTCCCGGTAATGCATAATGCAGTACCAAACGGGGATTAAAACTATAATTCTCATACGAATCATCACCACTTTGTTTATAATAAGAACGAGTAACGCCTACCCCCAATCTGTAGTCCAATTTTTTCACCTTTCCTCTATATTCACCATAAACATATGTATCCCCTTGATTCATATCCGTTTCATAATAATGACCGTTACGGTATTCATTATTGGCAAAAGACTGAGTATGGCGCAAACCGAAACTCAAGGAATTTCCTTTAGAAAATTGCTTCTCATAAACAGCCTCCCCAATCAGAGAATATTTATCTCCCAATACATTATTATTAATATCAGTCAACAACTCATCCTGCAAACTTTCTTGATACAAACGGCGTGATTTTTCCTTATTATAAGTACCGACCACATTGAATACCAAAAGTTGCTTATTTTTCAATCCCTGTTGATAATAAAGATCCAACGAAGGACGAGACCAACTTTCTTTAGTACGGTCTATCATATCCACCTTATCATCAGAATCGGCAATATTAGTCAATACTCCTTGATAATTCCAATGCGGCTGGCTATTACTTCTCAAACGAAAAGTAGCACTGAACAATGAATTTTCGGTCTGCTGCAAATTATAATTCATACTTAAATTATTCATAAACATAGATCCGTGCCCCGGTTCACCTTCTTCTATACGATGTAATGTCGTTCCGTCCGCCAAATGGAATTCCTCTTCATTATCCCGGTACATACCATAGAAATCGCGAGGTCCCATGTAATACGAAACGCCAAACTCCGACTTCTTATGGTTCACTTTTCCAAAAACATTATATTTTCCCCACATGGCATTCATCCCCTGAGACAAATCCACTCCAAAGTTTCCCCCCGTTTCCGGACGGCGGACAATATAATCAAGCACTACCTCAGCATTACCATAACGTAAACCTGGATTGTCATGATACTCTATTCGAATAATGTCTGATGGCTGTAATGCCTTAATCTCTTCAACTTCTGCTTTCGCTCCATTAATACGAAGCTGAAGTTCTCCTCCCCCTAACACTCCTATCTCATTATTCATGGGGTTTATCTGAATACGGGGAAGCATCATCTGTTGCAACAGATTGACTCCATTTGTCGAAACCTTCATTTGCCGTTCAGAAGGAAAAATCAACTTACGATCCGAATGACTGATCTGTCCGGAAGCACTAACTGTTACACCTTCCATAGCCACAGCATCATCTTCCAACAAAATTTCCCCTAAATTTATATTCTGTTTAATTCCGTCTAATACAATGAATTGCGTACGATACCCCACACAGGATAGTGCCAATAAATAATTGCCTGCATAAACCTTATTCAGCAAGAAATCGCCTTTGCCATTCGTAGTAGTCCCTCCAACAAAAACCGAATCTGCTGTTTGTAAAACTACATTAACATATTCTGCTGCCTTTTTGCTTGTCGCGTCTTTCACAGTGCCCTTTATAATTATTTGTTGGGCAAAAACTCCTTGTACCATACCTGTCTCTTATACACATCTGACGCTGCCGACGAACTCTAGGGTGTAG
>ENA-UALJ01000288-UALJ01000288.1-human-gut-metagenome-genome-assembly--contig:-NODE-288-length-19177-cov-15.050988_pt1 | contig 19177 bp, 18 predicted proteins | sample MGYA00243694_ERZ654456 | MGnify/ENA primary metagenome ERZ654456 (study PRJEB26926, sample SAMN06164784) | human gut metagenome | biome: ENVO:00009003; feature: ENVO:2100002; material: ENVO:00002003...
GTTATCCCTAAGATTTCAAATTGCTCCGGACAATACTTAATCAAAAAGGATATAGGAACTCCCATCACTCCATCATAATCTGAAGGAATGGCATCCGTAAAAGGTACTTCAATGGCATCATAATTATCGTAGCGGTCATAGGCAGCTTTGCCTTTCAGTTCCTTATGTTTGGAAAAGCGGAGGTTGTCTGCCATGCTCATCAGTGGCAATGGTTCATGACGACGGCCATGCTCTATGCTGGTAAACCAACATGAATTACCTAATCGGGTATAATTACCGACATATCCCAATCTTGCAGCTTTAGCCTTGTCTTTCTCATCTACTTTAGCTCCGTCAGGAACGCCAAAAACCATATCATTTCCATTTCCTGTAGCACCTAACCAAACTTTGTTATCTTTTATCAAGGGAAAGACCTCTTTATAAGTGATTGCGTTCATGTTACCTATTACAGCAAACTTCTTCCCAGCTTCCACAATCCAAGCCAAGAACTCACGAAAGAGGGAGAACGGCGGATTGGTGATAATAAAATCCGCTTCATTACGAAGTTCGGTAACTTCTTTGCTTCGGAAATCCCCGTCACCATCCATATACTTCCATTCGAGGTCATCAATATTGATACGCCCGTCCCCGCTTTTGTCTCGTTCCAAGATGAATATCTTACCTTTTACCTGTGCCTTGGACGGGTCGAATTGAGGCGCTTCTTGCTCAAACAAAGAGGGCTGATAAGGTGTTTTGTATTTTTTGCTATCCGGAGCATAACTCGTAGAAATCAGTTTTTTCAAGCCTAACTCATCGAACTTGGCAGCAAAGTATCGGGTAAAGTTACTCCATTCGGGGTCATCACAAGGAAGCAATACAGTCTTTCCCCTAAACACGTCCGGGTCATATTCAAGATAGGCATTCATTTCAATCTCTATGTCATGAAATTGCGTATAGAACTCATCATTCTTAGCCGCCTTAGCTTCTTTTAGATTAGTATTTGCCATATGTCTATTTTTTTATTTCGTTAGGTACAAGAAGTGTACGCACATCCACATTCAGTATTTCCGCTATCCTGTATAGTACGGGTATAGGAGGTTGCACTTTGTTCGTGGCGTATAGATTGACCATATTAAAACCTTTGCCAAGTCGTTTAGCCAATTCAGTTTGACTAATCCCCGCCTCAATCAATGCTTCTTTTATCCGATTCATTGCGACATCTTCTTTAACTTGTTACAAAGGTATATAATTTTATTGGGTAAACCACTGTGCTCTTAAAAGAAAGTATTTCGTTAATGGCTTATCCCAAGCTATTTTGGAAAATTCTATTTGTTTTTTCGCCAGTCGATTTTATAAAACTGCCGCCGATAGTTCGTACTTTCGAAAAAAGATGCTATATTTGCAAATGAAAGAGTTATTTGACAGCATAGCAACGCAAAACGCTGAAATTCGCACGGTTGCTAACTCGTTACCGCCACTTTTCAAATAATTCGCTAAAAGTTTATTCCTCAATCGGTTAAGTCTAACCGATGAAAATCTAAAATAGTTTCTGAGAAAGAAGTTCCAGTGTCCTATACAGAAATTATAGAGAAAGTGGCCAACTGGATAAAGACAGACGGCTATGTCCAGCAGGGACTTACCATAAAAGAACTGTCCGAAATACTTCATACGAACCGTACCTATCTTTCCGCTTATATCAAGACTACGTATAAAATGACATTCCGCGAATGGATAACCAGTCTCCGGTTGGAGTATGCGAAAAACATACTGAAGGAGCATCCGGAGATCAATATACAGAAGCTGGCTGAGTCTTCCGGTTTTCTTTCCCGCAGTAACTTTATCAAATTATTTACCGAGAAGGAAGGATGTACGCCTGCCAAGTGGAAAAAAGCAAATCTGAAGTGATTTGCGTGGTAAAAATCCGATGAAAAAGCTCTCAGAAACCCATTTTCCAAAAGTGCTCATACTACAAAAAGTGCTAATTCGACAACTCAAAAAGTGCCGATTTGACAAAATAAGTGCTCAGACGACAATGTGAAAAGTGCTCAAACGACAATTTTTATAAAACGCTGTGTTTTAGCAAAAAAAGTTTTTGTAATATTTTGGGCGCTGAATGGCATTTATTACCTTTGGAGATGACAAAGATAATGAATTCAAGTTTATATGAGCAGAAAAATCACTTTTCTTACCCTGTTTCTGTGGCTGATGACGCTAACTTTTCCTGTCATTGCGCAGCAGAAAGCAGACACGACCTACACCTTCCGGTTCGTTACGCAGAAGGACATGTTCTACGTGCCTTGGAATGGCAATGACACGGAACTTGCCCGCCTGTTGGAATGTATCGAAAACAACAAAGCAACAATTCTTGACGGCAAACTGCCGCTATTGGTTGACGGATATTGCAATTCGCAGAGCAGTGAAGTCAAGAACCTTGCAACAGCGAAGATTCGTGCCAACCGTGTGAAATCAGAACTGATTACACGAGCGAAAATCAAGGAAGAAAACTTCATTACCCGCAATCATGTGACAGAGGGTGATTTTGTCACCGTGCGCCTGACGGTACCGGTAAAGGAAACAGCCGTGACGGATGCGGAAGCAGAAGCACGACGCAAGGCGGAAGCCGAACGCTTAGAAACCGAGAAGCGTGCCGAGCAGGAACGGCTTGCCGAAGAGCAGCGCAAGGCGGAAGAAGCCCGACTTGCCGCTGAAAAGGCAGAAGCCGAGAAAACCGCTCAACAAAATACACTTGCCGACACGCTGTCGGAAACCAAAATCACAACTGATTATCATCTCTCCCTGCGTGCCAACCTGCTGCGCTGGGCTACCTTGACACCAGATTTAGGACTTGAATGGCGCATCTGTCCATCGTGGGGCATTGCCGTAAACGGCTCGTGGACTTCTTGGAGCTGGAGTGACAAAGACCGCCGCTATGCACTCTGGGAAGTGGCTCCGGAAGTACGTTACTATATGGGTGAGAAGAAAGCCTGGCATCTGGGCGCGATGTTCAAGGCTGGACAGTTCAACTACAAGCTTTCCGAAACAGGCAAGCAGGGCGACCTGATGGGTGGCGGCATCACCGCCGGCTATCAGCTGCGACTAAACAAGGCATTAGATCTTGATTTCAACCTCGGTTTGGGCTACCTGAATGCCGATTTCGAAAAATATGAAGTCATCGATGGTGTGCGCGTGCGCTGTGGCAACGAGACAAAAAATTGGTGTGGCCCCATCAACGCCGGTGTGACATTGGTATGGAAGTTATTCTAATACGGAGGAATAGAGTATGAAAGCAAGACAATATATAAATATGGTAGGAATGGCAGCCGCCGTGCTGCTCTCTTCCTGCGTGAAGGACACGCTTTATGACACGCCGCATCCCGACTATGGGAAGATTGCGGTGACAGCCGACTGGTCGGCACGCGGTGAGGGTATCGACATACCTACCACATGGACGGTTACCATGGGTGACTATACGGGTACGGAGACTTCCGCCACCCATGCCCCCAACCATCTGTTTGCTCCGGGCAGCTACACCCTTGCGGTGTGGAACCCTGCTGAAGGAATCATGGTAAATGGTACCACCGCCACCATTGCCGCAGCCACGGGAAACCGGGCAGGAACGGATGCCTTTGTGAACAATGCCCCGGGATGGTTCTTCACCTATACGAAACAGGTGAGCATCGAGAAAGACAAGGACTATCCGCTGACCGCCGCAATGAAGCAGCAGGTACGCGAACTGACGCTTATCATCAAACCGACGGGGGATGCCGCCGGACGCATCACGGAGATTGTTGCCCATCTGACGGGTGCAGCCAGAACTCTCGATTTCGCTACCGATACCTACGGAGCCGCTTCAAACGTCGTGCTGCCCTTCACCAAGATAACCGAAGGTGACGATGCCGGCAAGTGGAAAGCCACGGTGCGGTTGCTGGGTGTGACCGGCACGGAACAACTGCTGACGGGTGAAATCCGCTATGCGGACGGCAACCCGACCCCCACGACGCTGAAAAGCGACATCACGGAAGCCCTCAAGGGGTTCAACACCGGAAAGGGCGAATCGCTGACCCTCGGCGGAACGCTGGTTGAGACTCCCGAAGGCATGGAAGTGGACGGAGTCGAAATCAACGGCTGGGAAGAAGTGAAAGGTGATGATGTAAATGCCGATTTGTAAATAATTAGCAAACCGAACGCAGAAGCAAAGCTTGCTTTGATTTTGCTAAGGTGCAGCAATTATTGAAATGGAATTTAACTAATATAATAACAGAATATAATGAAGACAAGATTTTTTGCACTTGCGATGCTCGCCCTCGCACTGGTAGCCTGCAACAACGACAACGAGAACCTGAACGGTGACCCCGTGGCCGCCCAGTTTACCGCCGACATCGCCCCCGCCACCCGCGCCAGCGGAACCACCTGGACTGCCGGCGACCGTATCGGCATCACCGACATCGGCAACGATTCCCAGTACGGCAACGTGCCTTTCATCCTGAAAAACGGGAAATTTGAGGCAGAAGGAAAGGTTATCTATATCGAAGATGCAAAGACCCATACTTTCCGCGCCTACTATCCGTACAACGCGGCGGGAGGCATCCTCACAGCCACGACCGATGCCACGGCGCAGCAGAACCAGCCTGCCATCGACTTCCTCTTTGCTTCAGGAGCCACGGGAGACAAAAACAACCCGGTAGTAAGCTTCACCGACAAAACCGCCAAAGGCGGTGAAGACAACTCCTTCCACCACCGCATGAGCCAGATAACCCTTACCTTCGAGGCGGGCGACGGCGTGAATTTCAGCGTGGTCAAGCCTGAACGTTACACGCTGGACGGATTGTTACTCACCGGTACGTTCAACACGGCCGACGGTATTGCCACCGCAGACAACGGACTACAGACCGGAGAACTGACCATGAATCTGGCAGACGGCAATCTCACGTCATCGATCATCCTCTTCCCGCAGACAGTTGCATCCCTGCCGTTGGTTGTGAATTACAAAGGTCAGGAATATCATGCCACACTCACCATGCCCGATGGCGCACTGCTGGCGGGCAACAACTATACCTATACCGTCAAGGTACGCAACAAAGTCCTTGAAGTCAGCGAAGCCACCATTGCAAAGTGGAACGATATAGACGGTGGAGATGTGGGTGCTGACCTGTAGGATGTTAATAATTAATCGATTAGAATGAAGAATTATGAGACATAGATTATTTATCCCCGCAGCCACCGCACTGCTGTTCGCCCTCGCCGCCTGCACGCAGGACGAACTTGCTGGCGATAACCGTCTGCCCGAAGGTGAATGCCCCGTCGTCATCCGTGCCACCGGATTGTCCGTAGAAGCAACGCCGCTGGCAGCCCCTTCCACCCGTGCCTCTGTGGACGGCGACTGGCAGGGCGTCACTTCCGTGGCACTCAAGATGGGCGATGCGGTAAAGGAATACACCGTAACGGCTTCTACCGATTTCAAGAGTGCCACGCTTTCACGCGAGAACGACCCGTACTACTGGACCAGCCGCGACCCGATTACCGTATCGGCATGGTGCCCCTTCGACAAGGCTGACATCACACAGATGCCTGCCGTGAAGGTGGCAGAAGACCAAAGCAAACTGGCTGACTTCCAAAACAGCGATTTCATCTCTGCTGAGAACCGGAAGGTGGAATTTAACAACCCGACTCTTGAATTTACCCACCGCACGGCACGCGTGACAATCGAACTGAAGCCCGGCACGGGATTCACGAGCGTCGCTGGTGCCACGGTGAGCCTCGTGAGCCTGTCCGCCGATAACGGCAACCCGACCGCCATCAAGACCTACAACGCAAGCGGCAACACCTACGAGGCACTGACCGCCCCGCAGACCGTTGCGGCAGGCAAACCGTTCGTCAAGGTGGAACTCGGCGGCGGCACCTTCTACTTCCGTCCGCAGAACAACGTCGTATTAGAAGCGGGCAGCCGCTATAAATATACCGTTAAGGTGAACACCACCGGCCTGACGTTAGAGGGTTGCACCATCGGCAGCTGGGTTGACGGCGGCGGCGAGAGCGGCGAGGCTGAGGATTTGGGCTATTCTATACAGAACGACGGCAGTTACATGGTCTATAACGCTGACGGCCTACTGGCATGGAACAAAGCCGCACAAAAGGACGAATCGATAAATTGCACCCTCACCGCCGACATCGACCTGACGGGTAGGGATTGGACACGGATAGACACATGGCCTGGCTACTCCGGCGTCTTTAATGGGCAGGGACACCGCATTACGGGATTAAACTTTTCAGCAGCGACTACTGAACTTTTTGGGTTATTAAATGTACGTGGTGTGATAAAGAACCTACAACTCATAGATGTGAATCTGTATGGCAGTAGTGGATCAGCAGCTGGAATAGTGGAGCAAAATGAGGGTCAAATCATTGCCTGCTCTGTGACGGGAAAAATTTCTGCATATGGTAGAACTTGTGGTATAGCCGATTTAAATTATGGCAGTATCACAGCTTGCTGGTTTGACGGCACATTGAAAGATTATGAATCTGGAGCTATAGTGCGTTTCAACTACAATACTATAACTTCCTGTTATTGGGGAGGCAATGCCGAGCGAGGAGAATTCCGTAATTTTGGAGGAACGGTAGATGCCACGAAGGTGGACGGCGCGACCGTGAAATGGCAGACAGCCGTCGACGGCATGAACATCGCCCTCACCGACAATGACTACCAGTGGGCACTCGGCACAGACGGTCTGCCCGTACTGCAAAAGAAACAATAACAACCCCTAAACAACACGCATCATGAAACGAACAACCATCCATATATCCGCAGCCATCGCCCTGCTGCTCGGCCTTGCCGCCTGCACACAGGACGAAGCGGGCTTCCTACCAGAAGGGGCGGAAGGCACACCCATCGTCTTCACCGCCACGGGGCTGAACCCCGCCGCGACAGCCACCGCCGGCACCCGTGCCCCAGCGGATGGCAATTGGACGGGTGTGCAGAGCGTGGCAGTCATGATGGACGGCATGGTGAAGACGTACAACGTGACGCCCTCCACCGCCGACCCCACCAGCGCCACACTGACCTCCACCGACCCGTACTACTGGACCAACCACAACGACATCACCGTCACGGCGTGGTGGCCCTACACCGCTGGCGAGACAACTCCGCCTGCGGTAAAGGTAAAAGCCAACCAAAGTGCCCAGAAAGACTTTGAGGGCAGCGACCTCATCGTAGCCGACGGACAGACGGTGACCTACGGTAGCCCCACGCTCCGCTTCACCCACCGCACGGCACGGGTGACCATCGTTCTGACGGACTACACCGAGGGGCTGGCATCCGTGCAGCTGACGGGCCTCTCCACCGAAGGCGACAACCCGGATATAATCGTCCCGTATGACAAGGGCAGCAACACCTACACCGCCATCGTAGCCCCGCAAAATGTGGCAGCTGGCACGGCCTTCATCGTCTGCACCTTCACTAACGGCAAGACCTTCGTTTATAAGATGAAGAATGCTACCGACTGGCAGGCGGGCGGTGAATATACCTACACCGTCTCCCTCGCTGCGGCAAAAGACCTGGGCTATACCATAGAGAGCAACGGCAGCTACACCGTGACCTCCGCCGATGGCTTGATGAATGTAGCCAAATTAGTGAACGGAGGTAAGACCGACATTAACATTACCCTCGACAAAAACATTGACCTCACCGGCAAAGACTGGACGCCGATAGGCACAGACTACGACAACTCATACAAAGGCACCTTCGACGGCGGCGGCCATACCATCACGGGGCTGACCTTTACGACAAATGACGAATATGCGGGTCTGTTCGGCTGGCTCAATAGAGCTGGTACGGTGAAGAACGTGGTGATGGAGGGCGTACAGATAACAAGCCATCAAATATATGGCGGCAGTATTGGCGGCGTGGTAGGATCTGGCTGGGGCACCATTGAAAACTGCTCGGTGTCGGGCAGCGTCAGCGGCACGGTGTATGTCGGCGGTGTGGTGGGTGTTCAAATAGGCGGTTCCATCACCGGATGCAGTTCCTCTGCCACAGTGAAGGGAATGGTTGATGTCGGCGGCGTGGCAGGTCAGACGAATTCGAGTGCCACCCTGACCGCTTGCTATGCCACAGGCAACGTGATCATAGAAATGGACCCCAAAAAGAATATCGCTGGCGGCAGTCTGGTGGGAATGAACGCAGGAAGCAGCCTCCTTGCCTGCTATGCCACGGGCAACGTAACCAGTACGGGTAGTAGCACTGGCTATATGCATATCGGCGGCTTTTTGGGAAATAACTACACCACCGTGACCGCCGGCTATTGGAAGAACAATCATGAACAAGGCATCGGCTACAATAGGGAAAGCACCGGAGCCACGAAGGTGGACGGCTCTGTCGTTACCTGGCAGAACGCCGTTGATGCCATGAACACCGCCTTGCAGAACGCAGGCTCAGAGTGGCGTTACGAACTTAACGGAGCATTGCCTACCTTGAGGAAACAGTAAGCCGTTGCGGGCGGAAATGTTCCGCCCGCAACGAACATTAACCGAAGTATAACCCCAATAAAAAAAGGAGGACGTGATGGAACACACGGAGAATCCACCATATAGGTTTTGGCATCAAGGCATTGTTAATAATAATATAGACTCCAGTGTAAATATGGAAGCTGTAAGCCGGACATTGCCAAGATTGGTGCTCATTAAAGGCAACAAATCAAGTAATTAAATTAAAAACATGGGACTTTTTCACAGAGACAAGAAAAATAATGACGATGAGCCGGACAGTGTTCAAACCAATTCATTCTCTGATATTATGAATGGTTTGCAATACGCCGTAAACTGTGCACAAGATACATTGCAGAATCATCAGATACAAAATCTGACCAGACTTTTTGAAGGAACAAATGCAAATAACGCAAATACGTTCCAATCGAAAAAAATCATGGTTGGAGACAAGACTATTGATATTCCACTTATAGCTTTGATATCCCATCATTATCTTGCGATGGATAATGTGCAGATAAAGTTCAAGGCGAAGGTCGGAAGCGTGGAATCACAGATTCCAGAAAACAACTTATTGTTATCCAGCCCACAAAGAGCCAATCTCCAGATGCAGATGAGCAACATAAAACCGGATGCGGATGATGTCATGGAGGTTTGCGTCAATTTTAAGGTTCAGGAGACTCCGGAGAGCATTTCCCGAATTATTGACGATTTTGTAAAAAATATCTAACAATTTTAAAATTCAAATGTTATGGCAGAAGAAATAAAGAACCAAGGGCAACAAGAAAATGCGGAAAACTTGAATGAAAATGTAAGCGGACAGGCGAAAGAAATTATCTCCGCTGCATTGGAAGAGACTCAAAACAGAGAAACTTCTCCAGTTCTTAAAGCAGATTCAAACGTGACTGACAAATTCAAGGGGCTTCCCATGCGGGAACTTATTGCAGCTCCACTTATTGCAGCAGCCGAAGCACAACAGGAATTGGCAGCGACAGCATGGAATTTCTACCAGCAAATTGCATTTGATGGTAAAAGCGGCAATAAAGCGCGTATATTGAATTCGATGTCGAAAGACCGATACAGCAGGATGGAAAAATGACAACAATGTCACAAAGTGTCAAGGCTCCGTTTATAGGATTGGTGCCTATTCCTTCCCTGCTCATAGATCGCGTGGATGTCGATTTCCAGATGGAGGTTACCGATACATCAAACGTAAAAAGCACTACCAACGCAGAAGTAGAGGCAAAAGCTTCTGCAAAACATTGGTTTATAAATGCGGAAATCAGCGGCAAAGTCACGACCGCCCGCGAGAACACCCGCATGACCAACCAAACGGCAAAATACCAGATACATGTGACAGCCAGTCAGCAGCCGCAGACCGAAGGTCTGTCTAAACTGATGGATATAATGGCATCATGTATCGAGCCTATAACAAACGAAAGTAACAGTAAGTAAATATATGAATTTGATTCAAGCATTAAGATTGCCAAACAGTCAAGCAGTAATGACAAATATTGCACGGTTTCATTATCAAAATATTTATAATGTAGGTTTGACCCGTCCGATTGTCACGCAAAGTAATTTGACATTTCAAATAAAAGGATATACCCGTAACTATCGTTTTCTTAGATTAGACTATGCCTGTGTCATATATATTGCGGATAGAATAGCAGTCGTTGCTTCAAATGGCATAGATACTTTAAGTTCAGGTTTTTCGGGGTGTTATATGGCCAGTTTTAGGCACAATGGCATTAGGTATGTTGCTCATATTCCAACGCCTAACAATAGTATTAAAACATCATGGAATCGGGCGGTTAAAAATCGAATAATAGATAATGTTGTTCTTTTTAAACCTACTGAAGGATTGGCGAGAATCCCAGGAACCATTGGTATTTGGGGAATTATAACATTTAACGATAGATGTTATCGGCTTGATGTAAATGAAAACGCTCCTCCAAGTCAAGCCATACGTGGCCAAAGAATTTTTAACTCAATCCCGAGAAATCCCATACTAACAGAAATTCCACCTATCGCCGGTGGTCAGATGCCTTAATAATTATAACAATTGTAAATAAGGGAAGAATGGTTGTTTCATTGAGGAGTAGAATTCTATTCGGATATATAATTCTGGTGGCGGTCATAGGCAGCATGGCCGCCATTCTCATCCATGAACCTGCGAAGTTCCACGACCTATATGCGTATTTTAAATAACGGTATTTACACAAACAGCAAATGAGCGAACAATTCGTTACCACTACCAAGCATTTCCGCAAGCTGCTTGCCGCAGGCTATCTGTTGATAGTCCTGCTGGTGGGCGGCATCATCTGCACGTGGCTCGGAGAATGGCGCGACTTGGAGTTGCTGGAACGGGAGAACCGTGAAATCAACCGCTTCCGCAAGGAAACACACGATGCGTATGTGGGTGTGGTGGAGTTGTCTCTTTTGGGCGAGTCGGTGCTGGAATGGGACGATAAGGATGTGGCGGCATACCGGCGGCAACGGATGACGGTGGATAGTATGCTTTGCCGCTTCAAGAGCCATTACGAATCGGTGCGCATAGACAGCGTGCGCCACTTGCTGGAGGACAAGGAAAAGCGGCTGTGCGCCATCATGGAGGCTCTGGAACAACAGGCGGACATCAACCGCCGGATAGCCAAGCAGGTGCCGGTGATAGTGCAAACGAGCAGGCAGGAAGAGCCGAAGAAACAGAGGAGGAAAGGTTTTCTCGGGTTGTTCGGCAAGAAACAGGAAGCACCTCCGACGACGACCACCACGATGCTCTACACACTGAACCGTGATATGATAGCGCAACAACGTGCCCAGAGCCATCGTCTGTCGGAATATGCCGACAGCCTTGCCAGCCGCAATGCGGAACTGAACCGCCAACTGCAAACCCTTATTCAGCAGATGGACCACAAGGTGCAGGCTGACTTGCAGGAACGTGAGGCGGAAATATCCGCTATGCGTGAAAAGTCGTTCTTGCAGGTAGGTATCATAACGGGTGTCATGCTGCTGTTGCTCATTATTTCATACATCATCATTCACCGCTATGCCACCCGCATCAAGCAGTACAAACGTAAGACAACAGATTTAATCGGGCAACTGCAAAAGTCCGTAAAACAAAACGAATCGTTGATAGCCTCACGTAAGAAAGCGATGCACACCATCACCCACGAGCTACGCACACCACTGACTGCCATACATGGATATGCGGAACTGATGCAGGACAACGAAGAAGAAAAGATAAGCGGTTATGCGGACAATATCCTGCAAGCCTCCAAGAGAATGACCGACATGCTCAACTCCCTGCTTGACTTCTTCCGCTTGGACAGCGGCAAGGAACAGGCGAATGTCCGTCCGTTTCGTTTGGAAAACATCGCGGAGCTGTTGCAAACGGAGTTTACGCAACAAGCAGAAGCAAAAGATCTTAAACTTACCATCGAGTGCCCGGAGGGTATTATCCTGAATGGCGACAAGGAGCGCATCATACAGATATGCGACAACCTGCTGGGCAATGCCGTCAAGTTCACGAATGCCGGAAGCGTTTCACTTGTCATAAGCTATGACGGCAATAGGCTGACCCTTGTAGTAGAGGACACCGGAACCGGCATGAGTGCGGAAGAACAACAGCGAGTGTTCGGAGCGTTCGAGCGGCTTTCCAACGCCGCCACGCAAGACGGTTTCGGATTGGGGTTAAGCATTGTGAAACAGATAGTCGGGATGCTTGGCGGCACTATACGCTTGGAAAGCGAAAAAGGAGAAGGCAGTCGTTTTACTGTGGAGTTGCCAATGAACACTGCCGATATTGGTTTTGAAGAACAGACAGCCGCAGAAAGTCTGGCTCATATAGAAAGACCTTATTCTGTCATCGTATTGGACGACAATCCGATGGTATTATCCATGACAAAGGAAATGTATGCTGGTATAGGTGTGCATTGCGACACGTTCACCACTATTGGCGATGCAATGGAAGCCATGCGGCAGCACACATACGACCTCATGATAACCGATATGAAGATGCCGGAGATTAACGGCTATGAGGTGTTGGAGTTGTTACGCTCGTCAAGTGTCAGCAACTCGAAAGAGATTCCCATTGTCGTGGCGACCGCCTCCGGCAGTTGCAGCGAAGAGGAGCTGTTGGAAAATGGATTTACCGCCTGCCTGTTCAAGCCATTTTCCATTTCCGAACTGGTTGCTGTATCAGACAAATGCCTTTTGACAAGTACGGACAAGGATGAACTTCCCGACTTGTCCTCTCTGCTTGCATATGGTGACAAACGGGCGATGCTCGACCGTCTGATAACCGAAACAGAAAAGGATATGCAGGCTGTCCGGGAAATCATGGAGAGGAATGACCGCAAGGCGTTGGACGAATGGATGCACCGTCAGCGAAGTTCATGGGCTGTTATCCGTGCTGACAAACCCTTGTGGAACCTGTATGAACTGCTGCATCAAGAATCTGAATGTTCCGAAATGGAATTGCGGAAATGCGTGGATGCCATGCTTCGTATGGGAACAGTTATCATAGAACTTGCGCAAAAGGAAAGGAGGTTGTCGGATGAAAGTATTTGTGATTGAGGACAACCCCGTCTATAACGATTATGTCTGCAACCTGCTGAAGAAAGACAGCTTCGATACTATGTCGGCATATAATCTTGCCACTGCCAAGAAACTATTGGCAAAGTCAGAGGTGGATGATATTGTCGTTGCCGACCTACGCCTCCCCGACGGTGAAAGCATAGAGTTGTTACGGTGGATGCGTGCCAACGACAAACAACAGGTGTTTATCGTTATGACCAATTACGGGGAGGTGCATACGGCAGTGGAAAGTATGAAGCTCGGCTCAAAGGATTACATACAGAAACAGTTGTTGGAGGATAAACTGATACCGCTTATCCGCACCCTGCAAAAAGAACATGAAAAGCGACTACAATGGAACATTCCGATATTCGTCCGGCAGGGCGAAGCCTATCAGAAAATCAAGAAACGTGTGCGCCTTGTAGCCACCACCCGGATGAGCGTGCTGATACTGGGCGAGAACGGTACGGGCAAGGAACATATCGCACAACATATACACCAACAAAGCAAACTTGCCGATAAACCTTTTGTGGCAGTGGACTGCGGAGCCTTGTCCCCGTCATTGATACAATCCGCCTTCTTCGGACACGTCAAGGGTGCGTTTACGGGTGCCGAAGCAAACAAGACGGGGTATTTTCTGGAAGCGGATGGCGGCACGCTGTTCCTTGACGAAGTGGGCAACCTAACAATGGAGATGCAACAGATGCTGCTCCGCGCCATACAGGAACGCCGTTACCGTCCCGTCGGTGCAAAGGAGGACAAAACAGCCAACGTGAGGATAGTGGCTGCAACCAACGAGGATTTGCAGAAAGCCGTAACGGAAAAGCGGTTCCGGCAGGATTTGCTCTATCGCTTGCAGGAGTATGTGATAACCATGCCGCCCTTGCGCGACTGCCCGGAAGACATCATGCCATTGGCCGAGTTCTTCCGTGAAATGGCAAACCGTGAGTTGGAACGTAAAGTAAAAGGTTTTGCCGCATCTGCCCGTAATGCCCTGCTCGCCCATGCGTGGCCGGGCAACGTGCGCGAGTTGAAACAGAAGATACAGACGGCAGTCCTGCAATCAGAAGGCGATATGATAACCGAAGCCGATTTGGAACTTGACAATGAACCGTCCGCTACTTCCGCTTGTTTTACATTGAAGAGCGGGGATGAAGAAAGAGGACGTATCCTGCGTGCTTTGAAACAAGCAGCCGGTAACAAGAAAATGGCTGCAAAGATACTGGGTATCGGCAGGACAACGCTGTATAATAAATTGGTAGAGTATGGATTGAATGAAGAAAACTGACCGGAGTATGGCTGTAAATGGCAATAATTGATTAACTTTGCAATTGTATTTCAGAAAATAGCAGGCGATCGGGTAACTTTTCGCCGATGATATAGACATAAGACCGCAAGGCGTTTCGAGCGAAAATCTGGTAAATTGAAACTACGGAGACGATTGCGTGATGCTTATGCTATGCTTACGCATAGCGTGCATTCACGTACTCTCCGTAAAGGCTTTACCAGAGCCATCGCTTGAAAGTAGTGTGAATTGCACGCTACTTTTTTGCCTCGCCAAAAAGGAAAGGAAATACGTTATGGCGAAAATACAATTACTTGCCGTTATCTCAATAGATGGCTGTCCGATGAAACTGCATCCCCGGAAGCGGTTGCTTCAAACCGAAGATTACGGTATGGATGAAATACGTGCCAATGCCCTGTATAAGCTGACATCCGACTATTCGGTATCCGTGCTTCAAGAATGGAGAGAGGAAGGTGGAAGCATTTGCCATTTGTTGGAAGTAACTGCCGGGAATACCGAATATGCCAACGGACTGTTACGGATGAACGTGATAGATGAAATCATACTATACGTTGTTCCAACCATCGACGGAAACGGAGCGCATTTTTTCAAGTCAGCACTACCTATGAATGACTGGCGGCTTATGGAGAACAAAACTTATAGGGACGGAGTAATCCGGCTTATCTATCATAAAGAGCCACGGGCGTAAAATGTTCAGATTATGAACATCTTGGCGGAATTTCCGTGTTCAGAAAGTGAACACATGTTCAGAATCTGAACACATTTCACAAGGGATGCAATCAAGGATAAAATTATTTTTGAATTTTATCTTTCTGAAAAACAATGTAGTACAATTTTCTCACAATCTTTTCTCGTGTTTAGGGCTATGATTTGCCCATATATCAGTGTGCGCACACTGATAAACAAGTGTAAACCCTCAAAACAGAAAAGATAATGAACCATCTCATACTGGCGGAAACACAGTTTTTCGCCCTGATAAACGGAAAAGACAACGGTAGCACGGAAACGGCATACGGCGGATTCGTGCAGGAAGTAATAAACCTGTGCTACGGCGGCAATGATGCCAAGCATATTATTGTGGCGTTGGCTTTTGCCGAAATCGAATTACAGCACCATCCGCAGAACTTGTCGGCATCGGAGGAGAATGTCGTCACTGTGTATATCCGCAAGGCGTTATCCTTCATCCGAAAGATGCAGAAGATGGTATCCGCTTCTGCAATTACCTCCGTGCCACCACTAACATCCACATCCGAAACCAAAGCCACAGTCCCAGCCCTGCAATGGACTGGTAATGCCGTCGAGTTGGTAGAACTAATCTATGCCCTCTACGCCACCGGCTGCATCAATGGCGGCAAGGCTTCGCTGAAAGAGCTTGCCCCTGTCCTCTATTCCTTTTTCGGTGTGGAGTCCAAAGACTGCTACCGCTTCTATACGGACATCAAACGCAGGAAAAGCGACAGTCGCACCTACTTCCTTGAAAAGATGCAGGACAAACTGAACGCGAAGATGCGACATGACGATGAATTGGAGCGGATGAGGAGATAAACGAATGCCAAACAAAGGATAAGCGGCCGGATTATACGGTTTCTTATCCTTCTTCATTTACAATCACTCTATTATCTGCCGGAAAGCCGATTAAAATCATTAACTTTGCAAGTATTAATCAATGACGGATGAAAATAGATAACCTCGAAATATTGAACGGACTGATTGCCGGAGCCGAAGGCGGGACAGTTGAGTTCAAAGAAACTACCGGGCAGTTGGAGCGTGGAATGGAAACTCTTTGTGCCTTCCTGAACGGTACGGGCGGCACGGTGCTGTTCGGTGTAACCGACAAGGGAAAGATTATCGGTCAGGAAGTGAGCGACAAGACGAAGCGCGATATTGCGGAAACCATCAGACGAATCGAGCCGTTTGCGACCATTGATATATCCTATACAGACATTCCGGGAACGAACAAAAGTGTTATAGCTTTATCAGCGGAAGAACAACGATATATGCGCCCGTTCACCTATAAGGGGAGGGCTTATCAACGGATAGAGAGCGTTACATCTGCCATGCCGCAGGGTATATACAACCTGTTGGTTATGCAGCGAGGCGGAACCTATGCTTGGGATTCCATGCAAAATCCCAGCTTGAAAATATCCGACCTTGACGAAACGGCAATCTTGGGCGCAGTACGTGGAGGAATCAGAGGCGGACGTTTGCCGGAAGGTTCTATGCAGGAGGATGTCCGAACCATCCTTGAAAAATTTGACTTGTTGAATGATGGAAAGCTGAACAATGCTTCCGTTGTCCTATTCGGACGAAACTTCTACCATTATCCCCAATGTCTGCTCCGTTTAGCCCGGTTCAAAGGAACGACAAAAGATGAATTTTTAGATAATCAGCGTGTGACAGGCAATATATTCAACTTGCTGGATGCTGCAATGGCATTTTTCTTCAAGCATTTGTCCCTCTCCGGTAAAATTGAAGGTTTGTACAGAGAAGAGGAACTGAATGTGCCATATAAGGCATTGAGAGAATGTTGCATAAATGCTTTTGCACATCGTGTTTACCATCGCCCCGGCAGTTCAGTCGGGATTGCTATCTATGATGACCGCGTGGAGATTGAAAACAGCGGAACATTTCCGCCTGATATTACCATTGAGAAACTGTTGGGTGGCCACAATTCCGAACCACAAAATCTGATAGTAGCCAATGTGCTGTACAAAAGTGCAGTATTGGAGAGTTGGGGACGTGGCATAGCCCTTATGGTAAACGAATGTCGCCGTGTCGGTATTCCGGATCCGGAGTTTCATACCGACGGCAATGCTGTATGGATTGTGTTTCATTATACAAGAACTACAGTAGGACAAGACCCCACAGCACCCCCACAGCAACCCTATAGTAACCCCACAGTAACCCCACAGTTAGGAAAACTGTTGTCTGCTATTGGGAACAACACTCTCTCTGCTAAAGAAATCATGGAGAAAACGGGAATGAAAGATAAAAGGAATTTCTTAAAGAACTATATCCATCCGGCAATAAATTCCGGTTTGGTCCTTTCACTTTATCCCATAGGCTCCAAGAGTCCGCAACAGAAATACTATCTTACTGATAAAGGTAAAGGTTTCCTGCAACAATAACGGGTATGGCTAAAAAGAAGAAACATAAGAATGATGTAAAAACTGATTTACCGATAATCATGGATTATGGTATCGGCAGTATATCCGTTTATGACCCGGCAGACATGATGCCATACAACGAGCCGCCAATTAGCGAACAAATCCGCTTCAAGAAACTCGGCAAAGAGATGAAATCCGAGTTCAAGTGGCTGGTATCTTCCGTAGTGATTGAGTATTGGCAAGAAAACCGACAGATACCTTTCGGTGAAGAAATGTCGAAACTCAGAACCAGACTGTTGAGAATGTTTGCCGAAGAATACAGCATACTGCTTAAAGACGATACAGAGATGAAAAATTATTTGCTGACGCTTGCCATTACCACCATCAACAAGCATCTCAAATCTGAGAATAAAAAGAGGGCGTCAAAACTCTCTTTTTAACAAAATTACCCTTGCTACAGATATCTGTGACAGGGGTAATTTTCATATTTTGGGTGTTTTGACACATCCCCTTTTTCATATATAAAGGAATCTGTTATTTCTGCTGCAACAGGTGTTTCAAGTTTTCATCATTTGCGATACGTTCCAGTTCCTCTTGAACAATCTGCTTCACTTCCTCCTTGATGCGCCTGTAATTCGCCTGAACCGTTTCCTTCATGCGGTCGTTGCCGTCCCCGTCCGTAAAGTCGGTAATGACGGGGATTTTCTTGTAGGCTTTCTCCTCGCACCTCACCTTCTCGGCATCCACGACAATCTCACAATGAAAAATCTTCTGCTCGATACGCTCGTTGAAGTTGTCGGACACCGAACCGACAAACATACCCTGCGTCAAGCCGGAAATCTTGCTCGGCGGGATGAGTGAATCCATCTGCGTGTTGATGGAGGTGGAAACATCCTGCCGGTTGATGGAAATGGACTGCCGTTTCTGCAACACCTTACCGAAGCGTTCGGAAAGCGTCTTGGCGGTTTCACCCACCACCTGACCGGAAAAGATATTGCCGACGGTGTTCATCACGACCTTCGCTTCTTTATCACCGTAGTCGCGCACCAACTGGCTAAAATCCTGAAAGCCCAGACACACGGCAACCTTGTTGCTTCGCGCGGTGGCGATAAGGTTGTCCAACCCCTTGAAATAAATCGTGGGCAGCTCGTCGATGATGACCGACGACTTCAGCATCCCTTTCTTGTTGATGAGTTTCACGATACGGGAGTTATACAGACCGAGAGCGGCCCCGTAGATATTCTGACGGTCGGGATTGTTGCCCACACAGAGTATTTTCGGTTCTTCGGGGTTGTTGATGTCCAGCGTGAACTCGCTGTCCGACATCACCCAATAGAGCTGCGGGGAAATCATCCTTGACAAAGGGATTTTCGCGCTTGCTATCTGCCCCATCAACTGCTCCGCAGCCCCTCCGAGCCATGCGTCCATGAACGGAGAAAGATAGTTTTCCAATTCCGGGTAAGAGGTCAGTATCGGGAAAATATCCTCATAGCGGCGGTTCAGGAACTCAATCGCATGGGGGAACGTGCAGTATTTGCCGCCTTGATAGATTTTGAGATACCATATAATGCTGGCAAACAAAATAATAGGTGATTCCACAAAGAAGTCGCCCTGCTTCTGCACATCGGGTAAGTCAAGGGCATTGCTGCCCCCTTCTCCCCTAAGAACCGTACATGAGAGTTTCCCCTCATACGGCTCAAGCAACTCAATATTTCTATTTGTTGTTAGA
>ENA-UALJ01000307-UALJ01000307.1-human-gut-metagenome-genome-assembly--contig:-NODE-307-length-18218-cov-11.511645_pt1 | contig 18218 bp, 10 predicted proteins | sample MGYA00243694_ERZ654456 | MGnify/ENA primary metagenome ERZ654456 (study PRJEB26926, sample SAMN06164784) | human gut metagenome | biome: ENVO:00009003; feature: ENVO:2100002; material: ENVO:00002003...
CGCATGTCTCGTGGGCTCGGAGATGTGTATAAGAGACAGGTAATGTGCTCTTGTGAAAATAAGCCTCAAACATTCTTGGACTTGTTTTCAAATAGCATAAGTAAAGAAATGGTGGTTCAAGACTACGTTCCAACTGATTCATTAAGCATGCCAGAAGCTATATTGTCGGATGGTGATTATCTTGTGTTTTTAGAACCGGCGTTACCTCAACTGCTGACTTTTTATGATTGCGAAAAGAAAATATTTTCTCATGGATTGAATAAAGGGCAGGGACGAGATGAAGCCATAAGTGTTCAGACTATAGGTGTTGGCAAGAGTGCAGGAGAAGTGTATGCTTCGGATTTAGCAACTCAGTCTGTTTTTCTATTATCGCTTAATAATAAAATAAAGAAAGTAAGGAAAGATTCTATCAGTATCGATACTCGATTCTGTGAAGTTGCCTATGATAATGAATTGGCTTTCTTCTTATTGGTGGGCGATGAAAAACGTTTTCTGATGAAAGCAAACGGACAATATAGAAAAATTGGTGAAAACATCGTGATTCCTAATATCTCTCCGGAGATTGTTTCCCAAACATTGCAGGGCCCTTGTACTATTTCGAGTGAGAAAAAACGGATTGCTTGGTTTTCCGTCTACGGTGATGTTATGGAGATATATGATTACAGCGACTTAAACAATGTTGCTCTTGTAAAATCACATATTTGCACTCTTCCTGTGTTTAATAGTAGCGATGGATCATTGGGCTTTCAGACAAAGCTGAGTGTCTCATCGGTTACCTCGGACGATAATTATATATATGCTCTTTATAATGAGAGAAATTTGGAACAAGCCGCACAAAATAGAGCACAGGCTTTCTTCTCAAAGAAAGTTCTGTTATTTGATTGGAATGGTACTCCCCGTTTTATTGTTGAGCTGGATAGGCCGATAAAAAGTATAACGTATGATAAAAAGAGAAACATGGTATTGTGTTTAGGATTAAATAATGATTTGGAATATGCCGTTTTCGGCTTTTCTGTAGATGTGTAATTTTGCTCTTTTTGAAGTGATAGAATATGAATTTGAGAAAATGTGGTTAATGAAATAATTTGGTGATGAAGGATGGGTATTTATTTATAATATTGTCGATTATTGTATTGTTCTTTTTTGCTTGTACGAGAAGAAAAAATGATGATATGACACATTTAGTAAAAGAGTGGGAAAAAAAAGAAATTATTTTCCCAAATAATCTATATTTTACATTATATGGAAAGGATACTGTTCAATATCCGGCTCATTTGCAATATACAATTCTTAGCTATGTGGATTCGGCTGGATGTTTCAGTTGTAAATTGCAACTGCCTATGTGGAGGGAGTTTATACATCGGTTGGATTCAACTTATCCAGGAAAGGTTTCTGTATTACTGTTTTTACATTCAAAAAGTGAAATAGAATTATTGTATGCTTTAAAAAAGAATGGCTTTGACTATCCAGTTTGTATAGATGAAAATGATAAACTTAATCGCTTAAATCATTTTCCATCTGATATGGCTTTCCAAACTTTTTTGCTGGATAAGGATAATAAAGTGTTAGCGATGGGGAATCCAATTCTTAATCCTAAAATAAAAGAATTGTATCTGAAAATTATTCGTGGGAATGATATTGTATCAACTGCTGGAAAAGGCATTACCCAGACTAAAGTCCATATAGATGTCTCATTTTTGCGTTTAGGTAACTTTGATTGGCAGGAGGAACAAAAAGCAACTTTTATATTGAAGAATATCGGAGATAACCCATTGGTTATACAAGATGTTGCTACTTCTTGTGGTTGTACTACCGTAGCTTATTCAAAGGAACCGGCATTACCGGGTAAGGAAATAGATTTGGAAGTGGTTTATAAAGCTGAACATCCGGAGCACTTTGACAAGACGATAACGGTATATTGCAATGCAGAAACTTCTCCGTTGGTATTGAAGATTAGCGGGGATGCAAAATAACTGATTGATGGGATGAAGGAGCGGCTGCAATTGAAAAAATGGTTGAATGGAATAACGAATGTATTATTCTGTCTGTGCCTGCTTGTTGTGATACTGATAGTATTGCAGGTGTTTGTGGTGACCTCCTTCAAGATACCGTCGGACTCGATGGAACCGTCGTTGCTGGCGGGTGATTGTATTCTGGTGGATAAATGTTCGGGTGGAGCACGCCTATTCAATGTGCTTGATGCCGTGGAGAAAAAGGAGGTGAGGATGCACCGTATGTCCGGATGGAGAAATTTTCAGCGGAATGATGTACTAGTGTTCAATTTTCCTTATCCGGGCAGGTGTGACAGCATTGCGCTGGACGTGATGTTGTATTACGTGAAGCGCTGTATCGCCGTGCCGGGTGATACGTTGGAGATAAGGAATACACATTATCGTGTGTCCGGATTTGATGGTATCGCAGGAAATGTGCAGGCGCAGGAGGAATTAGGTAAATTGATATCTTCGGGTATGACGGAGGAACGGGGCCTTGTTCTTAAGAGCTTTCCCGATGGTGGCTGTAATGGGTGGACTATCAGCGAGTTTGGGCCTCTTTATATACCGGCCAAAGGCAGCGTGGTAGGAATGAATCCGGAAACACGGTTGCTGTATCGGAACGTGATAGAGTGGGAACAGAAAAAGAAACTGACATTGCATGGAGATTCGGTTCTGCTGGGGGACAGTGTGATACACAATTACCGCTTCTGTGAGAACTATTATTTTGTTTCGGGTGACAAGATGGTGAATTCAAAAGATTCCCGCTACTGGGGATTACTGCCGGAACCATTTATAGTGGGAAGGGCATGGCTGGTATGGAAGTCCGTCAGCCCGAATACTGGAAAAATGAGATGGAAACGTATCTTTAAAAGAATAGACTAAGATGAAAGTTCTGTTTAAATTGCTCTGGATATTATTGATTGCCGGGATATTGGAGGCTTGCAATGCTTCCGGCAGATTGGAGTACGCACTGGAGTGTGCTGCAACCAACAAAGGCGAACTGGAAAAGGTACTGGAACATTATAAAGATGAGCCTGAAAAATATAAAGCCGCTTGTTTCTTGATAGAAAATATGCCTTATCACTATGCCCTTGAAGGTGAAGAACTGGATTCTTTGAAAACAGTGCTGGCTTCGGCAGATGCTTATGGGGTGATGCTGAAGGATACTGCCGTACCGGATTGGGATTATTATACCCCTTCCGGATTGCAGAGAAAACCGGATGTACTGAATATAAGGGCTGAATTCTTGATAAATAACATTGATTTGGCTTTTGATGGTTGGAAAAAGCGTCCGTGGAATGCTTCCCTTTCTTTTGCAGATTTCTGTGAATGGCTGCTTCCCTATCGTATCGGAAATGAGACTCCGGACAACTGGCGGCAGATATACCATGACCGTTATTCCTTTTTGCTGGACGAGGTTTATACGGGTATCGATGTAGTGGAGGCGATTAGCGTAGTTTGGGAGTATTTGCAGAAGGAAGACCCTTACCGGTTTACATGGGTCTTTAACTATCCGCATTTGGGAGGAGAGTACCTGCTGCATAATCGTATCGGCAAGTGTCAGGATGCTTGTGATTTTATGATTTATGTGATGCGGGCCATCGGCGTCCCGGTAGCCTATGATTTCTATACTTTCAATGCGGAAACACGGAAAGGGCATGTGTGGAATGTGGTGAGGGATGTAACGGGTGTCTGCCTTCCTTTTACTTTCCCTTCCCGGAAGCCGGAACGGGGGAGTTTCTATATTGACAGTCGGCGCCCGAGCGTGGTTTACCGCCGGTGTTTTGGCAGACAATGGGACATGGATGGTGATTTTATGCGGAACCGGTCCGTACCGGCTGCTTTTAAGGATGTGTTTGCAAGAAAAGTGTCGGATAATTATTTTGATTCGAATCTGGAACTGCCGGTAGAAGGGATGGACGGGAATTATGTTTATGTGGGGTTGTTCAGTGCTTATGGGTGGCGGGGAATAGATTTTACTAAGGTAGAAAGTGGAAAAGCGCTTTTCAGGAATTTGGCTTCGAGGCAGGTTTATATATTGTTGGCATTCGCAAACGGGCAGTATCGCCCTATTGGAAATCCTTTTTATTTTGATGGCAAGGATATACATCCTTATGTTGCAGATACCTCCAAGTGCTATTCTGCTGAATTGTATCGGAAATACCCTCTTTCGGAACGTATCAGGAACTATATGGGAGGGATAAAAGACGGGCATTTTGAGGCGGCTTGTGATAAGGATTTTAAAAATGCGGAGTTGTTGTGTACTGTGAAAGATACGCCCGGTATCAATTATAATCACGTTATTCTTGAGAAACCGGTAAGGGGTCGCTATGCCCGTTTTTGTTCTTCGGCAGAGGGATATGCGGAAGTTGCCGAAATGCATTTTTATAAAGGAGAGGAAGAGATTGTCCCTATAGACAGTTGGGGAGATGATCCAGCCACAGCAAATACTTTTGCCTATCAGGTCTATGATAATGAACCGTTGTCGTATTTCATTTCATCAAAACCCGGTGCAAGTGTAACGGTGGATTTTGGAAAGGTTGTTACTATAGACAATTTTATGTATATGCCCCGTAACGATGATAACTTTGTCAGGATAGGGGATTATTATGAACTCTTCTATTGGGGAGAGGGCTGTTGGAACTCATTGGGGAAGAAAATGGCAGAAAAACCTTTTCTACCATATGACGGGATACCATCGGGAGCTTTGCTCTATTTGCATGACAGTACCCGTGGAGAAGAAGAACTGATATTTCATATGGAAGATGGTAAGCAGGTATTTGTATCGGATTGTAAGGATTGATTGGACTGCCTTTCAGATTGGAATAGAAAAAATGGAATAGTGATATGAAGCATTGGTGTGTATGGGTATGGTTTACAGCAGGTCTGTTTGTGGCTTGTTCTTCGGAAAATCAGTGGTTGGACACAGCTTTGAATCTTGCCGGTGATAACCGTGCGGAGTTGCAAAAGGTACTGGACCGTTACAAGGAAGAGGACGGTGACAAATATCGTGCTGCTTGTTTTCTGATAGAGAATATGCCTTTTCATGGTGCTTACGAGGGAAAGGCCTTGGAGAATTACAGGAAGTATTTCAGTGAATACGTTTCATTTCCTTATTCCAGGCATGTGCAAGAGTTGATTGATTCCTTGAAAAGAGCAGATGGAGAATTTTCTATAAATCAATTGACTTATAAGAGGGACATTATGACGGTGGATTCCGCTTTTTTGGTCAATCATATAGAATGGGCATTCAAAGTCTGGCGGGAGCAACCTTGGGGAAAGCATGTTGATTTTGATACTTTCTGCGAATATATATTGCCTTATAGAATAGGGGATGAGCCGCTTTCTCTCTGGCGCAAAGAAATTTATGAGTGCTATAGCCCGATTTTGGATGAATTCAGGAAGACAGATGAGGCTGATAATCCTAAGGTTGCCGCCCAGTTGTTGATGGATACGTTGCGGAAAGCGAACTACCGGAATACGGCTCTTTTTCCGGTGGGGCCTCATTTGGGACCGGATGTACTGAAATGGCATACGGGCAGTTGCCGAGAGTTTACGGATGCCATGATATATGTGTTGCGGGCATTGGGCATTCCGTGCGGAGTAGATAGGGTGATGGTATTAGGAGACAACAATGCCTCTCATTTCTGGAATTTTGTTTTGGATAAGGAAGGAAAGACATACATTGCAAATCTTCCTTATGAAGAAGTATGGAGCAAAGCGGAAGAATATAGCATTTCGAGGGGAAAAATGTACCGGGCAACCTATAGTATTGATAAGGAGGCGGTACGGAAACTGGGGAAATATTCCGATGTTTACCCGGCATTCCGACGTCCGTTCTTCCGCGATGTCACTGCACTTTATACCGGTAGCAGGAATTGGACTGTAGCTCTTCCGGATTCTTTGCTTTCCGGACAGTTTCGTGAGGGGGATATGGTGTATTTGTGCCTTGCCAACAGACTACAATGGCAACCTATAGGATATACTTTCTTTAAGAAGGGGGAGGCTCGTTTTGAGGATGTGGGAGGCGGGGCGGTCTTTACGCTGGCTGCCTGGAACGGAAAGGAATACGCTGCAGTATCTTCTCCTTTTCTTCTGGAGCGTGAAACCGGAAAGATACGGTTCATTGTTCCGGAAGCTGAAAAGCAGGAATTGGTCTTGTATAGGAAGTGCCATCTTACTTTGAGTGTTCTTTTCAATGACCGGATGATTGGGGGAGTAGTGGAAGGAAGCGACCGGGCAGACTTTGGGTGGAAGGATACTCTACTTTTGATAAAGGAGGCTCCGTATCGGCTATATACTGTGGCCCGGTTGAAGTCTGATAAACCGTATCGGTATATGCGCTATAAGGGTGCTGACGGATGTTTCTGTAATATCTCGGAACTGGCTTTTTATGAGAATACGGAAGATACCATACCTCTATATGGGGAAATCATAGGTACTCCGGGAAGTTTTGAAGACAATACACATGAATATTTGAACGCATTTGACGGTAATCCGGATACTTCATTTGATTATATACATCCGGATGGAGGATGGACCGGGATGGACTTTGGAAGTCCCCATCGTGTGGAGAAGGTGGTGTATACTCCTCGTAATGAGGTGAATTTTATTTATAAAGGTAATTTGTATGAATTGTTTTATTGGGGTGGAGGAAAATGGAATTCTGTCGGGCGGCAAATGGCTGTGTCAGATTCTATTGTCTATTCAGGGTTTCAAGGTGCTTTATTTTATCTGAAGAATCACACAGCCGGTAAAGATGAACGGATTTTTGAATATAAAGACGGGAAACAAATCTTTTGGTGAATTATAGAATACTATTGAATATTTGATAGATAGAATGAATAATGTACGTAATCTATTGACTGGAAGTTTGGTCTACATTGCTTGTATAGTTTTATTGTCTTTGGCATGTAACGTTTCTTCCGGACTTCCTGTAGCTGATGTTATAGGGCAATGGCTCTATTTCGATAAAAGTGCATTGGTAGTTGCAGGATGTCTGTTGATGGCTGGATTGATGATGGAAAAAAGGTATTTTCTTTTTATACCGGTTTCGTGGGTATTGGTAATGCTGGGGGGCATTGAGGCTGTTTGGGGATTGAGGCAGCTTTATGGTTATGCTGTGTCCAACCATTCCTTGTATGTATTGACAGGTTCTTTCTTCAATCCGGGGCCTTATTCCGGCTATTTGGCCATGATACTTCCGGTCTGTCTGCATCAATGGCTGACCAAGAGGGGGGAGATTCTCTGCTCTGACCGGAATGACGGGAAAGGATGGAAAAAGGTGATGGATAAAGTTGGAGCTATGGTCGCTGGTGGTGTGATGCTGCTTATCCTTTGTGTGCTTCCGGCAGGAATGAGCCGTTCGGCATGGTTGGCGGCAGGAGTTTCCTGTCTGTGTGTATATGCTTGGCATATGGATTGGACGGATAAGTTCAGATTATTATGGCAGCAGCAAAGGCAGCGTGTGGTGATGGTAGTGGTCGGTGGATTCTGTGTCTTGCTATTGGCGGGCTATTTACTGTTTGTCTTGAAACCCGATTCTGCACGTGGCCGTCTTTTCATGTGGAAGATAACTTGTCGTGCCATTGCAGAAAAGCCGTTGACCGGATATGGGATTCATAATTTCGCAGCAGCCTACGGAAATGCGCAGGAAACTTATTTTGCAGCAGGTGATTATGAACCGTGGGAGGAACGTGTGGCGGGAAGTCCGGAATATGCATTCAATGAATATCTGCAGGCTGCGGTCGAACTGGGCATTCCTTTGGCTGTATGTCTATTGGTTGTGGTCGTGCTGTGTTTGTATAGGGGAGTCCGTAAAGGACGTTATGGTATCTGTGGGGCTATTCTTTCTTTGATGATATTCTCTTTTTCCTCCTATCCGCTACAACTTCCGGTATTTATCGTTACATTTGGAGGATTGCTTGTGGCGTGCTTGTCCGGTGCCGACCGTTGGCAATGGTTGGGGCTGGCTGTATCAGTAGGCATCATTGGCGGTTTTCGCCTGAAGAATGACTTGCAAGTGGAGCAGGCCTGTCGGGAGTGGATGAATGCGCGGGTGCTGTATAATGCAGGTGCGTATCAATCGGCAGAGAAAGAGTACGGGCGCCTTTATCCTCTGTTGAGGGACCGGGCATCTTTCTTGTTCGAATATGGGCATGGATTGCACAAGCAGCAGCAGTTCAGTAAATCCAACCGTATTTTGAAAGAAGCTTTACAGCGTAGTTGTGACCCCATGATACTGAATGTGATAGGCAAAAACTATCAGCAGATGGGTGATTGCTTGTCAGCGGAAGACTGGTTTATCCGTTCCACCCATCGTTTGCCGGGACGTATTTATCCCTATTATCTGCTTGCGAAGCTTTATGCGGAACCAAGCTTCAGGCAACCGGACAAGTTTGAAAAAATGAAGTGGATGGTATTGACGAAAGAGCCGAAAGTGCATTCTACGGCAATACGACAGATGAGGGAGGAAATAAAAAAGATTCAGCTTATTTTTGTCCATATTAAAAAAGATGAATAAAAACGTAAAGCGTTAATAATGAGCGAACTAATTACTAAAGTGCTATGAAAAAAGTGTCCACATGCAAATATCGGTTCGTTTTTTTGAAACGATTAATTTTATCAATTTATAATTGAGTATGAATATGAAGACACAGAACTATCGATACCTGCTATGCATGGCCGTTGCCCTGCTTGCCGCCTGCTCCGATGCCGGAAAGGGAAAAGAGTCCGAGGAAGGGGTGGCAACCGTCCTGCCAAGTGAAAGCAATGAAGTGACCGTGAAAGTCCTGAAGCGGGCGACCTTTGAGCATGAACTGGTGAGCAACGGAAAAGTAACCGCCGGTGCCATGGCGGATTTGCGTTTTGAGACTACCGGTGTAGTGGCACACATCTACGTGAAGAACGGTGACCCGGTGCGCAAAGGGCAGAAACTTGCCGAACTGGATAAGTTCCGCCTGAAGAACAAGACCGCGCAGGCCAAGGATGCCTTGGAAAAAGCGGAACTTGAGTTGCAGGATGTATTGATAGGGCAAGGCTATCCGGTGGGGGATGCCTCCAAAGTACCTGCTGACATCATGAAGCTGGCCCGCGTGAGGAGCGGTTACGACCAGAGCCTCGCCCAGTATGAGCTTGCCGCGTATGAAGAGGAACACGCCACGCTGGTTGCGCCTTTTGACGGGGTAGTGGCGAACCTGTTCTCCAAACCGTTCAACGAGGCAAGTACCTCGGAAGCCTTCTGCTCCATTATCGGCACTCAAGGTATGGAGGTGGACTTCACGGTGCTGGAAAGCGAACTGCCGTTGATAAAGAGTGGCGACAAGGTGATTGTTACCCCTTATTCGGATGCCGGCTTTAGGCAGGAGGGGCGCATCACCCAAATCAATCCTCTGGTGGATGACAAGGGGATGGTTAAGGTGAAGGCTGCCGTCAATGGCAAGGGACGGCTGTTCAGTGGGATGAACGTGAGGGTGAACGTGCACCGCTCTCTGGGCGGACAGCTTGTAATCCCGAAGAGTGCCGTGGTGTTGCGTTCGGGCAAGCAGGTGGTGTTTACCCTGAAAGACGGAAAGGCGCAGTGGAACTATGTGCAGACCGGTCTGGAGAATGCGGAAAGCTATAGTATGGCCGACGATGCCCTGAAAGAAGGCGATACGGTCATTGTGACGGGAAATGTGAATCTGGCACATGAAGCATCGGTGAAGGTGGTTGATAGATAATGAGTGATAAGTGGTAATTCAAAATTCATAGTTCAATTGATAAAGTTTTTGATACAGCGGCCTATTGCCGTACTGATGGCATTTACAGCATGCTTCATTGTCGGGCTGGTGACTTACTTCACCTTGCCGGTATCCTTGCTGCCCGATATTGCCATCCCGGAAATTACAGTGCAGGTGTCGGCGCAGAATACCTCGGCGCGTGAATTAGAGAATACGGTGGTGAAACCTCTGCGGCAGCAGCTCATCCAAGTGGCGAAACTGAAGGACATGGACAGCGAGACGCGCGATGGTGCAGGCATCATCCGCCTGGGCTTCGACTTCGGTACGAATACCGACCTTGCCTTCATAGAAGTGAACGAGAAGATTGACGCCGCCATGAACTATCTGCCCAGGGATGCCGAACGCCCGAAGGTGATAAAGGCAAGTGCGACGGACATTCCTGTCTTCTATCTCAATCTGACCCTAAAAAACGACAGTGCATACGGCAAGGTGGACGAACGCGCGTTTCTTGATTTGTGCGAGTTTGCCGAAAATGTCATAAAGCGTCGCATCGAGCAGTTGGCGGAAGTGGCAATGGTGGATGTCACGGGTTTGGTCGAACGCCAGTTACAGATTGTGCCCGACCCGGATAAGCTTGCTGTGTTGGGGCTCTCCATTGAAGACATAGAAAACGTGCTGGCGCAAAACAACGTGGAGCCGGGCAGCATGACCGTGCGCGACGGCTACTACGAATACAACATTAAGTTCTCCACCCTGCTGCGGACAGAGGAGGACGTGAAGGGCATCCTGCTGCGAAAGGAAGGACGTATCATCCGCTTGGGAGACTTCTGCCGGGTAGAGATTGTTCCTGCCAAGGAGAAAGGTGTCTCCATGAGCAATGGCAAGCGTGCCGTTACCCTTGCCGTCATCAAGCAGGCGGACGAGAATATGGAAGACATGAAGCTTGCCATCAACAGCACGATGGACTACTTCAAGAAAGTATATCCCGACATTGATTTTAGCATCAGCCGTAACCAGACGGAGTTGCTGGACTATACCATCTCCAATCTTCAGCAAAATTTGTCGTTGGGTTTCCTGTTCATCTGCATTGTGGCGGTACTCTTCTTGGGTGACATCAAATCACCGTTCATCATCGGGTTGAGTATGGTGGTATCTATTGTCATCTGCTTCCTGTTCTTCTACTTGTTCAAGATGTCACTCAATATCATTTCTTTGTCGGGATTAATCCTGGCGTTGGGTATGATGATTGACAGCAGCATCATTGTGACGGAGAACATTTCGCAGTATCGCGAACGGGGCTATTCGTTGCGGCGGGCTTGCGTGACGGGAACGAGTGAGGTGATTACGCCCATGCTGAGTTCGTCGCTGACCACTATTGCCGTATTTGTGCCGCTGATATTCATGAGCGGCATTGCAGGGGCGTTGTTCTATGACCAGGCATTCTCTGTTACGGTGGGGCTGCTGGTTTCCTACTTCACGGGTATCATGCTGCTGCCGGTCCTCTATATGCTGGTCTACCGGACAGGGTTGCGCGGCAGGTCGTGGTTCTCCCGCATCCGCATCAACAATCCGTTGAAGGAACATACGCTGGACCGTTTTTATGATGCGGGCATCGACTGGGTATTTTCCCACAAGACGGTAAGTATCATATTCTGTGTGGTTTCTATTCCTCTTTGTGTCTTTCTGTTCTATTCCGTCGGCAAGGAGCGTATGCCGCAGATAGACCAGAATGAACTGATAGTCCACGTGGAATGGAACGAAAACATACATGTGGACGAGAACCGGCATCGTGTGAATGTGCTGTTCGGCCAGTTGCTGGACAAGACAGTGGAACAGACGGCTGCCATAGGCCAGCAGGACTATCTGCTGAACCGTGAGCAGGCTCTCTCTTCTTCGGAGGCGGAACTGTATTTCAAGACTTCCTCGCCTGACGGGATTGCTCCCTTGCAGAAGCAGGCGGGCGAGTGGTTGATGCGGGAATATCCGTTGGCGACAGTCTCCTTTTCTCCACCCGAAACCGTGTTCGAGAAGCTTTTCGTGACCGGGGAGGCCGATGTGGTGGCGGAACTTTATGCCCGTAACAAGGAGAAGGCGCCGGCGGCGGAAGAATTGCGCGGACTGGAACAACAGTTTGCGGAGCTTACGGGGACAGCGCCCGTAGGTATCGCTTTCGAGAACCAGCTTGACATAAGCATCCTGCAGGAAAAGCTGTTGCTCTATGACGTTTCGTATGACGAGCTTTACCGTACGCTGCGGACAGCGTTCAAGGAGAACAGCGTAGCTATGCTCCATTCCTACCAGCAATACCTGCCTATCAGCATTGTGGGCGAGGAGCGGACAGTGAACGAGGTGCTGCAGCAGACATTGATACAGACCCGTCCGGACAGTAAGGGCGAAGTGGAGCATATTCCGCTTCGGGAGCTGGTAAAGGTGCGTCCGGCTGAGGATTTGAAAACGATTACGGCAGGACGCAACGGTGAATATATACCGTTCCGTTTCTATGAAGTGGACGATGCTCCGGAGTTGATGGAAAAGGTGAAGCGGGAGGCAGATGCCACGGGTGACTGGGATACGGCCTTTTCCGGCAGTTTCTTCTCCAACCGCCAGATGCTGGACGAGTTGGTGGTGATTCTTTTCATCTCTATCCTGCTGATGTATTTCATTCTTGCCGCCCAGTTCGAAAGCTTCGTGCAGCCGCTCATCGTACTGCTGGAAATTCCGATAGATGTGGCGTTTGCCCTGCTGCTGTTGTGGATATGCGGGCATACCCTGAACCTGATGTCTGCCATCGGACTGATTGTGACGTGCGGTATCATCATCAACGACTCCATCCTGAAGCTGGATGCCATTAATGAATTACGGAAAGAGGGGATGCCGTTGCTCGAGGCCATCCACGAGGCGGGACGGAGAAGGCTCCGGCCCATCATCATGACATCGCTCACCACGATATTTGCCATGGTTCCGCTGCTGTTCTCGTTCGACATGGGCTCGGAGCTGCAGAAGCCGCTTTCCATAGCGATGATTGGGGCGATGTTCGTGGGGACACTGGTCAGTCTGTTCATCATCCCGTTGATATATTGGTTTATTTATAGAAAAGAAAGAGCATGAAGAAATTAAGTCTTATACTTTTGTTCAGTCTGGGAGCCCTTTCCGCTTTTGCCCAACAGCGGATAACGCTCGATTTGCAGCAGACCATTGCCCTGGCGAATGACAGTTCGCTGGAAGCCTTCCGCACCAAGAACATGTATCTGGCCGGTTATTGGGAATACCGCACCTATAAGGCAAACCGCCTTCCCAGCCTGACGCTGAACATGACTCCGGCACAGTACAACCGTGATATCACCAAGCGTTACGACTCCGAACAGGACCTTGACATCTATCGCAGCCAGCAATCCTTCTATGCATACGGCAATCTTGCCGTCAGACAGAATTTCGACTTGACGGGCGGTACGTTCTATCTGGATACGGAGCTGGGCTATATGCGGAGCTTCGGTGGAAACAAGTATACCCAGTTCACCAGTGTTCCGGTTCGTTTGGGCTACTCGCAGAGTCTGGTCGGTTACAATCCTTTCCGTTGGGAACGCAGGATTGAGCCGCTGAAGTACGAAAAGGTGAAGAAGGAGTATATTTACAATGCAGAGCGAGTATCCGAGCAGGCCACTACCTATTTCTTTGCGCTTGCCATGGCACAGGCGGAATATGATTTGGCCAAGGACAATGCCGTCTCCACCGATACCCTCTACCGCATCGGCATGCAGCGCTTGAAAATAGCCGCCATCAGCCGTGCCGACCTGCTGACGCTGAAACTCGACGTGGTGAATGCCCGCAATACTTTGCAGAATGCCGCCAGTGCCTTGAAGCGCGCCATGTTTTCGTTGGCATCTTTCCTGAATATGGAGAAGAACACGGATATCAGGGTGTCGCTTCCGGGACGTCCGAGGGCGCTGACCATACCGGTTGATGAGGCTTTGCTGGCCGCTCAAGCCAACAATCCGGAATTTCTGGGGCTTCGTCAGGAAGTGCTGGAAGCCGAGCAGACAGTAGACAAGACGAAGAAGGAATCGCGCTTCAACGCCAGCATCAACGCCAGCGTCGGCTTCAACCAGGTGGCAGAGAAATTCGGTGAAGCATACAGGCATCCCATGCAGCAGGAGATGGTGTCGGTCAGTGTCTCCATTCCACTGGTGGACTGGGGCGTGAGGAAAGGCAAATACAACATGGCGAGGAACAATCTGAACGTGGTGAAGACTTCTGCCCGGCAGAGTGAAATCAGCATTGAGGAGGAGGTTATCATGACCGTCAGCGACTTCAACGTCCAGCAAGCCCTCGTCGCCAGTGCCGAAGAGGCCCTCGACCTTGCCATCCTGGCGTATAACGAAACCCGCCAGCGCTTCATTATCGGCAAGGCAGACATCAACAGCCTGACCCTCTCGCTGAACCGCCAGCAGGAAGCGCAACGCAATTACATCTCCGCCTTGCAGGACTACTGGCTGAATTATTACAAGATACGGAAACTGACGTTGCACGACTTTGCCAGCGGATTTTCGCTGTCGGAAAAATTTGATTATAATAACTGATGAAACGAGTTTCTTCCTTCACCGTCATAGTGGCGTTTGTCTGCCTTGCTTTGGTAGGGGTGGCGTTGATACCGCTGCTCCCCGTCAAGCTGAATCCGTCACGCAGCCTGCCCGGCTTCACGGTGGGCTTCAGCATGCCTGGCACTTCGTCGCGGGTGGTGGAGATGGAAGTGACCAGCAAGCTGGAATCCATGCTGGCGCGTATCCGCGGAGTGAAGCGGCTGAACTCCACCTCGGGTAACGGCTACGGCAACATTACTGTGGAGCTGGACAAGCATGCCGATGTCGAGGCAGTCCGCTTCGAAGCTTCCACCATCATCCGGCAGACGTGGCCCCAATTGCCCGAAGGTGTCAGCTATCCCACCATTCACATGAAAGTGCCCGACGAGAACGCCTCACGCCCTTTCATGTCCTTCACACTGAATGCCCCTTCCACTCCGATATTGATTCAGCAGTATGCCGAGGAGCATATCAAGCCGCGGCTGGCAAATATTCCGGGTATCTATAAGGTGGAACTCAGCGGTGCCACGCCCATGGAGTGGAGACTGGAATATGACAGTGAACAGTTGTGCTTGCTGGGTGTGACCCTATCGGACATCAGCGAGGCAGTACAGCGGCATTACCGGAAGGAATTTCTGGGTACGCACAATGTGGATACAGGTAACGGTAGCCGGGAATGGATACGCCTGACACTGGTGCCGGAGAGCAACTCCCTTGGTTTTAATCCTGCTGCCATCACCGTGACGGCTACCGACGGGAAACTGCTCCGCTTGGACGAACTGGTGTCGGCTGTCCGTATGGAGGAGGAGCCGCAAAGCTATTACCGCATCAATGGGCTGAATTCCGTCTATCTATCCATTACTGCGGAAGAAACTGCCAACCAGTTGCAACTGAACCGTGCCGTGATGGACGAGATGGAAGCTGTTCGGCAGGTACTTCCTGTCGGATATGAAGTGCATACCAGCTATGATGCGACCGAGTACATACGGGAAGAACTGGACAAGATTTACTTCCGTACCGGTTTGACGGTACTCATCCTGCTTGTATTTGTATGGCTCATTACTCGTAAGTTGAAATATCTTTTTCTGATAGTTACCAGCCTGGCTGTAAATATAGCGGTGGCACTTATCTTCTACTACCTCTTCGGACTTGAGATGCAGCTTTATTCGCTGGCGGGTATCACTGTCTCGCTGAATCTGGTGATAGACAGCACCATTGTCATGACCGACCACATTCTGCATCGGCGTAATCTCAAGGCCTTCCTGTCGGTGTTGGCGGCAACCCTCACTACGATGGGTGCGCTTGTTATCATTTTCTTCCTTGACGAGAAGATACGGCTCAACCTGCAGGACTTTGCAGCGGTAGTGATCATCAATCTGGCTGTTTCCTTGATGGTGGCGTTGTTCTTTGTTCCGTCGATGATTGAGAAGATAGGACTGGTGAGGCGGATTACGGGGAAGAAGAGGCGTCTTGTCTTGCCGGGGCTGACGCAAACATTCAAAACAAGGTTGGGACGGATTTTCAGACGTTTCCCCGTTTATTTCTCCTGCTGCTACTCTGCTCTCATCCGTTTTCTGTGCCGTTGGCGCTGGGCTGTATGCCTGCTGTTGCTGTTGGGTTTCGGTCTGCCCGTTTTTCTGTTGCCCGACAAACTGGAAGGAGGGGGAAAATGGGAAGCTGCTTACAATAAGGTATTCGGTTCGAATACCTATAAGGAGTCGGTGAAACCCATTGTGGACAAGGCGCTGGGCGGCAGCTTGCGGCTTTTCATACAGAAGGTGTACGAAGGCAGTTACTTTACCCGTAATGAGGAGGTGGTGCTCTATGCCAACGCCAACCTTCCCAATGGCAGCACCCTTGAGCAGATGAACACTTTGATGAAACGTATGGAGACCTACCTCAGCCGGTTCAAGGAAATCAGGCAGTTTCATACTTCCATCTACAGCCCCCGGCGTGCCAGTATGCAGATTTATTTCAAGAAGGAAGCCCGGAACAGCGGTTTTCCCTATACATTGAAAGCCAATATGATAAGCAAGGCACTGGAACTGGGAGGCGGCAGCTGGGGCATCTACGGATTGCAGGACCAGGGGTTCAGTAATGACGTCCGCGAGAGTGCCGGCTCCTACCGCATCAGGATGTACGGCTACAACTACGACGAACTCTATGAGTGGGCGGAGAAGCTGAAGGCCAAGCTGCTGACGCACCGGCGTATCAAGGAAGTGCTCATCAATTCGGAGTTCTCCTGGTGGAAGGATGACTATCAGGAATTCTACTTCAACCTGAACAAGGAGCGCATGGCGCAAGAGGGCATCGACGCGCAAGTGCTTTTCTCTGCGGTGCGCCCCATCTTCGGCAAGAATCTGGAGATTGGCTCGGTAGCGGCCGAGCAGGGAACGGAGAAAATCAAGCTCTCTTCCCGCCAGTCTGCCGAATATGACATCTGGGCGATGCAGTTCTTTCCCTATGGAGTAGGAAACGGCAAGCATTACAAGCTTTCCGAACTGACTACTGTGGAAAAGGGACAGATGCCGCAGGAGATTGCCAAAGAAAACCAGCAGTACCGCCTCTGCCTGCAATACGAATATATCGGCTCCAATGAGATGGGCAACAAGATACAGAAACGTGACCTGGAGGAGTTCAACAAACTGTTGCCGATGGGTTATACAGCCGAGTCGGACAGCAACAGTTGGTCATGGGGCGAGAAGGACAACCGCCAATACCTGCTTCTGCTGGTGGTGATAGCCATCATCTTCTTTACGACCAGCGTTCTGTTCAACTCCCTGAAGCAGCCGCTTGCCATCATCTTTGTGATTCCGGTTTCTTATATCGGGGTATTTCTTACTTTCTATTGGTTCCGGCTGAACTTCGACCAGGGCGGTTTTGCCTCGTTCGTCCTGCTGTGCGGCATCACGGTGAATGCCAGCATCTATATCCTGAACGAGTACAACAGCATCCGACGTCGTTTCCCCCGTCTTTCCGCTCTTCGTGCCTACGTCAAGGCGTGGAATGCGAAGGTCGTTCCTATTTTCCTCACGGTAGTTTCTACCATTCTGGGATTTATCCCTTTCATGATAGGTGAGGACAAGGAGGCTTTCTGGTTTCCATTGGCGGCGGGTACCATTGGCGGACTGGTGATGTCCGTCATCGGTATCTTCTTTTTCCTGCCGGTTTTTGTGCTGAAACAGCGTGATTTTCTTAGGAAATGATTACTTTTGCTCGATTTTGTTACCTGAATGGATACTTGAATTTTAAATATGGAAAGTGCGGAGTACTCTTTGGATGAGTTATTATGTCAGTCTCTTCTGTTGTTTCGTCAGTATCGGTTTTATGATGCTCCGGAATGTGGAGAAAAGGCATTCCGGATATTGGAGGAAGCCCATGTATGGATGGGGCGTACGCAAGAGTGTGTGGATATGGCGAAATGGGGGTGCGTGATAGAGTGTCTTGCGCAGAAATACTACATAGAAGATGATACGGATGCGATTCTGGAAGAAATTGATGCTGCCTTGGTTGCGCATTGGAAGAGGATAGAGAAAATCCATGCAGAAGTCACCACCGTTTATTTATGGCTGGGGTACTATTTCCTGCTACGTTTCAGAAACCGGGAATCCCGTTCCCATTCCCGTTGTAAACAGATAATGTCCAGCTTGTTGTGTGCTTTGGTCGAAATCTTTCGTAAGGTGGAGAAGGGGGGAGCCCCGACAGAAGTCTTGTCACATCTTTCGGTAGATGTTTGGGGAGAGACCGTCTGCTGGATGGAGCAGGTACATGATTCCCGTCTTTGCGAGAAGCAGTCGTCAGCTTTGCTGGCACAACTCTATAACCTGAAAAGTGTGGAGTTGGAAAAAGGTCCGGGAAAGCAGGATGCTTTGTAAGCATTCGATAAACTCCCCCTTTCATTCTAAAAATGTGATATTACTTTTGTA
>ENA-UALJ01000419-UALJ01000419.1-human-gut-metagenome-genome-assembly--contig:-NODE-419-length-11508-cov-27.809046_pt1 | contig 11508 bp, 15 predicted proteins | sample MGYA00243694_ERZ654456 | MGnify/ENA primary metagenome ERZ654456 (study PRJEB26926, sample SAMN06164784) | human gut metagenome | biome: ENVO:00009003; feature: ENVO:2100002; material: ENVO:00002003...
CCTTTTTTGTGGGATGTTCAGAGGGAAATAAATCAAGTAAAGAAGTGTATATCTATGTACTCAACAAGGACTATGACGCCACTATCAATGCTGAATGGTATTCAGCCCGTAAAACAAAAGGTGGTATATCGGGTATAGAATTAAAAAAATATACGTGGATACATTTGCGGGAAAAGGCTCAAGGAGACACCATTACAATTGGAGTGGAGGGTAACAAATTCGATGTGGCAACATCCGCATTATCCTTATTAACACCTGAACAATTCGAAGCAGCTTTGAAAGGAGGAGACCCAGACTCTCCGCACTATCTGAAAGGATTGCACAAATACATAGACAAACACAATGTGTTATTACTAAGCGATGGAAGTGTTCCACAGCCAACGGCAAAGAGTGACAGCTCGGATTTTATGTACATATGCATCCCGGCATTGCTACTTGTATTCATCGGTTTCTTATGCTCAAAAATGGAAGATGGTTCACTGGTGCTTCCTGTCATCGGCTTGATACTAATGCTTTCCCAGTTTGTCATTCTATTGTTCATCATCAGCGGAACAGGTGTCAGCATCCATGATCTCGGGAACTTCATTCTAGGCGCATTGTTCATAGGCCTCTTGGTGGCATTAGCTAACGCTTATGCTGGGCTTACTATGTGTTCTGCCATTATCCGTCATACGAATCTCCAAATAAGAGGAAAGACAATTCTGATTAGCATAGGAATAGGATTTGCATCGTTGATTGCCTATGCTGTCATTATTCAGTTTGGTTTTGGCATTGGAGAGAAGTCTGAATATTACGGCCCGTTATTAATCATTGGATATATATTGGGGCTATTAGTAGGAGTAACTTATTTTATCCTTACTCTGTACAAACAAAAGCCTGAAGCAATAAAAGCCCATTTTTTACTGGTAACCATTGCCCTTTTGACGATTTTGTTTGCCAGCGCAATTGCAATCATCATTTTCATTTGGTTGATATGGTATGCAACGCATAAGGTACTAATTGCTCCCGGAGGGAACTTGCTTGGAAGTACCAGCCCAAATAATGGAAATTGTTGCAGCAACTGCCGACTTTACAACCAATCAACAAAGGAATGCACACAATTCCATAAATTTATAGAAAATCCATACAAGGAACGTTCATGCTGTACTTGGTAATAAATAATAAGTATATTTGCAGTTTAAATACACCAATTATGAAAATAGGAGACAAGGTTTTGATTTCTCCAGACCTGACCCGGATGGAAGGCTGGATAACAGGAACAGTCATAGAGGTTGAGAACAACCCCTTTATCGGTATTGTCATTTCCGCCGAAACAGAAGACAAGGATGTCTTCTTCGGCAAGGAAGATTTGTTTAAACCACAAACGGAAGAAGTATGTTTGCCATAAGTTTCGATATGTCAGTTTCAGACCTTGAAAAGCATTACGGAAAGCCGTATAACCGGGCTTACTTTGAGATCAAGGATTTGATGAAGAAAAACAGCTTTGATTGGATTCAAGGCAGCACATACCTCACGCAGAGCGATGATTTAGGCAATCTGTTCAGGGCGATTGAAGCTTTGAAGAAGATAGAATGGTTCAGAAAATCAGTTCGAGACATAAGAGGCTATAAAGTCGAGAATTGGTCAGACTTCACCAGTATTATAAAAGAGCAATAATACATCAGCAATAAAGGCGATATCTTGAAGAACCGCCTTTATTGCTATATTCTAAAACAGTTTCAGCTGCCTTTTATCTTCCTCCTGTTTCTTGGACTGCAGCATGGCTTTCTCCAGCCGTTTTTTCTCATAGGCTACGACAGCCTCCAGGTCCTGTACCAAGTCCTTGCGCTTCTTCTCCTCCGCTTCATCCAGATAGCCGATAGGCTTCTTAGTTTCATCCTCCGAAAGCCATTCCGCCTGCACCCGAATCAGGGTCTCAATGCGGCCTTTCATATAGCTCGGCACTCTCATTACCTTGGTCACACATCCCTCTGTCTTGAAGGGTCTTCCGGCTCCAGAACGCTTCCCTCCGCTTTTACCTTTTACTCCAGTCATGGTAAATCCTATTTGGTAGATTTGTCATTCACCTGTTTAGCCCATTTTTTTGCGGATGTCACGTCGATGGGATTCTCGGCAAAGTTTCTCATCCACGGGTCTATATAGGCATCGTATGCGCCTCGATTGGTTACGAAGTATGCCTTTTCTTTGAGTTCCGGCACGGAATCATACAGAGGTGTATCACCATACTTGGCACAGAGGTCGGCTACTTCCCTGAGCATCTTTCCGAACTCCTTGTAAGTTGCAAACTTTTCGTTCTCGTCCATAGTTACCATTCTATTTTATGGGTTAATGTGGCCACGCTGCCATTCAGCCGGATGGCCGTTTCAATATATTCGTTCTCTCCGTAGATGTCGGCTACCTCTCCAGTTTTACAGTTCTCTTTCATATACTGATACACATCCGTCAATGAACCGCTAACTTGCTCCTGCCGTTCTTCTTCGTTGCCGATAACTGATATTTTCAATAGGTATTCCATAAGATATTTAATTACGTTACGCATTCAAATTCATACACAAATATACTCATTTTTTGATAACGTAACATAATCAAATGAGTTAAAGAATATAAATTATTTGATTTCGTTACAATATCTAATAAGAAGACTTTTCTCCACATCAGCGAAGAGTGGTCACAGATGACCTTTTCTCTTGGCTGAAAACGCAAAATACGGCTTGCCGAAGAAAGGGAAAAGGACAGGTGGGTAGCCTAATACGCACCTTGGGGTAGCCTAATACCCCCTGGCACTTCGTTTAGGGAGAATTAGACCACCCTGCAGGGGCATCCGAAGCAAGCTCCAGCAGAACAAGAGGGAGAACAACATTTCTTTTCCCTCTTGTATTATTTCTGCTTATCCAGCCATCTGTTGAAGTCCTCCGGATGTTCAGCAGCAAACCTTTTAAACACATTCTCACGGTACTGTATAGAGTCACGTTCCTGTATCAAGCGGTCACACCTTTCATTAGCCTGGTACACCTTGGCACCCATAAAAACAGATATTATCAGCAACAGAACGGCACAACCAACAGCACCAAAGAACCAAAGCATCCACTTGTTGCACCACGCTTTAAATTCATCCAGCGTCTTCTTTGTGGACTGCTGCATAGACTGAACCTCTTTTTGCAAGGCTGCATCCATTTTGCTTGCAATCTCATTCGGGAGATCCTGCGAAGCTCTGACAAACCGGGAAGATGCCCTATCGACACGATCCGCCATCTCCTCGGACTTCGTAGCAACCTTTTCCAGACGTTCATGAACAACACCCAACACATCGGATGCACCCATCTTTACTTTCGGAACAGATTGCCGGACTGAACGATACTCATTGATTTTCTTTCCTCTTTCAGAGGTGGAACCCTCCATTTGGTTTTCGCTCCGACTGCTGTTTCTGGTATTGCTGTCGTTCTTGTTCTTTCTGACGTTCCAGCTGTTTTCTTCGTTCTTGTTCATATAGCTTATGTTCATTATAATGGGTTTTCACAATCCGGCTGTCAGTCAGTGCCCGGTCGATGGTGGAAGCCTTGTACTCCCGGCTACTGTCCTCCAAAGAAAGATAGTAACCGCTGCGCTTGCCGTTTGGGCTGATATTCGGCCTTACAGTAATCCCGAAATCGGCACAGGCTATGACATAGGAAGTAAAGTCATACCGTTTCATCTGGCGCAAAGCCTGATGAGCCTTCTCCTTGATGGTCTCACGCTCCTTCTTGGAAATTTCTTCAGCTGTGGTAAATCCACGCTCGGCCGTCATTTTCGTAATAACATCAATGGAACGCTTCTGGCAGTATTTATCCGAAAGTACATTACCGTTCCGATCTATCCGGTTCACCAGTCCGTGAACGTGCGGAAGCTGCTCATCGTTGTCCGTCCTGCTGTGATGGAACCAGATGGCCTGTGAATTGCTGATGCCCATGCGCTGGCAATAGTCGGTAATCACGCTTTGCCACTGTTCCTCCGTCCACTCCGTGGCCTGTTCCTCCTTACTCGGAGTGATCTCGATGCGGAAGAAGCCGTTCTTCAGCTTATGGCCAGACTGTTCCTGGGATTCCCTCATTTCCTTTACACACTCTTTCGCATCAATGCCAAAGACATTGTTCCGGAAAATCTCTGTGGCCACATGCACCCCATTCACCTTTTTCTCTTTGTTATAATCTCCTATCTCCTCGCCATGGCGAGCCTGCTTGCAGTTTGCTATCATAATTCAAAGGTTTAGCAATGGTTTCAGTTTCTCTATTATCCGATCAAGTTCCAGCCGGACGGACGGCCAGTCTCTGCTGCGCCAATGGTTGGTGATCCGTGACATGTTCCAGCGGATTTCACGGACTTCTTCAAGCAGTTTCTGCTGCTCCGGGGTCAGACGCTGCTTCGGGGTCGTGCCAAAGATGGCAGCCCGACAGTAGTCGGACACCGACATTCCGCACTGTGCTGCAGTGCGCTTCAGCTGGGCTTCCTCCAGTTCCGTCAACCGGAACAGGACGGTCTTGGTAAGTCGTTGCGACTCGGTTTTCTTGGGTCTCATAGGCAAGTCTTCTTAACGAGCGAAGCGAGGCATCCCTGCGAACATAGTGAGCGGGGCAAGTGAGTTTTTGTATTACAAAAACACCACTTGCTTAGTTAGCCAGAAACGGTTAACACACAGGAAAGCCGGAAGGGCAATCGCTACTGCCCAAAGGTAGTGATTACCCTTCAAAACAGCCAAACAAAAGGCCGCTTTTTTAGGCTGTTTTAATCTTCTATACTTCAGAAAACGGATGGAGGACACATGTCCGGAATTTGTTTTCTGTTCCCTGCTGTTTGTTATTTGATAGTGTTACGATTTCAAATAACAAACAGATCAAGACACATCACGAAATAATGACCTCCCACCCGAGTTCTTGCCATCGGCCAGTTGTCATTATTTCGACTACCTCTTCATGAGTATAGCCGGGTATAGTGTATGTGGATTCAGGAGCGAAGAGTCTAATCACATCTACTAAAACAGGTTTGTTCTCCGGTTCTTTGGCTTTCTTGGCTTGCGGTTTCGCAGCAGCTGACACAACCACCTTATCCGGATTCCACCATTTAATCACAGTTGGTCGCGACAATCCCGTTTCTCTTGCACATTTTGATTTATTCATGTTTCCTGGATTCTCCTGCCTCCATCTCTGCACTATTTCCAACTGCAATGGCCTGCCCTCTTTATTCCTCCAATCGCCATTGGGGTAATCAGCAGTTTGCAGTAATCTAATTCTCTTCAAATGTTCATCTTGTTTTCTCCCATTCCTTCTGTTTCGCTCGATCCGGAACAGTGTAGTATCTTCGATGGTCTTGATTGGCCACTTGTTGTAGTTCTCGTCATAGGCAAGCATGGCATCATGCACATCATCCTCCGTAAAACGGTTGTCTTCAGTATCCGTGTACGAATCCATCTTGGGCACCAGAGCCAGTGCATCGGCCAGCACTTCATCACGCGGAATATCGCACTTAACGGCATAGATTACAAGCGTCAGAATACACCAGTAACGGTGATGCACCTTGATTTCGTCACCAGCACTTAAAAGCGTGTTATGCCACCAGTCATAGACCGCCCGGTTGACGTGCCATTTACGACCAACCCTTTTCTTTTGAACAACACGACTGAAATACCACTCAGGCCACATTCTTTCGGCCTCTGAGAGCGTAACACCCTTCGGGTTATACTTCGCCTTACCTGTACAGATAGAAAGCTCCTCGGGGCTTAATTTGTACGTGTATAGGTATTTGTTCAAGTCTTCCAAGCTATATCTGTCCACTCCTGGGCAGACAAAAGCCCGGATAGGCTTCCCGAACTTGGTCAGTGTACCCGGCAAACGGAAGCTTTGCAGGATTGACTGGTACTGTCGGTCTTCCAGTTCCGATGTGCCCATGTTCCAGAGAATGTTAGTCATCCCATGCTTGAGCCTGTTCAGCAAGGGCACAATCACCGGATGCAAGGGAACAGGATCCTCCAGCAGGTAATACAGGTGGTAGCCATGACCGCTGTTGACAATGAGGTTGGGCATGGGCATCATCCCTCTTTTCACAAGGTCAAACATCTTGTGATGCTTCCGAAGGGAAACCCCATCAAGGTCAAAAGCCAGCGCATACAGATACCGGGCATTCTCCTGCGTGTTGTTACGCCCAACATACGTGATAGGTGACATGATCGCAAACTTGCGACCACTGATGAAAAGCAGACTGGCATCGTCATCCTTCAGTATGATGCGGTGACGGTTCTTCTTCTGGCCATCCACGACCTCCTGGTAAAACACGATGGGGTTGTACCTCCAGCAGCCGTAACCGCTGTAGTCCATGACCAACTGCTCCTCCGGCACACCCTGACTGTGCTTGACCGTCAGCTGCTGCTTCTGCTGCCTCCAGTTCTGGTACTCCGCTGACTGAACCTCCTCGAAAGGCTGCACCCCCATCTCTCCAGTCCGCGCATCCTCCCTCTCGAACACCTCCGTCAAGAACCCCTGCAAACCTACCTCGAAGAACTCATCCGACAAGGCCAAACTCTTAGCCTCGAACTCCTTCTCGATCTCTTCCACCGGAACAACAACCACATCCCGTCTCTTGACCGGATCCGCATCACTCACAACGACCACTTTCTCTTCTTCCATACCTAAACCAAATTTCCCCACAGGTCTGGCCCTCGCTACCGCTCGGGCACTCTCGGGGGGCATATATTATCAATACTGTAATTTTACACTTTTCAGCCAATAAAAACCGGAACGGAATCCGGCATCATATCTAATGCAAAGATAAAACTATTCTTTGAGAAATCAAGGCTGGAAGAGAAACAAAGTATCAAGTAGCGTATAACCAACAAAAACGAACTAAAAAGGTAAAGGAACACTCTTATATTTCTGGAATATTCGGTATATTTACGGCATATTTCAAAGCAACATGGAAAATCTACCGCAAACAATAGGAACAAAAGAGGTCGAAGCACGAGTTATCGAACTTCGAGGACAAAAGGTCATACTCGACCGTGACGTAGCTGAACTCTATCAGACAGAGACCAGGGAGATAAACAAGGCTGTCAAGAACAACCCTGAAAAATTTCCGGACGGATATTGCTTTACCCTTCAACCATCAGAGAAACAGTATGTGGTGGAAAATTTCCACCGCATGGAAAGCCTGAAAAAATCAACAGTAGAACCGAGAGCATTTACCGAAAGAGGGTTGTATATGCTGGCAACCATTCTGAAAAGCAAAAGAGCCACGCAAACCACCATCGCCATCATAGATTCATTCACAAAGTTGCGTGAACTAACACGGAATATCGAAGCAATACATAACGAACCGGACAACGCCAAGCAAAAAGGGCTTATTCAGCGTACAGGAGAACTTTTATCCGACCTGCTTGTGGATGATACAGACACAACTGAAACAGAATCCACCATCGAACTCAACCTTATGGCTGTTAAATTCAAACACACGGTCAAGCGGACAAAGAAGAACAAACCAGACAAATAACCAGTATATTATCGGAATATTCGGCATATTTTTAGCATATTCGAAATATTATAAACATACCATAATCAAACATCTAAGCAATGACAGATAAAGCAACCATACAACCTAAGAGCAAGCCGGGAAAGACGACCATTTCAATAAGCGGAGAAACATCTGAACGGCTGGAAATATACTGCCGCACAAACGGTATATTACGAAAAGATTTCGTCTCACTTTCCCTTGATTATTTCGAGCGCACAGGCTTCGATTTGAAAAGCAACGCACTAGATTATTCCCCATTGGAAAAGATTATTGGAGAGCTGAATGATGTAAAAACAACCATGCAGGCTAATAACGAAGGAACGGAAGCTGTCCGCAAACTAATACAAGTAGTCCAGGAACAGACCGCCAAGCAACTTCCGGCTCCTGATCTGATTGCCCATACAGCCGAAGAAAAAGCCAGAGCTGAAGCCAAGATTCAGGAACAGGAAAAGGAGATCCAAAGAATAAAGGAAGAAAATATTAGATTATGTAACAAAATCAAAGAATTGGAATCCTACAAGGAAAGAGCATACCGAGAACTATGCCGGGTGCGTGACGAGCAAAAAACCATAGGGAAAATAAAAGTAAATACAGAACTAAAATAAAATGACATTTATGAAGAAAATATTTATTTCGATTATAGTATCATTAATAACTTCCATATCCGTAGCCCAAAGTAGTTATCGTGGTTTTGTTAATACCGCTTATTCTTTTGGCAGCGGTGAATATGGTTTTAATCAATGGCATATCAATACGGTTCATGGCGTAGTTCTCTTTCATAATAGACTTTTCATTGGAGGTGGTATAGGGTTGGGTATTTCAACAGAAAGCGACAGACTTAAAACCTACAGTCTACCTGTTTTTGCAGATGTACGTTATACTCTTTCTAACTTAAAGGTTAAGCCATACATAGACATGAAAATCGGATACTCTGAACTTTTTGATGAAGAACATGATGGAGGAGGTGATAATAGTGGAGGGCTTTATATTTTCCCCTCTGCCGGTGTATCACTGCCTGTCGCGAGAAAGACTTCAATTCATGTTGGTGTAGGATATACGTATAACCGGGCAAAATATGAATTCTCATATATTCCGGGAACTGGTTCCTTGGGAAGGGACAGTAAAAGATTTAATGCTGGTGGATTGACTTTATCCGTTGGGTTTTCATTTTAAAACCAATACTTATAGTCTAATACCCCTGTATCAAAATACAGGGGACAAACATCCCTAACGCAAGCGGTAAGTATATCTTAATGCTGGAATACAAGGAAAAGGCACACCGAGAACTATGCCGGGTGCGTGACGAGCAAAAAACCATAGGGAAAATAAAAGTGAATACAGAATTATAAATAAATATAGCATGAAAAGGTTTGTTTTATTATTATCGTTAACAGCTCTATGTATATCCTTTTTTGGTAATCGTCTCCGCGATGCTACCTTTGCCATTTATGGGGGAGTAAATTTCTTATAGTCTCGTGATCTGTATTGGGATTTATATCAATGAGCTTAGTAAGCAAATCTTTAAAATACTCAAATGAGTTAATGTTGTTGAGCCTGCACGAACAAGCCAGTGAGTAGATCAGTGCAGCCCTTTTAGCCCCCTGATGACTCCCACAGAATAAGGAGTTTCTGCGGCTTAAGCTAATATATCGCATTAGTCTTTCAATCGCATTATTGTCCGGAGCATAGTCTGCACTGCGGATATAATTGCATAAAGCATCATATTCGTTTAACGTATAGTTAATCGCCTTACTTAATTCACTTTTGGGTAAAGTCGACTTTTTGTTTTTTATATTTATCAGTTCCTCTTTTAATTCTTTGAGGATAGGGGGAGCATATTTATTTCTATAGTCCAGTATCTGGCAGGCTGTCCAGTCCGGGGGAATGCGGTGTTCATTTTGGTAAAGGCGATTGATGATTCGTACGATTTTTTCAGCATCCTTGTTTCCTGTTATATTCAGGAACTTGCGTTTGCAATGTTGGAAACAGGATAGGCGGATGGCATCCGGATAGGCCTCTTTTTCTATTATCTTGTAATTTCCTAATCCGTCACTTTGTATAGCTCCCCGGTAGTCTTCCCTGAGATAACCGGTCAGGACCTTTCTGGAACGTGAACCGTTTTCGTAAAAGAAATGTACCAGTTTTAGATGATTAGCCAGTGCTGCCCAAATATATCCTTTGGCTGTGGATTTGCCGGATGAGTTGTTTGTATCACTGGTAAGAACGGTATAATAGCTCTCGTCCATACTCAGATAATTGTCCGAGAGGACAGTCTCTTTGAGAACATCTTCAACCAGGTCAAACAGACCGGCCGCTTTTTTAATCAGTCCATGAGCCGTGGCTTTATTCATCTCAAAGCCATGCTCTGCGAAGAGTTTGATGATACGTTCGACTGGCATGGAGTAGATATAGCGCAACTGCAGGATACCGGCGATGAAGGATGCATCATAATTAGAGTTCAACAAGGGGACAGCTGGCAGACTTCCGGCATAAACTGTGCCTTTACAGGCATAATAGTGCTGGTGATAGATATGCTTGATAAAACGGGGAGGAATAAATTCGTAGCGGATGCAATCTGTCGTACGTATTTTTTTGCCTTCTTCCACTTTGAACTCTGCTGCATCCGGATAGATATCATGATGGCAGGTTTCCAGATTAAAATATTCTTTGCGTCTGGCTCCGTTGTTCCCTCTTTCTTTCAGACTGGGTTTTACTTTGGCTATGATTGTCGTTCCTTTATCGGGGACAGAGACCTGTTCGGATTTCTTGCCCGATACCATCTTTCCCAATATGCGGACTTTACTTTGCCGGCCTTCAAGGGATGCATTCTTTTCCAACAGGGCTTTCTCCAACGAGAGGATGGAACTGTTTAAGGATTTGACTTCCGCAGTCAGGATATTGAGCTGTTCATTCTGATCTGCGATCACTTTCAACAACTCCTCTTCCCGCTGCGCAGCCAATTTCAACTGGTCTTCCAATAAGAGGGCAATCCGCTTGTAATCCATGCCTTAAAGATACGGATAGTTCTTCCGGCGGCAAAATATTTATGCTTTTATTTATAAAGCGGCGCCCTACAAATCAATAGACCGGACTACAAACGAAGGCGTTTCCTGTACTTCACTGAATTCAGAGAGATGCCTGACATGATCATCATGAACGTTTTCCATTCGATCTTATTCCAGTCCTCACGGGGATTAAAACGGGGGAGTTCAAAGGTCCCGTCCTCTAAACGCTTCTGATATAAAATAAATCCGTCTTCCTGCCAGCGCAACAGTTTGATCATGTCCCGTTTTTTACCACAGAACAAATAGACATCTCCGCTGAGTGGGTTTCCTGTCTTTGTATTACGAACCAGTTCGGATAAAATCTCTATTCCACACCCCATATTGATATAGTAAGGGTAAAGATAATAATGCAGGGATTCGTTCAGACTAAACATTTGGATTGCCTGTTACTTGGGTGTATAATTCAAAAAGCTTCATTAAGGCCGAAGGGGTGGTCTCGCGGATACTAATGGATACACCGTCAGGGAAAGAGAGGATCGCACCTTTGATATATTGGTCCAAAGGAATATTGCGTGAGGATATGCAGGAGTTCTTGATCGGAAAGCTTTGCCTTGACACTTCTATAAGTGAACTTTTCAAGTTACTGTCATTACCGTTTTTTTCCAATAATACTTCCAAACGTAAACTTCCTACGCTTCGATTATGACGATGCATCCATTGCATCACTCCTTTATAACCTACCCCTTGCTTACGGCAAAAGGTTTGAAAACTGTCGTAATGAGGGCGATCTTCATGCAAATGTGCCTTGTAGGCTTCTACTGTACGGGGAAAACGAGTTTCTGCTTTCATCTTTTTTTGATGACAAAGCTAAATACTCTTGTTTGAAGAACAATGGTAGCATCGCGGAGACGCTTACCTTTTTTGTGGGATGTTCAGAGGGAAATAAATCAAGTAAAGAAGTGTATATCTA
>ENA-UALJ01000439-UALJ01000439.1-human-gut-metagenome-genome-assembly--contig:-NODE-439-length-10695-cov-9.578477_pt1 | contig 10695 bp, 10 predicted proteins | sample MGYA00243694_ERZ654456 | MGnify/ENA primary metagenome ERZ654456 (study PRJEB26926, sample SAMN06164784) | human gut metagenome | biome: ENVO:00009003; feature: ENVO:2100002; material: ENVO:00002003...
ATCTACACCCTAGAGTTCGTCGGCAGCGTCAGATGTGTATAAGAGACAGACTTAGGGGTTATCTTATAATTGAGTTTCTTTGTAATTCAATATATAAGGATAACTTGAATCATGACGTATATATTATATTTAATAACTCTGTTTGCTTTCATTGTTTCACTGATAGCGGCAGTCTATTATTTCCGAAAATATAATAAAATTCGCAACCGTCTTCCTGATATTGATGGTGAGGAGGAACTAATGAAGCCTTATAATCTTTTGATGCAGGAGTTGGAGCAGAAGCAACAGCAACTGAAACAGCAAAGTCTTCAACACCACTTGCTGGTGAAAGCAATTAAGCTGAAACTATGGAAGTGGGATTTGAAGCGTAAAGAGATTATTTGGGAAGGAAACCTGGAGAAAGGGGAGCAGGGAACTGTAGTAGTAGATGTGGATGAGCACCTGTCGCATGTATTACCGGAATACAGAAAAAGAATCTATGAAGCGATAGATGGATTGGAGAAAGGTTGTTCCAAGCTTATTGATGAAGAGTTCTTATACCAGAATGCGGACAATACTTTATCTTGGAGAAATATCTATGGTATCATATATGAGTATGATGAGGGTGGAAAACCTGCTATTCTGATTGGAGGCACCCAGATTATTGACGAGAGGAAAAAGCTGGAAAGCGATTTGCGGAAAGCGAAAGACAAAGCAGAGGAAGCCAATCGACTGAAGACGGCTTTCCTGGCAAATATGAGTCACGAAATCCGTACTCCTTTGAATGCTATTGTTGGTTTCTCCAGCATATTGGCGGATACTGAGGATATAGTGGAAAAGAAAGAATTTTGTAATCTGATCAATCACAACAATGCGCTTCTACTGAAAATAGTGGATGATATTCTTGATATTTCGAAGATAGAGGCGGGGTATATAGATCTGCATCCCACGTGGTTCTGTCTGTCCGACTTGATAATGGAAAGTGCTACCGAGTACAGGATGAAAGCAGCCGGAAGACTGGATATCCGTATTCATAAACCGAGACAGGGCTATATGGCTGAACTGGATACAAAGCGTGTGAAACAGATATTGAATAACTTCTTGTCCAATGCTTTGAAGCATACTCAGGAAGGGTATATTGATATTACTTATGGCGTTACAGAACAAGGTATTGAGATAAAGGTAACGGATACCGGATGTGGTATTCCGCAGGATAAATTGCCTGTTATTTTTGAACGTTTTGAAAAAGTGGACTCTTTTACACAAGGAGTTGGGTTAGGGTTGCCTATATGTAAGTCCATTGCGGAATGTATGGGTGGATCTATTGGGTTGACTTCGGAAGCAGGTGTAGGCACAACTGTTTGGGTTACATTACCTTGTAGTACTGCACCTACTCCCAAGTTATACAAGGAGAAGTTAATCGACAACTTCTATTCCTAATCCTGTAAGCAACCCTTCCAGTCCGTAGCGGGAGAACTTCGCTTTTTTCAGACGGTTGGCAGCAGGATTTAAAGCATAATTGCGTGCAGTAGTGAAATCTGCTTTCTCCAGGTTGGTATGATGGAAAGAAGCATAACAAAGGTCGCAATCTTTAAATACTGCATTGGAAAGGTCGGTTTCCATAAAGTCTGTGTTTTGCAAATCACACCCTATAAAACGGGTTCCTTTCAGTTTCATCTCAGTAAAAAGGGCGTAGGACAACAGACAATTATGGAATTCCACAGACAAGCCGAAGCGGTTGCTGAGGCTGAAGTTGATGCCTGTCATTTTGCAATCGGTGAACAGGACATCCAACCAAGAGGTATTACTGGTTTTTACTAATGAAAGGTTGCACTCTTTGAATGTACATTTTTCGAATATAACTCTTCCGATAGGCTTATCTGAAAAGTTACATTTGTCAAATGTACATTCATAATAATTGGTTTCCAGTTCCTCGATGGAGAAATCTACTTTTTCTATGGTCTTGTCTTCCATTTATCTTTTCAGTTAATTCATTGCTTTGAATACGGGTTCCGGCTTCTGTATCTCCGATTCGAAACCAAACCAATAGCCTTGATTGGTTTCCTCATTGACAGGCAGGAAACAAAGGCGGAGATTCTCTTTGTATTGGCCATACAGTACTTGCCAGTTCTCCGGGGGAACCTGCCGTTTGGTCTTTACCTTTTCTGCCGGAAGTTTTTTCAGTGACATGCCGGCCTCTATCCAAGCAATGCTGGCTTCTAACTGATATTCCGGATAGTTGTGCTTACAGAATTCATACAGAATAAGTCCTCGTTTTTCCAGACTTATCGGTTGGTCTATCAAACCTATTTGTATCAGGTGTTCCAGAAACCGATACAGGAATTTTTCTTCTTTCAGAATGAGTTTACGGGTGATGGATTGCCAGGCTGGAGTATTATAAAATCCATCCAGCAGGCGGGAGAGTTGACGGGCTGTTTGTAATTCACTTACATTGATCTCGCGGGTTTGAAGCACTTCATAGGGTGGTAAGGGAGAATATTGGATGCCCAATTCTTCCGCTCTTCTACGCATTTCCGTACCGGGGAGTAATTTGAGAGACTCCAGTTGTATTTCTCCTGCACCGTATGCTGCCAGAACACGGATATCTTCGAATATTTCTGAAAGATGGTAGAGTGGGAGTCCTGCTATTAAATCGGCATGTGTTTCCATATTGGGGAGAGAACACAGGAATTTCAGACCTTCCAATGCGTCTGTCAGCTTTCCCATCCTCCGGCTTTTTTCGAGTACAGGTTCACGCAGGCTTTGTATGCCTGCTTCCAGGTGTAACAGACCTTCGGGCAAGTGTTTCGATTCTTCTTTCAGTTCTTCGGAAAGAAGTGCAGGGTGTATTTCCAGATGGAAGCGTATATCAGGGTGGTATTCAAGAAAAAGCTCAAGCAGTTCTTTTGCCCGGCGGGTATTGTAATTGAAAGTACGGTCGAGTACACGCACGTTTTTAATACCATGTTGATGAATGATTTGGAGTCGTTCGCGAATAGCTTCTATGGAAAGTGTACGTACAGGCTTTTCGCCTCCACTGACGCAGAAAGCACAGGTATTGAAACAGCCTCGTGTCGTTTCCAGCTGTACGAATGGTTTGCTCCAATTAAAGAAGCGGCTTTTTTCGGGAGGTATGAGATCAGAGAATTTCAGTACACGTGCTATGCCGTTGTCTCTGTACTGCCCGTTGGAGTCGAGATAACAGAGTCCGGGAATGGTATTCCACTTTTCCTGTTCGTTCCGGCATGCGAGCCATTGCGGGAACACTTCTTCTCCTTCTCCTCTGAATACACAGCTGACATAAGGGTTCTTATGTAGGAAGTATTCATTGTCTCCCAAATACTCAGGGCCGCCTAATACAATGCAGCATTGTGGCAGTAGTGCTTTTACTCTTGAAAGGATGTGGAGCAATTGCTCATGGTTGAAGAGCCAGGTTGTAGCGGCAAGTATGTCAGGTTGGCGATGGTAGACTTCGTTGACAGTCAGCCCTACATTTTCATTGATAGTGGCTGATACGATATCCCATTCTATGGATGTATCATCAGCAATCTGGGCATGCAGTGCCGGAAGTGCCAGGGAAGAATGTGCGTATGAGCTGTTGAGGTCGAGCCAGAGTAACTTCATTTTATATAGGGTTGGGTTTACAAAAACAGTTGCAAAGATAATGAATGTATTCCTATCTGCCTCTTTTCTGCCTGCCCAATCCTTTGCTTTGCCAGTTTACGGTATGTTTTTTTAGCCTGCTTTAGGTCCGACAACGGATATTCTGACGCATTCGCTGGGAACTAATGTCAATAATTTATCCAGGAACTCACGGCTACATTCCAACAAGGTTTCCTGCATCATTTCTTCTTTTGAGGTAGCGAAGAAGTGAAACAGGTTATCAGAATCAGGAAGTTTCTTTACTGAATAGACTATATCCGTTGATTTCTCATTGTATGCTTGCGCCAAATCATCAGCTCTTGCCCAGAATTGAGTTGCTTTGTCACCACCGATTTCTACGACTGCAATTAATTTCTCGTTTGTTTCCATAATCATTTATTTTTAGTTATACATGTTGTCATACTAATATCAGGAGTATATTGGTTAATACTCTGTAATAATATCCGCAAATCGAGTGCCAGCAAACAGAAAATAAGCGTAGGATTATCTACTTTCAACTTTTTTAAACTAAAAGACTGTTTGTTATACACCTGATAATTCCGAATATTTAGATAACAATTGAGCCTTTTTTATGGTTTTGGGCATTTACTTTTTTTACAGAAACATGGGCATACAGGTGCCTGAATTTATACTAACTTTGCAGTGCTTTTAACGAGTTAATAATAAAATCATTTTTAAGATGAGAACACTTCAAGAAGAATTAAAGTGTATGCGCGAAGGACTTCATTACGATGCTCATACTCCTGAAATGTATGCCTATCGGGCTGAAGTAAAAAAGAAGCTGCATCAGTTGAATGTGACTGAATATCATACCTCTAAAATGCCGGAGGTTACCCGTTCACTTTTCCCGAATTCCGCTCCGGATTTTTTTGTGGAACCACCCTTTTATTGCGATTATGGGGATGGTATATATGCAGCTGAAGGAGTTTTTATTAATTTCGGTGCTGTTATTTTGGATGGTGCTAAAGTTACTATTGGCCGGAAAACGCTGATTGCTCCGGGAGTACATATTTATACGGCGCAACATCCGCTTGATGCTGACGAAAGGGATGCCTATGAGAATTGTCTGCCGGTAACCATTGGTGAACGCTGCTGGATTGGCGGTCATGCGACAATCTGTCCGGGAGTGACTATTGGCGACCGTTGTGTAATCGGTGCGGGTTCAGTGGTTACGCATGATATTCCGGCAGACTCGTTGGCTGTGGGAAATCCTGCTAAAGTGATACGTAAATTGAATCAGAAATAATCCTGTTATTGGGGTTGTTGTTTGAAATATCTGAAAAGTAAATCCATTAATTCTCGCTTTTTGACAGGTTTTGTCATGAAATGATTGCATCCTGCAGCTAATGCATTCTCTCTGTCGGAGTCGAAAGCATTGGCAGTAAGGGCAATAATAGGAGTAATCTGGTTGAATTCCCGGATGAGGGAAGTTGCTTCAAGTCCATTCATTACCGGCATCCGCATATCCATAAAGACGATGTCAAAGGTCTGGGCTTTGATTTTCTCGATAGCTTCTACTCCGGTTATGGCACGGGTTAGTTGATTGTCTTTAAGAAGTTTCTTGATTAACAGGTAATTGCTGTCATTATCTTCCGCTATCAGAATATTCAGATCTTTAATCTTTACTGAGGAATCTGCGGAAAGGTGTTCTGTACTTTTGTTATTTAAATCCTCGTCTGCAACCTCTGATTTTTCGACATATTCGACATCGGTATATCCGATGTACCAGAACTCAGAACCTATGTTGGCTTTGGATTTAAAGCCTACTTCTCCGCCTGTAGCATCGGCAATGGCTTTACAGATAGAAAGTCCTAAGCCGGTTCCTTGGGCAAAAGTATCTAATTTCTCGAAACGACTGAAGATACGGTTTTTTTTCTCCTCCGGTATTCCGATGCCACTATCCTTTACATAGATTCTTACCTGTCCGGGCATACATTCGTATCCCATCACAATTTCACCTTGTGGCGTATATTTAATGGCATTCGTAGCAAAGTTTGTGAATATCTGCATAAAGCGATATTTGTCGAAATTCGCCACACATTTGGTATATGGGTTGATGAGTTTGAGGGTAACTTTGGGATTTTTAATCCGTTGCTGGAAGGATCGGTACAATTCATCGCAAAGCTGGCACAAATTCAGTTTCTGACGATTGATATCAATGGAGCCAACTTCAATTTTTGATAGATCGAGAATGTCTCCGATTAATTTCAGGAGTATCTCACTGTTGGTTTCAATCAGTTGTTTATATTCAAATTTTTCTTCCGCATCATCCGTTTCGGTCAGCAATTCAGAGAATCCTACAATTGCATTGAGTGGAGTACGGATTTCGTGACTCATGTTAGCGAGGAATGTGGACTTCAATTTGTCCGCTTCTTCTGCTTTGTTTTTGGCTGTAATCAGATTTTGCTGGTATATAATGTCTTCGGTAATATCTCGTTGAATAAATGTGATGACCACCACATTGCCTGCTTCATCTTCTACTGCACTGTAGGTAAAGCTGGAGTAACTATAATCTGTTGCATTGTTTTCCAGAACTCTTAATATAATCCTGTTTTCCGGGAGTTTCTGTTTATGAGCAACAACTTCCAGTAATGCCATGAATTTATTTCTGTCATCGGGATGGATGCTCTCATATATGGATTGCAATGATCTTTTTTCAATATTCTCGATATGAACATCGAATTTGCAAAACAGACCTTCTTTTATATTGTAGTTCCATGAGGATAGCTTCCCAGCATTCAAGGCTAGTGATAATTCCTTTTGTGTTGCTTTTATTTTCTTGTAGCTTTCAATAATTTCCCGCTCTTGTGCTTTCTTTACGGTGATATCTTCACAGGCTAATAAATAGCCTTGACGATTTCCTTCGGGATCGCGCATGATAGTTACTTTGGTAACAAAGTATTTTTTGATTCCTTTGATGGGTGTTTCATAGAAGTTTTCACAAAGATCGAAATCATAATCGGTTTCAAAAGAGACGTTCAACCCCTGCTTTAGGAGAGTTTTATCTTCTGCCGTGATGTTAGGGTCATCGAAGATATTAATATTATAAATATCCTTCATAGTTACACCGAACATTTTTAGTGTAGTGTCATTGGCGTATTTCAGATATCCATCTTTATCATATACGCCGAGCCCTAAAGGTATATATTCAGGAATGAGCGACAGAAGTTCATTTTCCATGTTTATTATTGCACCTATGATGTTTTTATAAGTGTGGTGCAAATGTATGCAAATTCCCGGAACTTTATGATTATCGTGGTTAATATTTGTTGGGGGCTGGTCGGAATAGTAAACTTTAACATAGAGGATAGTAAAGTGTTATGAACAAAAATCCTGTAAGTCATAAACTTACAGGATTTCTTTGGGTGACTGATGGGACTCGAACCCACGACATTCAGAACCACAATCTGACGCTCTAACCAACTGAACTACAGTCACCATGTTTGCGTCATTTCTCAAACGCGGTGCAAAGATAGGTATTATCTTTGATACTGCAAATATTTGGCGAAATATTTTATTGAAATCTGCATTATTTTTTATTCTCTTTAATTCCTATATTGTGTTGGTGGAGGAGCTTCCGGGAGTTTTTGACGAAGATATTCAGATGGTTACGTGCAGCTTCCGGGAGCTTTGAAATAGATGTGGAATCTGTGGGATAAAGCACATAGTTTTTTTCTTTGGTGAAATTGGGACGTGCTGTCCATACGAAATTATATCCGCAACGTTGTACTCGAACTTGTGGGGAGGTAGATGTTGTGGTGTCTTTTTCTAATTCTAATGTGAATATAAGTCCTCCGTCAGTATTTACTTTACTCATGTTGGAGATGAAATTCCCTAAAGAATATACTACAGCGTGTTGTGCTCCGGTAATGCTATCGGTACGTAGTTCCATCGGTTGTATAACATGAGGATGGCTACCGATGATATGGGTAACGCCCTGTTCCAATAACCAATCAGCCAACTGTCGTTGTTCGCGACTAGGTAGCGATTGGTATTCGTTTCCCCAATGCATACAGGCAATGATAACATCAGGTTGCCATGTTCGTGCTGTATCGATATCCTGTAACATGATTTTCTTATCAATATAGTTCACTATGTTGGGAGAGGATGGCTTAACTCCATTGGTATCATAGGTATAGTTAAGAAGGGCAATTCGAAAACCGTTTTTGTGAATGAGTAATGGGTATCGTTGACGGCGTTCTTCTTCATTTCTATAAGTTCCGGTGTAGGGGATACGTAAGGAATCTAACATTAGGATTGTACGTTCCAAACCTTTTTTACCGCGGTCGAGACAGTGATTGTTAGCAGTTAATAGAACATTGAAACCGGCCTCTTTAATGGCATATAAATATTCATCAGGTGCACAGAAAGCCGGATAACCACTATAAGGTTTTCCACCGATAGGTACTTCTAAATTGCCGATAGCGATGTCCGCTCCACTGATTTGCTCTTTTACTAGAGAGAAGCAGGGAGAGTAGTCATAGGTCCCTTTATCTGTACGCGCGGCGTCAAGCTGGGCTTGGTGTTGCATCAGATCACCTACAAATAATAGAGTGATTTTTGCAGGGGGGATTGTATCAGTGGATTCCGGTACTACTTGTTCCTGTGCTGTGCTACAACACGATATAAAGAAGAAAAGTAATGCAAGAGGGATTGTCTGTCTCATGACTTTGAGCGGATTAAGGTTCCACTGGATAAAATAAATACCGAAAGGAGTCAAGTTGTCACAAGAGGTTCCTTCCGGTATTCGGTATTTTTATTATTGATATATTGCTTTCTTGCCAGCCAGCAATGTATTCTTCATCAAAGAAACGATGGTCATCGGTCCTACACCACCCGGCACAGGAGTGATAAATGAACATTTCGGAGCAACCTCGTCAAATTTAACATCTCCAGTCAGTTTGAAGCCTGATTTTTTTGTAGAATCCGGTACACGTGTAGTACCTACATCAATAACTACGGCACCTTCTTTTACCATTTCAGCTTTCACAAAGTTGGGTTGTCCCAATGCAGCGATGATGATATCGGCTTCCTGGCATTCTTTTACAAGATCTTTGCTCCGGCTATGGCATACGGTTACAGTAGCATCTCCTGGATAGGCTTTCTGCATCATCAGTGCAGCCATTGGTTTACCGACGATATTACTACGTCCCAATACTACACACTTCTTACCCGAAGTTTCTATTTGATAGCGTTTCAGTAGTTCAAGAATACCGTTAGGGGTTGCTGATACATAGCAAGGCAATCCTATGGACATGCGACCTACATTGATGGGATGAAATCCGTCTACATCTTTACGATAATCGATAGTTTCAATCACTTTTTGCTCAGAGATATGCTTGGGTAATGGGAGTTGTACGATAAATCCGTCAACATCTGCATCTTCATTTAATTCACGTACTTTAGCAAGGAGCTCTTCTTCCGTAACATCCGCTTCATAACGGATGAGGCTGGATTTGAATCCACAAACTTCGCATGCTTTCACTTTGGCAGCAACATACGTTTCGCTGCCACCATCGTGGCCTACAAGAATTGCAGCAAGGTGAGGGCATTTGCCACCTTTTGCTACAATTTCTGCTACTTCTGCAGCAATCTCCTGTTTTACTTGTTCAGAGATTGCTTTTCCATCAATTAATGTCATATAAATATTTTTGTTTTGATTATAATTTATCTTGTATTAGGGGTCTAAAAGAGTATCGCAAATATAGAGCAAATAACCGAATATAACAACAATCCCGCTAATTTCATATTTTAAATGAAGTCAGCGGGATTGGTATGCTTGCAGTTTATCTTTATTATTTCATCTTCGGCATCATTTTGCCCATCTTGCTACCCGTTACCATTTTCATCATCTTGCGGGTTTGGTCAAATTGTTTCAACAGACGGTTTACTTCTTGAATATTCGTACCACTACCTTTGGCAATGCGTTGACGACGCGAACCGTTCAGAAGAGCCGGATTACTGCGTTCTGCCGGAGTCATCGAATAGATGATAGCCTCAATACTTTTAAATGCATTATCATCAATATCAATGTCCTTAATAGCTTTACCTACACCCGGTATCATAGAAGCCAAGTCTTTCAGGTTGCCCATCTTTTTGATCTGTGCAATCTGACTCAAGAAATCGTTGAAATCGAATTGATTCTTGGCAATCTTCTTTTGCAGGCGTTTTGCTTCTTCTTCATCGTACTGCTCCTGGGCACGTTCCACCAATGAAACGATGTCACCCATACCAAGGATACGGTCTGACATACGTGAGGGATGGAATTGATCAATAGCATCCAGTTTTTCACCTGTACCCACAAACTTGATCGGCTTGTTCACCACCGAACGAATGGAAAGAGCGGCACCACCACGGGTGTCACCATCTAATTTAGTTAGTACAACACCGTTGAAGTCAAGTCGTTCGTTAAACTCTTTTGCTGTGTTTACAGCGTCTTGGCCGGTCATGGAGTCTACTACGAATAGGATTTCGTTTGGATTGATTGCTTTTTTAATAGCGGCAATCTCGTTCATCATCTCTTCGTCTACTGCCAGACGTCCGGCTGTATCGACAATAACTACATCGTATCCTTTGGCTTTAGCCTCTTGAATGGCGTTTTCAGCAATTTTCACCGGATTCTTGCTGTCAGGTTCAGAGTATATTGGAACTCCAATTTGTTCAGCTAGTACGCGCAACTGTTCAATAGCGGCAGGGCGGTATACATCACAAGCCACCAACAATGGCTTCTTGTTCTTTTTCGTTTTCAGCATTCGTGCCAGCTTACCTGAGAAAGTTGTCTTACCGGAACCTTGCAGACCGGACATCAAAATAACTGTCGGCTTTCCTTCCAAATCAATCTCTGCTGTTTCGCCACCCATCAATTGAGTCAGTTCATCGTGCACGATTTTTACCATCAACTGACTGGGCTTTACAGCTGTCAGCACGTTTTGTCCTAATGCTTTTTCCTTAACAGTATCAGTGAAAGTTTTGGCTACTTTGTAGTTTACGTCAGCGTCCAACAGCTGTCTCTTATACACATCTGACGCTGCCGACGAACTCTAGGGTGTAGAT
>ENA-UALJ01000445-UALJ01000445.1-human-gut-metagenome-genome-assembly--contig:-NODE-445-length-10539-cov-3.965757_pt1 | contig 10539 bp, 8 predicted proteins | sample MGYA00243694_ERZ654456 | MGnify/ENA primary metagenome ERZ654456 (study PRJEB26926, sample SAMN06164784) | human gut metagenome | biome: ENVO:00009003; feature: ENVO:2100002; material: ENVO:00002003...
TACACCCTAGAGTTCGTCGGCAGCGTCAGATGTGTATAAGAGACAGATTTTATAGCATATAATAACTGTGATAGATGTTTGATTACTCATCTTATCGTTGAGTGTTTCGCCACTAGTTTAAAGAGCGAGTGTTTTTATCGTTGAGCGTTTCGCCGCTTGTAAAAGTGCAAGTGTAAAAGTAATCAAAAAGCGGGTACTCTTTGCCCGCTTTTATTTTTAATGAGGTAGAATATGAAAATCGCATTTTACAATGTAGACTTGGAATACATTGATTATCTTAAACAATACGAAACTTCAGTCCGTGGATTTACAAGAGTACCTAATGTTAATTATAGAAGCGGTAACAACGAGTTTTTCTATGGGACGGTTCTCAGCATTAACAGAATTGACTACTTTGTACCTATATCATCAAAACAACACAATAGACAGGACGATATACAAATCAAACCAAAAAACGATAAATACTGTAATGAGTATGCAACATTAAGATTTGCCTATATGTTACCTATTCCACATAAGTGCATCAATATGTTGAATATCAACGGAATTACCAACAACACACGAAGAGAAAGAATCAGAAAAGAACTTGCTTTTTGTAACAAATATAGGGATAAAATTAAAAAGCAAGCACAAAACACCTACTACCGTATCACAAACAAAGTAAACGATAGACTTGTTCATAACAGCTGTGACTTTAAATTACTTGAACAAGCATACATAGATTTTTGTAATGAACATAATATTCCTATTGACAAAAATAAAGTCAATTAACGCAAAAGACCTCACGAAATTCGTGAGGTCTTTTATCATAATATATCTATGAGGATTAATGAAGATTTTTCATTTTATCGGCTTTATCACGGCATATATGCGACCATTTGCAGTCGCCGCACACCTGCGAAAGCCTGTCTTTTAAAATTATATTTTCTCTTGCAATTCTCGAAAGCTCTTTCCAATCGGCAGTATCGCCGATTTTCATTCCGAGTAAATCAAGACATCTTTTGTCATAGCATGACGCCTTGCCCGTAACATCGCAGCTGCCGTTGTCACGGTTCGGACACGATGAACAAATTTCGTCACAACCGCCCGTAAGTGTAAGGTTTGCGTTGTTATTTTCAAGAACTGACACTATTTTTGCCATTCCGCAGACAAATTCATCACTGTAGCCCTTGCCTTCAAAAAACTGCACACATAGGCTGTGGTGCGGTCTGAACTTAAAGCTTAACGATTTTGTCAAGACGGTTCACCAAAACTGTTGCAACAACAATCTTTGCAGCATCTGCAAGAAGGAACGGAACAACGCAGGTGAGAAGTGCGGCAACAAAGTCTGTATGCATTGCAATCATAAACCAGATTGTGCCGAAAAGGTAGCATACTGCAAGGCCTGCAACCATTGAAACCGCAAGCACCCAAAGCTTTCTGCCGAGAAAATCAGTCATAAGTCCAACGATAAGCGCCGTAAAGAGGAAACCGATGATATAACCGCCTGTCGGACCGCCGAGAACGCCGATTCCGCCTGAGAATCCTGCAAACACGGGAACACCGATTGCACCGAGGAGAACATAAACCGCAACGCTGATGAGTCCTCTTTTCCAACCGAGCATAGCCGCAGCCATAAAGATGCCGAGAGTCTGAAGTGTGAACGGAACTGTCATCGGAATCTGAATCTGTGCGCACACCGTGATGATTGCGACGAACATCGCCATATACACAAGGCTTAATACATTACTTTTTGATTTACTGTTTGTTTTTGCTTCTGTCATAAAATTACCTCTCCTTTGCAAAACCGCTTCTTATGTTTTGCAGATTGTCAACCAAATTGTTTTATCGGTTGACAATTATTATAGTACCGATTATCGCATTTGTCAACCCAATTTACGTTTTAAAGTGACAATTACAATCCGTTTTGATGTAACAATTGACTTTACAACCGTCTTATAATACAACTGAGTTAACCAAACAGAACATAAAAACAGGGACAGCGTTTTGCTGTCCCTGAAATTGTTGTAAAGATTAAGTTTGCGTGCTTACAATTAAGCCTTGTTAACCGAACCGAAGAGTTCCATCTTTTCCTTAACAGTAGCCTTAATAGCCTCTGCACCGGGAGCGAGGAGCTTTCTTGGATCGAAGCCCTTGCCTTCGAGATCCTTGCCCTCTTCAATGTACTTTCTTGTAGCTGCTGCAAATGCGAGCTGGCACTCTGTGTTAACATTGATCTTTGAAACGCCGAGTGAGATAGCCTTCTTGATCATGTCGGCAGGGATACCTGTACCGCCGTGGAGAACGAGCGGCATCTCGCCTGTAAGCTGCTGGATAGCGTCAAGAGTTTCAAAGCTGAGGCCCTTCCAGTTTGCAGGATACTTACCGTGAATGTTACCGATACCTGCTGCGAGCATTGTTACGCCGAGGTCTGCAACCATTTTGCATTCCTTAGGATCTGCGCATTCGCCCATGCCGACTACGCCGTCTTCCTCGCCGCCGATTGCACCAACCTCAGCCTCAAGTGAAAGACCGAGCTTGTTACAAGTTGCAACGAGTTCCTTTGTTTTTTCAATGTTTTCTTCGATCGGATAGTGTGAACCGTCGAACATGATTGAGCTGAAACCGGCTTCGATGCACTTCTTAGCGCCTTCATATGAACCGTGGTCAAGGTGGAGAGCAACAGGAACTGTGATGTTGAGTTCCTCGAGCATACCGTTTACCATACCAACGACTGTTTTGTAGCCGCACATATATTTACCGGCACCCTCAGATACACCGAGGATAACAGGTGAGTTGAGTTCCTGTGCTGTTAAAAGAATTGATTTTGTCCATTCAAGGTTGTTGATGTTGAACTGACCTACTGCATAGTGGCCTGCCTTTGCTTTTGTAAGCATTTCTTTAGCGTTTACTAATGGCATTTTAATCTTCCTTTTTTAAAAAATTTCAGCAGACAAGCGTCCCCACCTGCCGATTTAAGTTTATTATACAATATATTTTTGAAAATATAAAGACCTAAAAAGAAGATTTAGTGAAAATTTTAACAATTAGTCGAAAAATTCTTCATTTTGTCCTGTTTTAGTCAATTATCACTAAACTTTCAAAATAAACTCACACTTCCGTAACACAACAAGGTTGATTTTGATTTTGTAAAAAGGTATAATATAAATGTAAATTACAATACTTGATTTTGGTCAAGCGTTGTATGATAATATTTTTTGTAAACTATCCCGTAGGGGTAGTCTTGCGACCGCAAGTAATGACGCGACCGCAAGTAATGACAGATATTTTATTGCAAAAAATTTTGTTTCATTACTTAAGGACAAACGCAGTTTGTACCCCACGGTAACAAATAAATGTAGGAGTAACTTTTATGGACAATTTTGACAACAACAATATGGGTAGGTTTGAACCGCAAAAGCCGTTCACCGAAAGGCCCGTACAAAACAATAATATGAACACGGAACAGACAATTCCCGTTTCCGAACCCGAAACACAGGAAGAACAGGCTCAGAATGTTCAGCCGCAGAACGGCAACACACCGTACGGTGATTATATTTTCGGCAACAACAATCAAAACACGGCAAACAATGCAAATCCGACTGAAAATGTTCCGCCGTATCAGCAGAATCAAAATCCGAATCCGAACACCTACGCTCAGCCGTGGCAGTACGGTTACGGTCAGTATCCCTACAGCGGACAGAATCCGCAGTATAATCAGAACAATCAGCAGTACGGACAGTATCAAAACAACACAGGATACAATCAGAATGTACCTCCGTATCAGCAGAATATGTACGGACAGCCTACCTACGGCAACAACGGTACATACAATCAGCAATACAATCCGCAGATGTTCGCACAGTACCCCCAAAAGAAAACAAAGGGCGGAATAATTGCGTTGATTATCGTTCTCTGTTCACTTCTTACAATCGGTTTTATCGGCATGATGGTGTACGGATTTTCGGCTGACATAAAAGAAGATTTGAACAGCGACCGAAGTGATTCGGGCAATTCGTTCAGACTTCCGAATAAAGACAGCACAACACCGTTTGAAACCCTTCCCGACACATCTTCGCAGGGTAAAACTCACGATGAGTCGGACTACAGTGACAAGGTGAACAAGGATTACTCGGGTATGAAGCTTGAAAGCAATCCGAAAGACGCAAAAACAAACAACAGCTACACAGCCGCAAAAGCGTCAGAAAAGGTTTCCGACTCGGTAGTCGGCATTCTCTGTTACTCGGACGATGTACCCGATCAGGCTGACACAACAACCGCATCTTCACAGGGAAGCGGAATTATCTTCTCACAGGACGGCTATGTTATCACAAACGCTCATGTAATCGGCAACAGCAAAACAGCCTATGCGATCAGAGTTGTAACATCTGACGGCAAGGTATACAAGGCAGGTGTTGTAGGTTACGATTCAAGAACCGATATTGCAGTTCTCAAAATGGACGATGCAAAGGGACTTACTCCTGCAACATTCGGTGATTCGTCACAGCTTGAGGTTGGTCAGGATATTATCGTAGTCGGCAACCCCGGCGGTCTTGACTATCAGAACACAACAACCAAGGGCGTTATTTCGGCGCTTGACAGAAAACTTTCAACATCAAGCCTTACAAAGTACATTCAGACCGATGCCGCAATCAATCCGGGCAACTCGGGCGGTCCGCTTGTAAACTACTACGGTCAGGTTGTCGGAATTACAACTTCAAAGATTGTTTCCGAAACCTACGAAGGTATGGGCTTTGCAATTCCGTCACAGACAGTAAAAAACATTGTTGACACACTTGTAAAGAACGGCTATGTTGAAGGCAGAGTAAAAATCGGCATTTCGGGCATTGCAGTAACCTCCGATCAGGCATCAAATTACAACATTCCGCAGGGCATTTATGTTCAGAGTATCGTATCGGGCGGTCCGTGTGACGGCACAAGCCTTAAAGAAGGCGATATCATCACAGAGGTTGACGGCGAAACAATTACAAGCTTTGCAGATGTTTATGCGATTCTTGAAACCCACAAGCCGGGGGACAAAATCAAGGTTAAATATTACAGCTCATCATCGGGCGACGGTGAGGTTGAAATCACACTTCAGGAAGATAAGTAATTTTAATATAAGAATATCACCAAAAGCAAGAGGGCAGTCACGACAATGTGACTGCCTTTTGTTTGGCTTAAAATAATGTGCATTCCCGTAGCGGCGGTCATTGACCGCCAATCGAACCAATTGTAAAATTGGTTCGACATTATATGATTGCTTTAACAGATAATAATACCACAAAATTGACTTGCGGTTTGTTCGGTTTGGTTTTACAACCAAACCGATTGGCGATCACTGATCGCCGCTACTGTCTGCACGAATTTGGAACGGCGGCTCGCCGTGATCGCCGCTACTTCTTCCTTGGGATAAAATTCCGCAAAAATCCTGCACTTCTTCCTTTCAGGTAAAACCAACCTATGGTGTCAAAAACTACCGCTCCTACAAAATTAACAAGCAAATCTTTCATTGTATCAATCAGACCGATATCAAGGTAACCGTTAATACCGAGATTTTCACCGTTCACAACGGTTGATGTTATATCCCTGATGTGCATTATCACATTCGGCTTGCCCGAAATCAAACCCGAATGTATTGCCGTGATTACGGTGTCCTTTTGCATATCCTTTTCAAAAAGCATATCCGCACCAAACTCAAAAAATTCCCACACAACACCGACTGTCATTGAAAAGCAGAACGAAAACAGGCACACGAACATGGGCGAGAGGCTCAATTTCACCCGTTCGCTTCTGTTCAAAATATCGGTCAGTCCAAAACCAACGCCTGCACAGATAAAGCCGTTCACAGTATGGAGCAATGAATCCCATATCGGAATCTTTTCGTAGAACGCACCGAGCTCACCCATAACATTTGCCGCAAACACGAACAGCACAACAATCGTTTCAAGCACACTCGGCAACGCTACCGACAGCTTTCGGTCGATGAACAACGGAAGCATCAACAGTCCGAGCGTTAACACGCAGGTCATGACATTCTCCCATTTTCCGTTTAAAATGCCGGCAGTCAAAAGTGACACAAGTATGAGCCTTATAATGATGTAAACGCCTGCCTTAACCTTGTGCTGTCGCATTTCACGCACATTCAGCCACCGTGCAAGCCTTTGAAAAAATCCTTTAAGTCGTTTTTTCATAATATCCCCCGATTTTTACACTTATTTTTTCCTTAAAAACGAGATAAACCCCTGTAAAATTGTATTAGCTTTTTCTGCCTGATATTACCGCAAAATAAAAAAGCCACCGCCATCTGCGATGACTCATAAGCATTGATATTAAATTACTTTTTCTCTGACTTCTCTGACGATTCGGCTTTTTCGCCATTTTTTTCAGCCTCAAGCTTTTTCTTGAGTTCCTCTTTGCCGACAGCAAGCATCAGCTTGATACGGTTCTCCTGATTTACCTTCGGCGCACCCGGATCATAGTCGATGGTAACGATATTGGCATTCGGTCTGATTTCTTTAATCTTTCTGATTGCGCCCTTACCGTTGATATGATTCGGCAGACAACCGAAAGGCTGTGTGCATACGATATTCTCATAGCCTGTATCGGCAAGTTCAATCATCTCGGCTGTCAGCAACCAACCCTCGCCCATCTTACTGCCGTAGCCGATAACACCGTTTACAAGCTCCTTTGTGTGAGCATATCTGTGAGGCGGAACAAAGCCGTACTTTTCAGCGGCATCAACCATAAGTCCCTCAAGCTTTGTGAGGTAGTTAAGAAGCATCGAACAGAATTTGTATTTAACTCTGCTTCCTCCGAACATCTTGTAGTCCTCAATACGGTTATCAACCTTAAATGATGCAAAACCCATAAGACCGGGTACGCAAACCTCGCAATCCTGATCTGCAAGAAAGTCCTCAAGACCGTTGTTAGCCATTTTGGAGTATTTTACATAGATTTCGCCGACAATACCGACTTTAACCTTCGGCACTTTGTTAAGCTCTATTTTTGTAAATGACTTTGTAATTCGGTCAAGAGTTTCGTCAATTTCTTCAAGAGTGTAGCCCTTGCCCTGTATGAGCATATCGGAAATCTTATCCGTCCACTCATCAACAAGCGCCATACTTTCGCCCTTGTTCACTTCATAAGGCTTTGTCTGATTTGAAAGCAGCATTAACTGGTCGCCGTACACAAGACCGCCGACAAATCTGCGGATAAGCGGAAGTGTGAGCGAAAAGCCGCTGTTGTGCTCCATACCGAACGAAAGTGAAATTACGGGAACGAACTCAAAGCCTGCCTTTTTGAGAGCCTTTCTCAAAAGGAAAATGTAGTTTGACGCACGACATCCGCCGCCTGTCTGAGTAATCATCAGGGCAACCTTGTGAACATCATACTTTCCGCTTTGCAGAGCATTGATGAACTGACCTATAACCAGCAAAGCCGGATAACAGGTATCGTTGTGAACATATTTAAGACCTGTCTGCGCAATCTCCGGACCCGTTGTGTCGAGCAAATCAGACTTATAGCCGTAGTAGTTGAACACCTTTTCAAGTATTTTAAAATGAATAGGCGCCATATTGGGCATAAGAATTGTGTATTCCTTTTTCATCTGCTTTGTAAACAGCAAACGACCTGTTTTTTTGTCATACTTCAACTCTGCCATAACAGAATTTCCTTTCATCAATCGTTTTCAAGCGCAGCAAGCAAACTGCGGATTCGGATTTTAACTGCTCCGAGGTTTGTAATTTCATCTATCTTAATCTGAGTGTAAATCTTATTTTTGCTTTCAAGAATTTCTCTTACCTCATCGGTTGTAATCGCATCAACACCGCAGCCGAAGGATACAAGCTGAACAAGCTCCATGTCCTTTCTTGTTGTAACATATTTTGCCGCCGCATAAAGTCTTGCGTGGTATGTCCACTGGTTAAGAACATGAGTCCGGAAATGTTCAACTCTCGGAGAAATAACATCTTCGCTGACGATTGCAACATCAAAGCCTGAGATAAGTCTGTCGATTCCGTGGTTAATTTCGGGATCAATATGATATGGTCTGCCTGCAAGAACAAAAATCTTTTTGCCCTCTTTTTCAGCCTTGGCAATAATCTCGCTGCCCTTGTCGATAACCTTTTTTCTGTAATTTTCCTGTTCCTGATATGCAAGCTTAGCCGCATTTCTTACCTCGTTAAGAGTGAGGTCGGGGAAGTGGAACGAAAGTCTTTCATAGGCTTTCTTCGGAAAATCGTTCGGGCGGTGAATACCAAAGTATTCCTTTATGAAGTGAACCTTGCGTATATCCTTCATATTGTTTTTGATAACCTCGGGATAGTAAGCAACAACAGGACAGTTGTAATGGTTATCTCCGAGATGCTCGTCAAAATTATAGGAAAGACAGGGGTAGAAAATTGTTTCTGCACCCATATCAATAAGAGTCTGAATGTGACCGTGAACAAGCTTTGCAGGGAAGCAAACGGTATCGCTCGGAATTGTCTGCTGACCTCTCTGATAAAGCTTTCTTGTTGAATACGGTGAGTGGAACACCTCAAATTTAAGTTCTGTAAAGAATCTGTACCAGAACGGATAAAGCTCATACATATTGAGCGCCATAGGAATTCCAAGCTTACCTCTTATGCCTTCAACAGGCTTGTAGGAATCAATGAGATTCAGCTTATAGGCATACATATTCATATCGTTTGCAGGAGCTTTCTTTGTGATCGGTCTTTCACAACGGTTTCCTGCAATAAACTTTCTGCCCTTGCCGAATGAATTTATTGTAAGACGGCAGTTGTTGTTGCACATACCGCAGTTTGCAACCTTGATTTCGTGAACAAATTCATCAAGTCCCTTTTTGTCGGTAATTGTACTCTTGCCAACGCCCTTTGACTTTTTCTTTGCGTAAAGAGCCGCACCGTAAGCACCCATAAGTCCTGCAATGTTAGGACGGACAACTTCAACGCCCATTTCCTGTTCAAATGCACGCAAAACAGCATCGTTAAGGAAAGTACCGCCCTGAACCACAACACGCTTGCCGAGTTCGTCGGGGCTTGACGCACGAATAACCTTGTAAAGGGCATTCTTTACAACGCTGAGTGAAAGACCTGCCGAGATATCTTCAATTGTTGCGCCGTCTTTCTGAGCCTGCTTAACGCTTGAATTCATGAATACGGTACAGCGTGAGCCGAGGTCAACGGGACGCTTTGCAAAAAGTCCGAGCTTTGCAAAGTCGGCAATCTCATATCCGAGAGCGTTTGCAAAAGTCTGCAAAAAGCTTCCGCAACCCGATGAACAAGCCTCATTAAGGAATATATTGTCAATTGCACCGTTATGTATCTTAAAGCATTTGATATCCTGTCCGCCGATATCGATGATAAATTCAACATCGGGCATAAAGTATTTTGCGGCGGTAAAGTGGGCGATTGTTTCAACAATGCCGTAATCAACCGCAAATGCGTTCTTTACAATGTCCTCACCGTAACCTGTTACGGCAGAAGAAACAACATTTATTTCGGGATTTATTTCGTAAACCTCGTCAAGGAATTGCTTCATAATCTCAACGGGGTTTCCCTTTGATGGCAGATATTTTGAATAGAGCAACTCACCGTCATCATTGAGAACAACACCCTTTACGGTTGTTGAACCTGCGTCCATTCCTATATAAGCCTTGCCGGTGTAACCCTTTAGCTCCTTCTGCTTAACATCAGCCTTTGCATGACGGTCGCAGAATTTTCTGTACTCCTCTTCGTTTTTAAAGAGGGGCTGATTGAACGCAAAGTTACCGCTGCCACGGTAGTTCTTTACCTTTTCGATAACCTCGTCAAAATCAATAGTCTTTTCGGCACACAAAGCCGCACCGCAGGCAACATAATAAAGTGAATTTTCGGGGCAGATGCCCTTTGTTCCGAGCGTGCGGTCAAAGCAGTTTCGCAGTTCGCTCATAAATGTAAGAGGTCCGCCGAGATATACAATCTGACCTTCAATTTCTCTGCCCTGTGCAAGACCTGCAACAGTCTGGCTTACAACCGCATTGAAAATACTCTCTGCGATGTCGCTCTTCCTCGCACCCTGATTAAGGAGCGGCTGAATATCGGTCTTTGCAAACACACCGCATCTTGATGCGATTGTGTATGTCTTTTCGTGCTGTTTTGCAAGCTCGTCCATATCCTCAAGCTTAACATTCAGAAGTGTTGCCATCTGGTCAATAAACGCACCCGTGCCGCCGGCGCAGGTACCGTTCATTCTTACCTCAAGTCCGTTTGTGAGAAACAATATCTTTGCATCCTCACCGCCGAGTTCAATTATAACATCTGTACCCGGAATAAAAGTATTGGCGGCAACTCTTGTTGCGTAAACCTCCTGAATAAAATCAACGCCGACAGACTCGGCAACACCCATTCCGGCAGAACCCGAAAGAGCCACCGAGGCATTTTCAACGCCGTCAATCCTTGTCCGTACAAGTGCAAGAATTTCTGCAATCTTTTCCGTAATTCGGGAATAATGCCTTTCATATGTGCTGTATATCTGTCTCTTATACACATCTGACGCTGCCGACGAACTCTAGGGTGT
>ENA-UALJ01000471-UALJ01000471.1-human-gut-metagenome-genome-assembly--contig:-NODE-471-length-9285-cov-6.527302_pt1 | contig 9285 bp, 10 predicted proteins | sample MGYA00243694_ERZ654456 | MGnify/ENA primary metagenome ERZ654456 (study PRJEB26926, sample SAMN06164784) | human gut metagenome | biome: ENVO:00009003; feature: ENVO:2100002; material: ENVO:00002003...
GAGTTCGTCGGCAGCGTCAGATGTGTATAAGAGACAGTGCCTGCACGATACGGTGGTATTCCCGGGTGGAGAGTTCGCTGAAATGTTTTGTGAGGACAGGATACATGGCGGTTTGTAATTGATGACAAAGGTACTTAAAATTTCGGAAGATATGGATACGATCCGTGTGGATGGTTCGAGCTGCATCCGTTGCGGCCGCTGTGTGAAGGTGTGCCCTTCGCAGATTTTCGTACAGGAGAAGGCGGGCGGCCCCGTGGCGCTCTCGAAACCCGAGAACTGCATCGTCTGCGGGCACTGCGTCGCGGCCTGCCCGACGGGGTCTGTGGCACATGCGGAATTCCCGCCCGCCAAGGTGCATCCGGTCGACTATGCGGCCATGCCCACACCTGCTCAGGTCGAACTGCTGATGGCTGCGCGGCGTTCGAACCGGGCGCTCTCGCAGCGCCCCGTGCCGCAGGAGATGCTCGATCGGATTGTTGCGGCCGCCGACCTCGCTCCGACGGCCACCAACGCCCGGCAGTTGGGCTATACGCTCGTGACCGACCCTGTGCTGCTGCGCCGTATGAGCGAATATACGCTCGGCGTGTTCGGCAAACTCGCGGATCGCCTTTCCCACCCGCTCGTGCGCCCGTGGCTGAGCCGTTTGTTGCCCGACGTCTACCGCTATGTCCCCGTTTTCCGGAAAATGCGCCGCGAATATGCCGGGGGCAACGACCGCATCCTGAGGGGTGCGACGGCCGTGTTGCTGATCCATGCGCCGAAGGAGAGCCGTTTCGGCACCGAAGATGCCAACCTCGCCTACCAGAACGCTTCGCTGATGGCCGAGGTGCTCGGGGTGAGCCAGATATATATGGGCTTCGTGCTGACCGCCGTGCGGCAGGACAGGAAAAAGGGGCTCTGCAGGATGCTGGGGCTCGGCGGCCGCCGTATCTGTGCCGTCATGGCGCTCGGGATGCCGCAGTTCCGCTACCCGAATTATATCGACCGCACGCCTTCCCCTTTGGAACGGAGATAGGCTTGCGGGGCTTCCCGGAGCTGTGCCCGGGATATTTCAGTTGCTTTTTTCGAGTTTTTTTGCGGTTCGCGTCATCTGTCCGCTCCACCCGGTTGTCGCCGGGATACAAGGAGAAGTGGCCTCTGCTGTGCAGGGGCCGCTTCTCCTTTGCGGCTCGGTGTCAGTTGCCCGAAAGGCCCCACTCCCGTCGGGGATGAGTGTTTTTTAAGAACGGGGAGGTAAAAAGTGTAAAACGCAGATAATCAAGATATATAAAATCTGTCTTTTGCACGAATTTCAGGCAGAAGAGCCTGAAAAAGTAGAATTCGACGGGAGTTTCGTTACCAAATCGTAACCCCGTCGAATTGCTTTATAATAGCATATATGCGACTGAATTACAATTTCTTGCGCAAATATACGTAATTCTTGAGAACTCAACAACCGATACCTTTGTCACATTAAAAATTGTTGAGTTATGAAAAGTACGTTCAAAGTTCTGTTTTATCTGAAAAAGGATAAAATCTCGAAAGACGGGAAAGTTCCGGTCATGGGGCGCATCACGGTCAATGGCACGCAAGCCGGTTTCAGTTGCAAGTTGAATATCGACCCGGCACTATGGGATGAGAAAACCAATTATCTGAAATCGCAACGAAATACGCTTTCGCGCGAAATTCACCAGATGCTTGAAAACATCAAAGCTCAAATCGCCAAACACTATCAGTCGATCAGTGACCGTGATGCGTATGTCACGGCCAATAAGGTCAAGAATGCTTACCATGGTTTCGGCGACCGATATAAAACGCTTATCGCAGCTTTCGACTACCATGCCGATTCTATAAAAGCGAGAATCGGACGTGACAGAGCGCAACGTACTTACGATAGGCTGATGGAAGAACGCCGTTGCCTGGTGCGGTATCTGGTTCTGAAAAAACTGGAAGATGTGACTTTGAAGGAGTTGGATGTTACGTTCATCGAAAGATATTACGCATGGATGCTCTCAGACGGACATTGCGGCAAGACAACGGCTTTCAAACGCACCCAGACGTTGAAGTGTGTTTTATATGTAGCCGTTGAGCAAGGCTGGATAGACCGTCATCCCTTTCTGGCGTTCAAATGTGCTCCGGATTATAAGCCCCGCATGTTCCTGTCCGACGAAGAAATACAACGGCTTATGGATATAGAATTGCGTTATCATCGGCAGCGGGCCGTGCGGGATATGTTTATTTTCTGTTGTTTCACCGGACTGGCTTATATAGATCTGAAGAATCTGACTTACGATCATATCGTAACAACTCCGACGGGAGAACAATATATCTACAATCGCCGTCAGAAGACCGGTACGCCTTATCACATCATGTTGCTGCCCATTGCGCAAGAGCTTATCGAACGATATAGGGGGTATCCGGGTAAAATCGACGAAACGCGGGTCTTTCCCGTGAAAGATCGGAAAAGTATGTGTACAACGATAAAACGTATTGCCCAAAAATGCGGCATTACCAAAAACCTATCGACGCACATCGGTCGGCATACGTTCGGAACGACGGTCACGCTGGAGAAAGGCGTTCCCATTGAGACTGTCTCGGAGATGCTCGGACATAAGCAGATTACGACGACTCAGATCTATGCCAAATTAACCGCCAACAAGATGAAGGAAGACGTACGTCTTCTTACGCAGCGCATCGGCAATCTGTATGAACTCACACAGCCTACGACCCGGCTGCTTTCCAAAGAGGCTTAACCCTAAACGGACGGCGACCAGATCAGTCTGGTCGCCGTTCGTTTACTTATTCCAGGGCCGGAAGTCGCGGTAGTTTTTCTTCAGCACCTCGAAGATACCGGATTCGGGATAGAGGATTTTCCCGCCGAGCGTCGTATAGGGAATCGCTTTCGTATCCCGCAAGGTCTGTAACGTCCGTTTGCACACATGGAAGCGTCTGCAAATCTCATCTCCGGTCAGATAATGCTCCTGACCGATCGTCGGCCGCAAATGTTTCATGGCCGTTTCGATCTCGCGCGTGGTTTGCACCATCCAATCCGTCAGTTCCTTGAACTCTTCGGATCGCTTCGTAATAATGTCCGACATACTATCTGCGGATCAGAGCTTCGCGGATGACGCGTTCGACGTCGGTCTCCCGGTAATAGAATTTGGAACCTATCGTGGAATATGGGATGATTCCCCGATCGCGGTAATTCTGCAAAGCCCGCTGCGAGATATGCAGCGCCTCGCATACTTCCGGCGTGCTGAGTCATTTCTCCCGTGTGGGCGGAGCTACCTTACGATACAATTCCGTTACGGCGACCGACAGGCCGCACAGACGCCTTCTCAGTTCCAGATAGGCATCGTGTTCCATCATGGTTACTTCCATAAGTCGAATGTTTTATGAATTAGTATTTAGTATAATTTAAGCACCGGCATCGGATGCCGTCGTGTTTCATTTCGTCGTTTCAAATCCGGTGCACACAGCCGGATTTGCCGTCGTGCCGAAAAGTAATCCTCCGTCAGCATCAGCTTTTCTGCTTCCGGTGTAAAGAGCATTACGCCTTTCATCACCGCATAATACGCCTCGTCATTCGCCACGACATGACGGGGCTGTAACTTCAGACGAGTCAATTCCGGCAATAATTTCCGCATGTATAGTTCATCGGGCCGCTTCGCTTCTTCCGTCGTCGCATGGAAGGATGCTTCCGGAGGCAGATCGTATTGCAGATAGAACAGGTTTTCGAGCGCCCGTCCGGGTGTCGTCTTTTTCAACTCTTCGGAGATGTGATGCCTGAAACCCTCTTCGCCGTTCGTTCCGACAGCGAAACGTACGGCATGCAGCGTTCAGTCGAGCGTCAGGTAAATACTTCGTATCCGGTCTTCCCGCATATTCGTTACATTTTTATTGCGGCACGTTTGCCGCTGACAGGACGGGAATGCCGCAGCCTGCGTTCCGTTTCCCGCCTTTTGGTTACGGTGCCCGTTCCGGGCAGGGAAACATGCTGTTTCGCATCCGGCGATGACTCTTTGTATTCCGTCAGGAATCTCCCGTTCTGAATGTTGTATTCCGTGCGAAGAATACCCGCTGCGATTTCACGGGCCTGCTGCTGCAAGGCACCGTACCCGAAGTCGTGCGTCGATTGCCGGTTTCCCATACGCGCCCGGTCGCAATCCCGGAGTTTCGACGCCACCTCGGAGAAGAACTCCCGATGTCTGAAACGATGCAACCCGTCGTCGGCTACAGATGCGGCGTACCCGTTTTCCGCGATATACAACAGCGTTGCGAGATCGTGATTGCCTGACGATACCTGTGTCCGGTTCCCGGCAACGAACCTCTTGAAGTCCTCGTAGCACGGCGATATGGAATATGCTGCCGAACATACGCCTTCCGAAAGTACCGATGTCGGAATCCACTTCTCCTCGGTAAAACTGTATCGGGATCTCTCCAGTCCCGGATACTCGCTTTTCAGGTCGCTTTTCACGAATTTGTCGATACACTTGTCCGCCATCGCGGCGATTCGGGGCGGCAAATGTTTCAATTCATAGATTTTCAGCGTATCTGCATCAGTCCGCATTCCGAAGAAATGATCCGTCATGTATTGCATATAGCAGTACATGGCCCGCCGGCCCTTGGGCGTATCGCTGAAGAGATAAGTTCCCTGCGAAGAGGTTACAGCCCGATAGAGCGGTGCATCGTCGGGCGCCGTACGGGCACAATGCATCGTAAATCTCCGGTATTCGGAATCGCGCATCAGCTGTTCCCGCCGCCCTGCCGGAGAGAGGGGCGAAAGACCTTTCGAGAGTGCGAAAGCCGCATCCCGGAGCGAAACGGCCGGCTCGGGGTGTATATCCTGCCGGATAAAAGCCGGAGCCAGCTTCCCGTAAAAATATTCGTTCGTCGTACTTCGGCGCGACGGAATCGCTTTGCTGTCGGGAAAGGTCAGATGCAGCAGCGTGTGGTCAGGAACGACCGATGAACGGGAGCAGGCGGCAACCTGTTCGCGTATATAATCTTCGAAAGACTGACGTCCGTTTTCTCGGACGGCGATACGCACGGCCTGCATCTGCGGATTCATCGTAACGAAAACACTCGCCGGAACCTTGCGCCTCATGAGGCGGTCTAAAAAATCTGCGATTCGGGACATGAACGGTAAATTTCAGAGGATTTTACAAGACAGAATCGGAAATAATATCTATTCCCTGACACAACGCACCAGCCCTTTGCCTTTTCCGCCTTCGAAGTTCGTCCACCCGCTGTTGATCTCGAATTTGAAATAGACGGTCGGATACGGCGTAGCGGATGTCGGTTCGGACGCCGCTCCGGTCAGCATGACGGCAACGCCGTCACGATCCAGCCAAAAATCGTCGTTCCCGACCGGTACGGGATAAAACGTCCCCTTCGTATCTCCCCTGAAGCGCTGGAACCAATAGCCGTTGTCGAACGCTCCGACCACATATGGTTCTCCGGGAAAAACGTAATTCTCGAAAGCCGTCCATGTATAACGGCTCGGCAGCCGGTACCCTTCGGGACAGGGGTCATGCACGCTTTTCGCACTCGCCCAACCGTAAGTGTCCACAGGCGCGGGATCGCCCCAAAGGGCATTGTCGTAATAGGTATAAAGTTTGGCGTACCACCCCGTATAGACATACGTCGTCGGGTGCCGGGTCATATAGGTCAGATCGTATGTTTTGGCTTCGGATTCGTTCGTGGTGTAGATTGTCGGCCAATGGTTTATGAACCGATCCTTACGTCCTGCGGCGTTGTAGACCTCGTTCGACGTAAAGGGATCTTTGCGCCCCCATGTGTAGACCAGTCCGTAGCGGGTTTTCAAATCCGTACCGATGGCTCCCAGATTCCGATCCATGACAAGGAACTGTTCGCCCGCTCGGTTCGTATACCGGTCGTCCTGCGGCCGATCGCCGGGCAGGCACCATATATGCCAGCTCCAGAGAATCGTCCCGCCGGCATCGTACACCGCGACGAGCGCATTGCCCCGCTGACCGTTCGTGTGCACCGTAAGACGGTTGTCCGCAAGCGTGAATCCTGTAATGATCTTGTTGTCCTGCCACAGCAGCCCGGCGGATGCCGGAGCGTATTCATCGCCCGCCTCGATTCCCAGATAGGCGTAATTGCGGCTGCGGGACGTGCGATACGGGGTAACATCGAACGTAACCTGATCGCCGGTGCAGATATGGCAGTTCGCCGTTCCGTAATACAGGCCGTCGTAGACGAGAACCCGGTTGTCGATCTCATTTTCGCCCATGATAACAAGCTCCAGATTATGCCACGTGTTTCGGCGGACATTGAAATCCGACGTGTTATTTTCACCCGGATAAACGATGTATTCGACAAGGGCTTTGTCCGCGCTCCGTTCCGCGAGAATCCGCAGGTAGGTGGCACAGGACGGAGCATTTTCAGGGCACTTGTCCTTCTGGTCGGTGATCGTGTCTACCGAGCCCTGCAAGTTCTCGAAAAGATACGCTGTACCCGCGGTTCTCCGTTCATTGCCGACAGGCATCGCCTCGCCGTCATAGTAGTTCGCCTCGACCGTCGAGGAAATACTGCCCGAATCGAAGGGACGTATCGTCCGCGGCAGATTGCAGAACTGCACAGAGCGAAGACGGAGCGACGGTGCGACGGCGTCGGCGACCTCGATGGTATAGGCGATCTTCGCCGCACTGCGCGTTACGCGAAGCGATGAGGGGGTACACCGGCCAGCGCCATCGACCGCCAATGTTCCCCGATCCGTCATCGGGATAGCGTCCGAAGAGACCATCACGTCTACCGCTGTTTCGTAAAACTGGATCTTGAACGCATTTTTATCTCCCAGATCCTGTCCGGCGTTCGCAATCGCATAACTCCGATAATTGCCGGGAAGGACGTTGAACACCAGCGGCGAGGAAACGGAGGGGAAATAAAAATGATATTCTGTATCTCCGTATAGATACAAATTCACATCCCGAATGCAATTTTCATCCATTGCGCGGGTGGCGGCCTGCTGCTCGGTCGTCAGATGCAGTTCGACCCTGACGGGCGATTGTTTTTCGGGCGCCCGAGCCGGTATCTCTACCGCTTCGGTGCAGGCTGCGAGCATCGAAAGCATGCCCGGGAGCCAAATCAACAGTTTTTTCATCGTGACAGCGGTTAAAATTCGGGGGTTGCGATTTCCTTATCCCAGCCGGGAATGTCGATCGTGTCGGCTTCGATCACCGGACAGCGGATAATTTCCACCTCTTCGTGTTCGTAGACATGGCAGCCCGCAAATAGCGATGCGATAAGCGCGACCGCCGTTGCTGCAAGAAAGCCGTACGCGACGGCATATTTGATTTTCAGTCTGTTCATAAGTTCGATTGTTAAGTTCGGTTTTTTCGGTATTCCTCATAATCCACGGAGTAGAACAGCGGCTTGCGGTTGCACCAGTAGGCCAGCCGCCATTGCTCCCGCGAGGGTTTCCCCTCGTGTTCGAAATCCCGGTACGGCTGCGCGAAAGGCTGGCATCCCAACGCTTTCAGCTCTCGGATACGCCCGAGTGCATCTTCGGTGTCATCCCTTATCAGCACATAGAGGAAGAGCTTCCGGGCCGGAACGCCGTGCTTACGGAGGAGTTCTATGGCTTTATGAACGTCGTCCTGCATGGCACGGCTGTCGTAGGCCATGCGCAGAAAACGTATCCATTTGACCCGTGCGAGCAGCGCAGCGATCTCCGGCGTGCGGGCGATACGCCGGGCATCGAGTCCCTGGTTGAAATCTACCCGGATGCCCATGCGGACGATCTTCTCGATCTGCATAAGTCCCCACTCCGAAGCCAAGACATTGTTGTCGAGTAGCACGGCACGCTTACGCCCGTCGAGAAATTCCTCGATGTCGGCATGTGCCCGGACTTCACCTTCCTTATGGGGCACGACGCACCACGGGCAGCGGTTCACGCATCCGCGCGTGAGAAACCCATAGGCTTCTTTGACTCCATAAAGCGAGTAATCCGGACATATATGCTCGATCTCTTCGGGAAGCATTGTCGCATAGTCCCTGTAACCCGTCCCGGCACGCACGACCTCACAGTCGTAATGAGCCGTGCAGTCCCGAGAAAAGGTAAAGACCTTCGACATATAGACCTTGTCATAACGCCTCACCGCGGGATCGGCGAACTCCACCGTATCGCCCCGGCGCTTGTGCCATGCCGAGAGTTTCATCAGCGCTATGTTCGGGAAGTTATGCCCGTCCACATCCACCAGTCCGATCCGCATGACTATTGTTTTAAGAGTTCAGCAATCTCCGGATCGAGATTGCCCCGATACTCCATACGCCCGTCCAAGCGGCATGCTTCGAGGAAATGCTCCCGACCTTCCGCCTTGCGTCCCAATCGCGAGCAGGCGATGGCCCGCAGATACTCCGTCACGGCATCCTTGGGCATCGTTGCCAACAGCTCCATCGCCCGCTCGTTATGATCCAGCGACAGATGCGCCACGACGGTATTACGGTCGTTGTAGTCGTTGAGAATGTATAAGGCTTTGGCGTATTTGCGTTTTTGCAATAGCTCCACACCACGGGTATAGGTGGTATCCAACTCCGTGGTGTGAATCGTATCCTTTACCATCCCTTTGCGCCGCAGGTTGTAGCGGAAATTCACGGCCCGCAGCTGCGGATAGATCACCGAACGGATATAGGCATACTCTTTCGGAAACTGTTGCCGGATGGCCTGCTCCCGTCGGTCGGGATTCTTCTCCCAAGCGATCAGTTCCAGAATAGCGTCACGATTTCCGATCTCCCGGTCTGTTCGGATGCGGTTTGTCAGCTCCTGCCAATCCTCAGCTACCCACCGCACGGTGAGTATCGTATCGATGCTTTTGCCGTATCGGCGGACAAGGTAGCGTTTGAGCGCCGCGGCCCTTCCTTGCGAGAGCCGGGCGTTGAAGGTATAGGCTCCCTCCGGAGACGATGCCGCCGTCAGCGTGATGGTATCGACCCAAAATTCCTGCTGTTCGACGATCTGCCGCATCAGGCCGGTGATCTTGTCCAACTGCCGCCGATTGTCGCCCAGCGTATCGACCACACGGGTATCGCCCACGAAGAACTGAATGTAGTTGCGGTCTTCGACGGTCACGAACTTGTCGATGACCTTGATGCGATACCTCGGTACGGTATCTACAAAGGATAGCATCGAGGATACGACGTAGCTCAGCGTATCGGACGGCGGCAGACGGTAGGCGCTGTCGTCCACGGCCAACACCTGCCCCTGAAGCGTTACGAGCATCTTCTTCGAGGTCTCGTCGGTTTTCACTGCTTGGGAATAGTAATACGTGACGGTGCTCC